>Ga0181589_10000899_pt1 | contig 22305 bp, 22 predicted proteins | sample 071ome_25_FD_132444 | JGI IMG/M metagenome (GOLD analysis project Ga0181589, IMG submission 132444) | Coastal salt marsh microbial communities from the Groves Creek Marsh, Skidaway Island, Georgia - 071410BT metaG (megahit assembly) | ecosystem: Environmental > Aquatic > Marine > Intertidal...
AGGGATTGAGCAGGCGAAAAGCTCTTCTGCTTCCATCGACCTAGACCGCTTGGCGAATACAGTTGATGGATATTCTCCCAAGCCTAACTACATCGTAAAATCAGCCCTCAATATGGAGCTTATTTGGTGTCCGCCAGGTGGGTATGTCAGGAATATTTATGGTATAGCCCCTCATCAAGTGATTCTGACAAATGGTTTTTATCTTGGAAAATATGAAGTTACGCAGGAAGAGTACGAAAAAGTAATTGGAACTAATCCGAGTAACTTTAAAGGAGAAAAACTTCCCGTTGAACAAGTTTCTTGGAATGATGCGGTGGCCTTTTGCGAGGAATTAAACCAAAAGGAGAGGAAAAGAGACTGGGAGTTTGCTTTGCCTACCGAGGCACAGTGGGAGTATGCCTGTCGTGCAGGTACTACCACAGCTTACTCGTGGGGAAATAATATTACACCCCAATTCGCAAATTTCAAAGATAGTGGATTAAATAAAACTGTCGAAGTGGGATCTTACAGTGCGAATCCATGGGGCTTTTTTGATATGCATGGAAATGTGTGGGAAAGTACGGCGGATTGGCTCGGTGAATATCCTAAAAACTCAGTGATCGATCCGCTTGGACCTAGCAATGGCCAAAATCGCGTCAGTCGGGGTGGTTCGTGGAACCACGCGGGTCCGGTCTTAGGTTCAGGAATCCGAACCATTCGCAACCCCAACAACCGTTCCGGCGTCTTGGGCTTCCGTGTCGCCCTAAAGCAGTTAGACTAGATCATGTAGTTTTTGTCTTAAATGTTCCGGTTTCCTTGTATGATAATTTTCGAAGGATCGAAATTCCCGCTTTAATTAAACAGTTTAAATTTTTAGCGATTGATATGAAAAGGTGGTTTGGATTTTGGTTTCGTCTGCTCTGTGGAATCGCATGTCTGGTTTTAGTGGGAATGATTTTTTACCATGGCGATGGGGATGCCTGGCTTGCGTGGTTATTTTTTACTGTGCTTGGAGTCGCGTGGTTAACTGGGGCATATTTGAGGTATCCAAGATCCCGTAAAAAATGATTAATTCTATCTATTCTATTTTCTATCTCTTGTGCACATCCCCGTAAGGTGCCGGGTTCAAAATCCGTGCCGGAGTTGATTGATGGTTGAATTTGATTTTCCCGACTTGCGGAGAATATTTTTTACAGATAATCAAGAGAGAGATGAAGTTAACTGTACCCATTTTCGTAATCTCTATTTTTTTGTCATTAGGTTGCGAAGAGGAAAAGGTTGTTATTCCAGGGAACCAGTCGGGTGAATCTGCTCTTACCCGTCGTGAAAAAATTCGGGAACTAGAAGCGGATTTGGATGTGGCCAAATGGGAAAATGTTAGGCTGAGCTTGAAAATGCGTAAAGTGGATGGTTCCTCTCTGGTGAGGGACACTCAAACTGGACTTTGGCACTTTGATGTAGAAAGAACTCCCTTTACGGGGTTGGCCGTTGAATCATTTAAAGATGGGAACCCGAGGGCAGAGGCTCAGTTTCTTGATGGCCAAAAAGATGGGATGGAAAGATTTTGGTACCCCAACGGAAAACTGAAAGAGGAGGGGCAATGGTTTGACAACCAAGCAAATGGATTGATGCGCTCATGGGATGAAGAGGGCAAATTGCTTAAGGCCGTGAGGTATAAAAACGGTCAGTTAATTGAGATTCTGCGCCAATGAGGCCAGTACCCTCTGGTGGCTACCAGCGGTTACTCAAAACTCAACCCGCGAGGAAGAGAGACTTCCCCTCTCCATTCCGGGCGTTCGCAAAAAAGTTCGCCTCTTGGAGTGCTGATCACATCGCGAATGATAATTTGATAAGCCCGTTGAGGCTGCCCAAAGGCAAAAGTAAGTAAAAGGTCGGTCCTTTGGTTTGGTTTTTGTATGGAATCAAAATCATGGACAAGGATAGGGGCTCCGGCTCCATTTTCATCTGGGCAGAAATAGTAGAGTCTTTCCGGATATTGGTTAGAGAGGCGGATAAGAATATCTTCCTGACCAGAACCATTCCCGAGGATTCCTTGGTTAAATAGCTTCTCTGAGTCTTCCGGAGAATAGCCAATCATAAATGCCTTTCCATAAGTAGACCTATCTAGCTCAAATCGATAGGTAAGTTTGCGATCTAAATGAAGGGAGCGGGGGTTGGTGGAATTTTGATCGGGAAGCGGATCCATCTTTATTTTGAACCTTCCATACTCCCAGGATACGGGGAGAAGGACTTCTATGCCAATTAAGCGAACGGTTTCCCATTGAATACCAAATTCTTTTGCTTCCTTAAGAATGGGGTCAAAGGCATCTGCCTGAACCATTCTCGGCGAGTGGCTTGCAATGTGTGACCATTGCTCGCGCCAGGAGTGGGCAAAGGCGATCTTCCAGCGATCCTCGGGCAGAAGAGCACTTGGGGGGTATTTCTGAGTGTAGAGTGAGAAAAGATCATTCCGCAGATTTAAATTATTAACAGTGAACAGAAATTCCCGAAATTCAGCCTCTTCCAGGGCGAAAATTGATCGAAGGTAAAATTCACTAAATTGATTTTTACGAAACGAATCGAAGATTTTTCTCCCGAATGCCTCCTTGGGGTGAATTTGGGCATGGGAAATTCCTAGTGGTGCCAGTGTCGCAGAAAGAAGAACTATCCAAAGAAGAGGACGCATTAGGATGTAGAGTACTGAAATTGATTTCTCGGACAAGCAATTAAGAAACAAATAACAATGAGTAAGTGTGTAGCATTCTTGCAATGGAAAAGCAGGTTGGATCAAATCTTGCACGAAGGTAATTAAAATCATCAAATTATGAAAAGAATTCGACCATTTGATACGAGGCAACTTGAAGCATTTGCTACACTGAGCCGAAAGGGAAGCTATACTTTAGCTGCAAAAGATCTCTTTGTAACTCAATCAGCAATCAGTCATTCGATTAAGAGTCTTGAACAGGAAGCAGGCTGTAAGCTTATCCAAAAACTGGGAAAGAAGGTGACTGTCACTCAGGCGGGTTCCCGACTTTTGGAGTTTGTGGAGCCATGGCTTACCGAAATGGATCAGGTGCGAAGAGAGATCAACGGGTGGGAGCATTTTGGTTCCGAGACCATAAGATTGGGAGCCAGTGATCAAATTTGCCGGTTTCTTCTACCTGCTCTGTTATCTGAATTTTCCAAGGTGCAACCGAAATGTAAGTTTGAAATTCGGGGGTTAGATACGGCTGATTGTTTGAATTTGATTGGTAGTGGTGAGATTGACCTCGCTTTAACAGTAGAGCCTTTACGTGAGGGGGAGTTTCAATTTATTCCCTGCTTCTCGGATGAATTGGTTGCCGTTGTTTCCCCATCCCACGATTGGGCAAAGAAAGGAATGCCAGACTGGGTAAATGTGACCAAGGAAAGATTGATTTTGCCCAATCGAAACGGCTACACCTTCCGTGCCTTACGCGAGTATTTGAGCAAGGACAAGATATCCGTCTCTTCCTATATGGAGATGAATAGCTCAGAGGCCACCAAAGCATTGATCAAAGAACGGGTTGGGATCGGGGTCATGGCCGATTGGTTTGTGGCAGAGGAGTCCCGGTCTGGTGAGCTGGTTGCCCTCCCCTTGGGACCGAAGCGTTTGATCCGTACCTGGGGGGTATCCTTGCCTTGTAGTAAACCAATCTCTGCAACCGAAAAAAACTTTGTGGATTGTGTGCAACGATTGGGTTGTCATTGGATGGTGAATCGGGATCCTGCACTTTGTTAAATTTTCAGTCTTTGGGAGTGGAGTGGCTTATAACGCTTGCCTTGCTGCCCTTTGCCGTAAGAAAAATGTACCATGTCTTTCCCAAGTTCCATCTTCTTTCTATTGATTTATTTATTTACTTTTCCAATCGGGTTGCCCGGACAAGAATCCCCCGCACCTGATCCTTCCCGTTCTCTGCGACTTTGTGAGATAAAGAATGTGGAAGCCTCTATCCAACCCACCATGGATTCAGCACGCTACGGAGTAAATCGATTGTTAGACGGCAAATTGCCCAGGGATGGCTGGCGGTCGACTTGGACTGCTTGGTATCAAAAAAACCCAATCCTTACCTTCGATTGTGGAGAGGTGAAAAAAATTGGGGCCATACGTTTTTATTTTCAGGCCTTTGCCCGTGAAGATGAATTAAAAAGCGTGAAGGTAGAAGTCAGCATGGATGGGGATCGCTTCCTTCCCTTTAACAGGTACGGGGAAATTGTGTCTGTTCGCGAAAAAGGAATATGGGTAGAGATGGATTTAAGGGCGGTAGAGGCACGATACTTTCGTTTATCCCCAGAATTTCAAGGGTGGGGGCACCAATGGGGCGAGGTAGAGTTTTGGGAACTAACTAAGTAAGCCCGAATGTAGTTTTTTATTTAGGTAAATTATGTTTTTGGGGTCCGTATCTACCTGGGTAACTCGTGGTTTCCCCTTATGGTCTACTCTTTGTGCATGTTTAGCTCTTTATTACCCCCCATTTTTTTTATGGTATGGGCCAGATGCAATTGGTTGGGGATTGGGCTTGATTATGCTGGGTATGGGGATGACCCTGCGTCCTTCTGATTTTTTAGAGGTTTGGAGAGCTCCGAAAGTGATTGCTCTGGGAGTGGGTTTACAATTCTTGGTCATGCCTGCCTGGAGTGCTTTTCTTGCCTGGGTCATGCAGTTGCCCCCAGAGATGTCAGTGGGTTTGATCTTAGTAGCTTGTTGTCCTGGGGGGACTGCATCAAATGTGGTCGTTTTTTTAGCCAAGGCCAGAACGGCACTTTCAGTCAGTATTACTTTATGCTCCACTTTCGTTGCAGTTGTACTAACACCCTGGTTGACTTTTGTATACGCAGGTCATTATTTGCCCATAGACCCTTGGGCACTTTTTAGAAGTATTTTAATGGTGGTTCTTATTCCTTTGCTCATTGGAGTAGCGTGGAATCAGTGGTCCCCAAAGACTGCAGAAAAAGTGGCTCAGTTTTCACCTATGGTGTCGGTGGTCTTTATTCTTTTAATCGTAGGATTCGTATTAGCCGCGAAGCAGGATCTCATCCTTACCCATGGATGGGTGTTGCTTGGGGCAACTGGATTGCTTCATGCGGGAGGGTTTGCGGGAGGATACTCTGGAGCCCGATTGCTTGGCCGAGATAGACTGGACCAGCAAACCATATCGATTGAGGTAGGAATGCAAAATTCTGGCCTAGGGACAGCCCTAGCCACCAAACTCTTCGCCAATATGCCTATGACTCCTGCTCCGTGTGCGTTAAGTGCAATCCTCCACTGCTTGATGGGCAGCTTTTTGGCGAGTCGATGGAGGCGTGCAAACGAAAAAATGCAACGGGATTTGAATAAAAAGTAATCTGATGGCCAAAAAGAAAAAGAGGAAATTGATTCTCCAACCCAAGGTTCATTGGTCACGGGCTATCGGATATCTTAAGTTGGAAATGTTTGAGCAAGCACTGGAAGAGCTAGGAGCCCTTCCTGAAGAGCTTCCATGGTCTAAGCAAAAACGCTCTATGGAAGTGGAGATTTTCCAGGCTCAGGAAAGATGGAAGGAAATGAAACTATTGACTCTTGGGTTAAGAATTGAATTTCCGACTGAAGTGGAGTGGTGGATTGCAGATGCTTATGCGACCCGTCGAATGGAATCTGTTGAGGAGGCGAGAGAAATTCTTCTCGAAGGACTGGTGCACCATTACGATGATGCAACGATTCGATTTAATTTGGCGTGCTATGCTTGCCAGCTAGGGAGTCTAGGGGAGTGCATGGACTTACTTAAGGAGGCCGTGAAAAGGGATGAGCGATTCAAAATACTTGCGATGGAAGACGAAGACCTGAAAGAGGTTTGGGAAGCATTAAGAACCCTGGGCTGGGGTGATGTGATGGCCTGAGGTTTTTTTCGCCCTTGTAGGATTAAAAATCACCGTGATGAGGTAAGAGGAGTCTCCGTTCAATCTCCAGTAGTGGTGCATTTCGGGGGTCTTCCCGGTCTGTTCCAATCAGGAGAGTGATATCCTTGAGGGCCTCCTCATAGCGAGCTTCTCCATAATAGGTCATCGCACGCATGGTGCGATGATAGGAGTCCTCGGGATTAATAGCCAAAAGAGCATCTAGATAACGGAGTGAGGAAGCCGTATCACGGTCCCATTCAGCGGAACGCAGAAGATTTCTTAAAATTCTGGAAATAATCTCAGATTCTGATGCGGGGATAAGATCGGTGTTTGATAATTTTCTGCTGGTTAATTCACTAGCCTGCTCAAGGGATACAGATCGCCCATGAAAAGAATCTATAATTATGGATTCCGTCACCGATTGATCTGGTTCGCGATAGACTGCAAGAAAGTGACCAGGAGTTGCCAGGCCATGAATATTCAAGCCCATTCGTTTCCCCACCTCCATCAGGAGTAAGGTGAGTGTAATCGGTAATCCTTCCCGGTCCTCAATAACATCGTTGATGTAACTATTGGCCCGGTGATGGAAATCAAGAGTGCTGCCATGATACCCAAGTTGATTAAACAATTGATCAATCAAGAGGTTGAGCTTCTCTATGTTATTTATTTTATCGGGCAATTGACGGGAGATTCTTTCGGCTAGCCGTTCCACTCTTTTAAGATAATGTTCTATGTTAAAATGAGGGTTATCGAGGCTAGAAATAAGAAGGGCAGAGCGGAGCAATCGTTCCTCGTCCTTATCCTGCTCCGAATGTATAAGTGTAGATAGCTCACGGGTGATCAAAGACACCCGTACTTTCTCGGCTGATTTCCGTAACCGTTCACTAGCATTTTCCAATTCATCCGCCCGATCAAGCAAAGCCTGATGAGCTGAGTTTCCCATTTCGATCAGACTTTCAAGCTCAGAAGAAGAGAGGTTTTCCTGAAGGGTCAGGGATTCTGACACTTCAAAAGCTTTCACTCTTGCGTCATTCGAAATCGAAGAACTTGGAATTTTTTGAGCAATTCGAAAATTGCGAAATTCCGCTGCAGGTTCACGGAACTTGCATAAGCCCACCAAACCTTTTTGAAAAGTGAAGTCGGTTTTTTCAATGACTACCTGTCCATTGACCATGCATCTAATTTGACCACTTTCCCCGAAACGCACGCTTATTCGGTTCCACTGCCCAGGTAGGTAGTCCACTGAGCTAACGGTTTGCAGGATTTCCCAGTCAAATACCATTGGGCCGTTAAAGCTGGTCAGGCGAAGGGAGCGATTGGTTGGGTAAAAGCCATAGTGACTGTCTCCATTATCTGAAGCAAAGATCAAGCCGGCCGCTCCACTTTCGTCCTCCAAGCGAACTTCGACTTCTAGATCAAAGGGTGGCGAAATCCCAGACTGATTCGACAGGCAAATCATCCGACCGCCAAACCCTTTTCCCATACCTGATGCTTTAATGATTCCAGCTCTTTGTCGCCAGTTTCCTCCCATGGGCCTTGTCCACTCTTCTTCATCGAGCATACCCACCGTGTACCAATCCTCTATGGGTGTTGATTTGTTTTCTTCCATCAACAAGGCTAAGTCATTGGAAGGAATACCAAACCCGATTGCACCCCCAGACTTAATGGTGAGCACGGCAAGGACTTCCCCATCGAGATTGACCACTGGGCTACCGCTACTTCCTGCTTCAATAGGAATCGCAACCTGTATCATTGGCCGCCCATCACCAAATTCGAGCTCACGAACAGCAGAGATGACTCCTTGGCTTACACTTAGCTCGTAGCCTAGTGGGTTGCCGATGGATAAGACACTTTGTCCGGGTGCTATTTGATCGGAGTCACCGAGCGGTAGGGCAGGGAGACCGTTTTGATCAATACGGATAAGAGCCAAGTCACGACTCCGATCAATGGCTAAGATGGCAAGGGGCTGGCAGACCTTTCCGTTGGCCAATTCAATAGTAAATTCACGGTGTTCCCCAATAACATGAAAGTTGGTGGCAATTATTCCAGAAGAATCAACAACGAACCCAGTGCCAACCCCCCACGGCCCACCTCCCCGGTCTGTGCTCGATATGGTAACCACAGATGGTTTTACCTGAGAAGCTAGCTTAGTGAAAAGATCAGCATTGGCACGATTAAGTTCTGGTTCTCCTGATAAATGAAGGGTGTAAGTTACGAGGAGTGCGAAAGAAAAAGAGAATTGTGAGAAAATAAACGATAGAGAAACAATCGATTGGAGCACCCTGCGAATAAAAATGAACACCATGGAGCTAAAGCCACTAGGCAGAGTGTCTGTTTGTTTCTTCCTCTTCAGAGTCTACTTCGAAAGGAAGGTCGGCCTGTTCCACGGTTTCTAATTCTTCTCCTGATGAAAACGAGGATGGAATTTCTTTTTTGGTGCGTACCCCCATCGCTTTAAGTTTTTCAGCTTGGCCCAAGAGGTTTCCTGGCCCAGTGGATAATTGGGCAACCGCTTTTTCGTGGGCACCGACTGCTTTATTGAGAGACTTTCCAATCTCTTCAATATTTCCGAGGAATCCAGCGAATTTATCATAAAGAAGGCCAGCCCGTTTGGCCACATCCTGAGCATGTTTGTTTTGCTTTTCCAGTTTCCAGAGATTAGCCACCGTTTTGATAGTTGCCATGAGCGTGGATGCTGTAATGAGGGCAATTTTACGGTCAAATGCATATTGGTAAAGTTCGCTATCCTCCGCCAAGGCAGCCCCAAAGGCAGGTTCCACAGGAATAAACATGAGAGTGAAGTCTGGGCAGGTGAGCTCTTCAATCGCAGAATAATCTTTTTTGGAAAGCTCATCGATATGCTTACGGACCGAGTGTAGATGTTCTTTCAGGGCAAGCTTTCTTTCTTCCTCTGAATCCAAAGAAATGGATCGCTCGTAAGCAGTCAGGGAAACCTTAGCATCGATGATTAATTGTCTTTTGCCCGGAAGATGAATAATCGCATCTGGCCTTTTACCATCGAAGCTTGATTGCATCGAAAACTCCTGATTCTTGGTGAGGCCGGAAGACTCAAGGGCCCGCTCAAGGATAAATTCTCCCCAGTCTCCCTGCTTTTTGGAATCTCCTTTGAGGGCTTGGGTCAGGTTTTGGGCATCTTGACTGAGTTGTACTTGGGACTGTTGCAGAGAGCCAAGAAATTCCCGAAGAGCCGCATGCTGGGAAGTCTCTTTCTCATGCAAATCTTCCACTTTTTTTCGGAATTCCCGAATATCTTTATCAAGTGGCTGTAAAACAAGTTTGATATTTTCCTTATTAATTTCAGTGAATTTGGCCGATTTCTGGTCGAGGATTTTGGCAGATAGGTTTTCAAACTTTTCCTGTAACCACTTTTCTGATTGCTCGAACTCTTTTTGCTTTTCCTGAAGTCTGCGATTGAGATCTTCAGTTCTGGCGACGAGTTTTGCTCCTTCGTTCTCCGAGTCTTTCAGCGATTGCCGTAATTCATCCTCAAGCTTTTCTGATTTTTCAATTCTTAGTGCAAGAATTTCATTTTCTTTCAAGGTTGCCAACAGGCTTTCCCTGGACTCCCGAATTTCTGCATCCTTCTCTAAAGCAATGGCATGCTGGTTACGCTTGGAGGTCAAGAGCCAGGCGACCAGAATGGTAAGTCCGACCCCAAGCCCCGCCCATGTATAAATGAATGCTTCCACAGTAAATAAGGTGTTCTTTGGATTGTTTTATGTCAAGAAGAGCTCATAGGTAGTTACTTGTTAGGGATTTATAACTGATATGCAATCCGTGCTTGATCTCTCGAACGCGATCAAAAGGATGGGTGTATATGAAATGGAAGATTGGATTTGTTGCGTATTGCTGTGTGATTTTGTGGCTTTCTAGTTTGGCACCCAAGGAATTGCCCGATCAGGCAGCTGCGATCCCAGATTATATTTTACATCTGGGTGAATATTGCCTTTTGGGAATACTTGGATGGGGAGCCTTTGGTCGTGTGAGCGGTGTTGGGTTTCCCTGGGGTTTGTTTGCTTTTTGTGCCTGCTTTGGGATAGCAGATGAATGTTGGCAAGACTGGTGGGGTAAAGGACGATCGCCGGAAGTTTGGGATGCTGCGATGGATGCGACTGGAGCATTTATCGGCTTACTTGTATCTATGGTTTTCTGGAAGAGATAAATCATCATTGATATCATTATTATGAAAGAAAAAAAAAGAGAATTCTCTTCGGCAAAGGTAACGCGCCGAAACCTTCTAAAAAGAACAGTGGCTGGGATTGCTGGGGCAGGTATGTTCGGTACGAGCTCGACTCATTTAATCGGGAGGACACCCCAGAAAAACCAAGGGGTTGTTCGAGGTAACCTTAAACAGTCGGTGGTTTCGTGGTGCTTTTCAGGACATTGGAGCTTGGATGAAACCTGCAGGCATGCCAAAGCCCTGGGTTGCGGAAGTGTGGAACTGGTGAGCCCAAGAGATTGGGCTACTTTACAAAAACATGGATTAACTTGTGCGATCTCCCCGATCGATGTCGAAGGGCCTCCTTTCATCAAAGGGTTCAATAATCCTGAATATCACTCTAACCTGCTCGTGGTAACAGAAAGAGCGATAGATGACTCGGCTGATTTTGGATGTCCCAATGTGATTGCATTCACTGGTTTCTCCGAGGATTTCTCAAAAGAAGCAGGGGCTAAAAACTGTATTTTAGGATTTAAGAAAATCGCTCGTTATGCCGAGAGAAAGGGGGTTACGGTATGCCTGGAAATGCTTAACAGTCGAGTGGGGGATCATCCAGACAAAGGCCATCCGGGTTATCAGGGGGATCATGTTGATTATTGTATGGATATTCTGAATGCAGTGGGCTCTCCGCGCATCAAGTTACTTTTCGATGTGTATCATGTGCAAATTATGGACGGCGATGTGATTCGGCGCATTCATGAGTGTGGGGAAATGATTGGACATGTTCATACTGCGGGGAATCCGGGGAGAGGAGACCTGCACCTTGACCAGGAGCTTAATTACAGGCCGATTATGCAAGCCTTGATCGATATAAAATATAAAGGGTTTGTAGGTCAGGAATTTATTCCTACAGGTGACCCCTTTAATGGTTTACGAAAAGCTGTAGAATTATGTGATGTGTGATAAGGCTTCTTGCCTTGTTTAGGGATCGGTCTGCGGGATTTTAGGGATTCAGGATGAGTGTATGAACAAGCTTAGTTACATTGATCTATTCTGCGGCATAGGGGGGTTCAGGCAGGCTCTGGATTCGCGGGGGCATCAATGTGTATTTTCCTCAGACTGGGATCCGCATGCCCAATGGGTATACCAAAAAAATTACGGAGAAACCCCCTTTGGTGATGTAAGCAAGCTACCCGATTCAGAGGTGCCGGTTCATGATTTATTGTGTGGTGGATTTCCCTGCCAGCCCTTCAGCATTTCTGGGAATCAACTGGGCTTTGAGGATGCCCGTGGAACTTTACTTCACGAAATATTGCGAATTGTTAAAGTCCGCAAGCCCGCTGTTGTCTTGCTCGAAAATGTTAAGAATTACAGGACCCATGATTTGGGTCGAACTCACGCCATGACCCTTGAATTACTCGGGAAAGCGGGGTACTCTGTTTTTGATCAGATCCTCAATTCTTCAAATTTTGGCGTTCCTCAAAAACGGGAGAGATTATTTTTTGTTGGCTTCCGCAAGGATTTACAAATCTCTCAATTTATCTTTCCCTCTCCTTCGAGTGTGGATATTGCATTGGAGGATATTTTGCTTCCTGAAGAGGATCCATGCTTGGAGGAATTAATTATTTCCAGAGATGATGTGAAATGGAAAGAGAAGCAGCCTGCTACTCGAAAAAATCGCCCTTTGCGCATTGGGACGGTTGGGAAAGGTGGTCAGGGGGAGAGGATCTACAGTGTAAAAGGACATGCAGTGACTCTCTCTGCTTATGGGGGAGGAATTGGTGCGAAGACAGGTATGTACTTGGTCGGCAACCGTATCCGTCGTTTACACCCCGAGGAGTGTAAGCGTGTGATGGGCTTTCCAAAGGAATTTATCTTACATGAGAAAAGAAATGTTTCCTACAAGCAGTTTGGAAATTCCGTTGCCGTGCCAGTCATTTCAGCCATTGCCGAGAGAATTGAAAATGTTCTGGCAATCATGGGTAAACAGGTTGCTTGATTCTATGATTGTACGATCCGCAAAAAATACCAGCTGGTGCCTCTTTGGATGCGCCATTGGAGATTTGGGAGTCATCTGGCTTTTCCATAATCGGTATGATCCACTACCGATCCCTCAGGAGTTGTGGACAATGGTTTGGGGCTTAGCAATGACAGCAGGAATTTGCACCAGTGTGGCCTTGGAAACTTTTATTTTGTGGAGGCAGTTGGGGCCCATAGAGGCATTACGCACAGCGATTGGAATGAGCATGGTATCTATGCTGCTCATGGAGGCAGCAATGAACCTGGCCGACTATGGTATGATGGGGGCCCCTGCGATTACGCTTTCGGTCTTACCTGTTACCCTTGGGGCTGGTTTTTTAGCTGCCTGGCCTTATAATTACTGGCGTCTAAAAAAATTTGGAAAATGTTGCCATGGGTCTTGATTGGCTAGCTAATAAATGGACTCTTTTCTTTCCTTGCCCTGCACCGCCGATCGTAACTAGATTTGAGAAAGCATGAAGTTGCTCTATCGCGAAGATGTAGAAGAAGCTGGGTATGATCTACCCACCGAAGGTCTGTGTGCCAATATTGGCGAAAAAGAAATGCAGGATCTTAAGTTTGGAGGAGAGTGGGTACTTGCCCGAGATGAAGTTCTGGTTTCTGACGGCCATGAACAACGCTACCTCTACATGGTGGTAAATGGCCAAGTGGGCATCTACAAGGCAGACGATAAAGGAAGCAATCAGCAAATTGCCAGCCTTGGTGCAGGAGCTGCCTTCGGGGAGATGGCCTTTTTAAGCGGGGGCGTGGCATCCGCCAGTGTGCAAGCGGTCGGTGAATGTATTCTTTGGAGAATGGATCATGAGCGATTGATCGAGTTTATTGGAGAAAATGGATTTGCAGGTGGTCAGCTTTGTTTAAATGTCGCTGGTATTCTTTCGGGTAGGCTGGTTGAGGGGAATCAAAAAGTCATCCAAATGGGGCGGGAACTCCAGGAGTCCTTAATGCACCTGCAGTCGGCTTCCGCAGCGGATCAAGAAAAGTCTGCGGCTTTAAAGCAAATGCAGGGCAAAGTGGCCAATATGCAGAATGCCTTTAAGGGGAGTGCGGTCAAAAAATCAGGCTTCAGCCCAGCGGCTATAGTTGCCTTTGTGCTCGCTGGTTTGAGCACAACTGGAATGATCGGCCTTTTTCTTTCCATTGATGATAGTGCGAAGGAACAAGCAGTAACCTTGGGCGAAAAAGTTGAAAAACTTCAAAAGAATGAAGCCTTTTATCTGAACCTCAAAAAACGATTGGAGGCCGAGAATAACGAAATGGTTGATCAGGCCAAATCTCTGCTTCAGGAAAAAGAAGACCTCGAAAGAAAGGTTTCCAGATCGGATGACGACCTTAAGGATTTACGTGATGAAATTCGATCTCTTGAGCGAAAGTTAAGTGATGCCAAAGATGATATTGTGCGTGCCCAGCGTGCCGCTCCGGTTCGTCAAGTTGTTAAGGAGGAGGCTCCACCTCAGGCCAGTCCTGCTTTTATTAAATCTACATTGGATTGGGCACGGGCTCATTTGACCCAGGCCTTTCCATCCGCTATAGAAATTGTTGGATCCCCTATCGTGCTTAGCGATCGTACACAAAAGGTTAAGGTGCCCGTGAGACCTGGTGGGGAATTACGTGCGGTTCGCTTTCATCCTTCGGCACCGGATTATCTGGTAGTGGCTCAAAAGCACAGCGATAAGTTACTTGCCACCATTAAAATTTCCAATTCCAACTTCGTGGAAGTCATTGCTCCCAAGTATATTAGTTTCATGAAGATGCGTGGTGAAAATATAAAGAATCCCTATGAGGGGTCTAGCAAAAGAGCTACAATTTCTCCTTCAAGGCAAGCTCCGACCCAGTCTACTTTTGCCCCCCTTAGCCAGCCTATTCCATCCAAGCCAAAGGTGGCCACGCCGGCACCATCCAAGCCTGCTCCTGCTTCTCCAAAGATGATCAAGAGCAAACCTATGGAATCCCAAAAGGGTGTAGACTTTTTAAAAGCGACCTCGCCAGACTCTATGATGAAGAGTGACCCAAATGATCATGGAAAGAGCTGTGTCTGTAAGGAATGTCGTGCCAAAAAAATGACGAATGGAGGGGGGGCCTTGTTCCCAAACCCCTGACCTTTATTTTTTCAGGGCAGTCACCGAACGGAGAATTTTAATGTTCAGTGGCTAAAGAGGGCATATATTCCAGCCCCGATTAATCCAGAAATAATCGAAATAATGAGATATGCATTTTGGTTATTCCAGCGAGTAAACTTTTCCCACCCTGAATACCAATAAACTTTTACCTCTCCTCCATGCCTGTAGCTTTGCAGGTCTTCGAGAAATTTGGGTACATTTGAATAACGTTGGCCACGGGACCGATGTAATGCTTTCATGCAAATAGCCTGTAAATCCTTGGGGATTTTTCGGTCAGGCTTCACCTCACGGGGTAGGCGATATGGTTCTTCCAATAACTTTCTTTTGATTTCAGAAATATCATCTCCTTGAAGAAAGGTTTCGAGGGTGAGCATTTCGAAAAGTAAAATACCCAGCGAAAAAATATCGGATTTTTCATCTAAATCACTGAGCCCACGGGCAATTTCTGGAGTCATGTACATGGGGGTTCCGTAGTGCATGCCACTCCGGGTAAGGCTAAGATCTGCTGGCTGTTCAACCTCTTCGATCTCCTTAGACAGTCCTTTGCCTCCCAGTACTTTGGCAAGTCCCCAGTCCAAAACATAGACCTCTCCAAACTTGCCCACAATGATGTTTGCTGGTTTTAAATCTCGGTGGACAACGCCAATATCATGTGCATAGGCAATGGTTTGACTGACCTGAATAAGGATATCAAGTAAGCGGGGAAGAGGAAATTTTTCGACCGCTGAGGGTACTTCATGTTTAAGATCGAGCAGGATTTGGCGTAAGTCCTGGCCAAGCACCCGCTTCATGGTAAAAAAAAGTTGGCCCGATCGATCGCGTCCAAGTTCATAAACTGGCACCGTGCCAGGATGTTGGATGTTGGCTGTTACCCGGGCCTCGCGTACAAATCTTTGAGTCTCGATATCGGAGTCTTGCAGGTCGGCATGCAGAGACTTGTATGCCACATGCCGATGCAGGTTGAGATCTTCAGTGAGGAAAAGTTTTGCGGTCCCTCCTTCACTCAAGGGCTTAAGCTCATCATATTTAAGAGAGCCACTCTTCCATGCTTTTGGAAGTACTTCATCCGTTTTCTCCTGGTGTAGGCGGTGTTTTTCTTCTTCCTTATTTATCACAGCTCTCTTTTACCGAAAGTTAGGCAATCTTTTTCCAAAGCGCAAGGCAGGGCATAATTATCGATTGGGAGCAGGCATTTTTTTTCCAAGGTGCTTGGAGTTGCGCCGCCGTGCAAGTTTCATTTGTTTCTGGCGCTCGCGTAAACTTTCTCTTCTTTCAGGAGTCAGGGCCTGGGCACATCGGGGGCAGGAAACACCTTCTTCAAATTCTTGGGATTGATAATCCTCTTCAGCCAGCGGCCAGCGGCATGAAAAACAAAGCTTGGTCGTACCATCCTGCAGCCCGTGAACGACTGATACCCGATGGTCGAAAACAAAACACTCGCCCTCCCATTTACTGTCTTCAGGTTGAATTTTTTCCAGGTAGTTGAGTATGCCCCCTTTTAAATGATATACTTCCTCGAAGCCATTTTGCACAAGATGTGCAGATGCTTTTTCACAGCGGATACCCCCGGTGCAAAACATGGCCACCTTTTTCTTTTTTTCCTTACCCCAGTGCTTTTTAACAAAGTCTCCCCATTGCCCGAAGCGGGTAGTCTTTGGATTTACTGCCCCCTCGAAGGTGCCAATTTCTACTTCATAATCGTTGCGTACATCCACTAATTCGACATCTGGGTCATCGATGAGTTCATTCCACTCTTCCGGTTCAATATATTTTCCAGAACCATTGGACGGAAGAATATCGGGATTACCCAAAGTAACAATTTCTGGCCGTAGGATAATACGCAACCGGTAAAAGGTTTGGCGGGGAGTGGTCATTGTCCGAATGGGAAGGTCTTGGAACCGCTTATCTGAGGTAATTCTTTGGAGAAAGCAGGCCATGCCCTCAGCAGGTCCGGACAGGGTCCCGTTGATCCCCTCGTTCGCAAGAATCAGGGTGCCGGTTACTTTTTCTTTTTTACCTAATTCTGTGAGTTCAGGCTTCCATTGAGCATGGTCAGGAAAGTTGGCAAATTTATAGAAAGTTGCGACGGTTTGCTCCATAATTCAGGGAAGAAACGTTTTAGCTTCTCACAGTTTGAAGCCAGTGTTCGGCCATGAGTGCTGCTCCATGAGAAGTTGGGTGCACACCATCTCTTGCCCAGTACTCGGGAGGGGCAAACTTAAGTGCCTCATTAAAAATGGATTGAAAGGGGACAAAGAAGGCACCGTGCTCCTTTGCTACCTTACGGGCAGATTCACGATATCGATCAAATTCAGGAAACCATTTATTCGTAACCGCCCCACATCGCAGAACAAAGGGTTCACAGATAACGAGTTGTGTACGGGGCAGAGATGCCCGGGTGCGCTGCAGCAGTTTTCGATAATCATCTTCATATCTTTTTACGGTTCCATCATATTTGCCCTGAATCCCATGCCAGATGTCATTGACTCCGATTAAAATGCTAAGGATGTCAGGCTTGTAATCGAGGCATTCTTTTTGCCATCTTGCGGCCAGTTGATGGACTTTGTTTCCCGATATTCCAAGATTGTAAATCGAAAGCTCTAATTCTGGGGAGCTGGTTAATAGGGCGGAGGCAGCCATGCTGGCATAACCATTTCCCATTGATTGTTGGTCATTGGGGAGAGGCTTTTGACGGTTTTTTCTTCCTGCATCAGTGATGGAGTCTCCCTGAAAGAGAATGGTCATTCCCGGCTTTAGCTTTTGGGGGGAGTTTGGCTTGGCCACCGTATTTTGGGGCAGAATAGTTCCCATTCCGGCAAACAGACTGCCGGCAAGGAGGGAGCGGCGTGAAAAAACTGGTTTTAATTCCATTCTCAAAGCAAATGAATTTTCTTGCCTTCAGGCAACTTGGAATTGTTTCAAATTTGACACTTGCCCACATGAGGGCACGCAAGCCATTTTCATTATATATGAATCCAGAAGAAGTCCTTTCCTCCTTTTCTATCGAACTTCCCAACCCTCCCGCAGTTGCAGGTCTTTATAAACCCGTAGTCATCGTAGGTGACCTTGCTTATTTATCCGGTCATTTGCCGATTAGATATGACGGGTCTCCCATTCTCGGAGAAGTGGGCAATGGCAATACCGTGGAGGATGGAGCTGCGGCTGCCCGCCAGGCTGGTCTTAATATGCTTGCTACTTTAAAAGCGGAACTCGGTTCTTTGGACAGAATTGTGCGAGTTGTGAAAATTCTGGGCCTGGTCAATTCTCCATCTGGTTTCTCCCAGCATCCCCAAGTGATCAATGGGTGTAGTGAGCTATTTAAAGAGGTGTTTGGGGACGATGCCGGAGTGGGGGCAAGAAGTGCATTAGGCGTGTCTGGGCTGCCTGCCGGGGTAATGGTGGAAATTGAAGGTATTTTTCAAGTTCGTTGATGAGTGTTTGCCGAAAGTTTATTTGGGCACTGGTCATATTTCTATTCCTTCTAGGTTCACTCTATTTCTTCCATAAACCCCTCCTCACCCTGTATGCCCGTTCCTTCGTTTTTCAAAATGCCAAGCGTGGTGCTAATGCCATAATCTGTCTCTCTGGAAGTAGGCAAACCCGTACACCCGAGTGCCTGAGACTATGGAATCAGGGCTACGGGGCTGTGCTTTTAGTTACCGAGGAAAAGCCGAAGAATAAGGAGTTTCACGATTTGGAACTTAGTCACCTACAGTTTGCCAGAGAAGTGACCAAGCGGATGAAAATGATGGCTTCCTGGGAGTTGCTTCCTTCCTTAAGCGGTGGGGCGACATCTACCTTTGATGAGGCAGAGGATGCACTTGCATATGCCAAGCGTGCCAAGTGGAAGAGAATTATTATAGTCACCGATGAATTTCACACCCGCCGGGCTCATTTGGCTTTCAATAAAGTTTTCCTAGGCAGTGATGTTGAAGTGCAGGTAGCGGGTGCACCGAATGAAGTCTTTGCGATTGATGATTGGTGGAAATCTGACCGTGGAATCCTCGCCTTTTTGGGAGAGACGATTAAATTCCCAATCTACTGGTTGTGGGATCACGAGCCCAAGCTTGTCAAAAACGACTGACTGGTCAGAGAATTAGAACTGGTAGACAATTCCGGTGCTGAGAACAGGGTAAAACTCGAATTGGTTTAAGTCCTCTTGAAGTTGATCGACTTCTTTTTTCTTTTGCTCTTCAAAATCTGCTTTGTTTGGGTCATTAGAATCAACGGCAGCATTTATTACCAAGTCTGGGGTACCTGAATAAACAATTCCAAGATCAAATACAAAGCCCCATCGTTCATCATCTCCAAAGGATGAATCAAATCCGATGCCAGCATAAGGAGCAAACGCACCATAGGTAAGCTCCATGGTTGCTGCATTACCTTGCAGACTATACTCTTTGCCATCTAATTCAAATTTTTCACCAGGTCCAAGGGTGGCCTTGCCGTCAATCGCATTTCCGTTGATCAAAAAACCTACACTTAACCGGAATGCTTGTTTGAAAGGATGGATATCGGCGAAAAGTCCAAAGCTTTTTAACTCCAAGTCAATATCGTAGTCATTTCCCGATTCGGTAGTTTCGTAATTGTAAGTAAAATAATTAACTCCTCCACGTAAACCAAGCCATGGGGTAACTCCCTGTGCCACTTCCAATCCACCTCCTAGGGTGCTGATTCTTGGAGCAATTCTGAAGCCAAGGTGGTATTCTTCAGCTTGAGTTTGCTGGGGCAGGGCAGCGAAAAAGCTTAGGGCAATGGATATAAAGGCTAGTGTGGATTTCATCATGCTTGTATCCTTAAAAATTTATCTGATCAGGCAACTAAAATGATCGAAGATGTATTTCTCTGTACCAAGCTTCCAGAGGAGGGCCGCCATGAACTTGCAGGCCAAATTTACCGCTAGAAGCAATATTCTTTTGCAGTTCCACATAATCCACCGTTAGTTGATTGTTTACCCATATACGGATCGACTGGTCAAATGCCTGAACCCGCATCTGGTTCCACTCGCCTTTGGGCAATACCCATTGTTCCAATGCTTCCTGTTTGGTGGATGCGAGAAATTTATTTCTCCTCGATTCATCATATAGCCAGCCCCATAGCTTTCCCTCTTTAAAGGAGCCAATATCGCACTGATATCCAATCATTTCATGAGAATTGGGCAGCCTCTGGCTCCAAAACTGGACGCCTGCATTTTTCCCTTTGCCTATGAGTTTTGCCTGGAATTGTAACTCAAAGTTTTTAAATTCCTGCGTGCTGGCAAGAAAACGGTTTCCGGGAATTGGGCGGTCGAGGGAACCGGCAACAATACATTGGTCTTCCACGCGGAAAAAAGCGGGATCTCCTTCCCACCCATGGAGAGTTTCACCATCAAAGAGAGGGGCGAAGGAAGTGGGCTGTCCCCATCCGAGAAAAGCGAGAAAGAAGAGAGAGAAAAAGGGTACTTTGCTCAATGGTCGATTGCTTCGCCTGCTCCCTGAGGAACCCGTATGTTTTCCACAAGATCCTGCACTTCCTGGGGAGGGGGAGGGGTGAATTTGCTCACGGCATAGGCGACTATGAAATTAATAAACATTCCAATAAATCCAATCCCCTCAGGAGAAATTCCCCACCAGTAGTCTTTACTTTCGGTGAGGAATTGAAAGTAGACAATATAGCTGAGGGTAAATCCAATTCCAGAGATCATTCCTGCAATCGCACCCTGCTTGTTTATTTTCTTGGAGAAAATTCCCATAATGAGAGTGGGGAAGAAGGAAGATGCTGCCAGCCCAAAGGCAAAGGCAACTGTTTTAGCAACAAAGCTGGAGGGAGGATTAATCCCGAAGTAGGCTGCAATCACTAAGGCACCAAAAGAGGCCATTCGGGCATAGCTTATTTCTTGTTTATCAGAAATATTGGGCTTGAGGATTTTTTTCATCAAGTCGTGGGATACCGAGGTGGAGAGAACCAATAATAATCCAGCAGCGGTGGACAGTGCAGCGGCTACGCAACCAGCCATAACAAGGGCGATTACCCATTTGGGGAGACCTGCCATTTCAGGGTTTGCCAGTACAATAATGTCGCGATCGTAGTAAACCTCATTGGCAGAACTGTCCAATTCGTTAGCCACCGGTCTTGGTCCTCCCTGCACCCGCTTGTCATCGATAAAGTTTGGTTTTCCTGAAAACACAGAACCTGCTTGGTATTGCATGATGCCGTCTCCATTTTTATCCACCCAGGCGATCATGCCCTGATTTTCCCAGTTCTTAAACCATTCGGGAGCATTAGCATATTTTTTTTGATTTATTTCCTCCACAAAATTGGTACGGGCAAACATGCCAAGGGCCGGAGCGGTTAAATAAATGATGGCAATAAATCCAAGGGTCCAAAAGGCAGATTTTCGCACTGCTTTTACATTTTTTACGGTGAAGAAGCGCACGATTACATGGGGGAGGCCCGCGGTACCAATCATCAATGCTGCGGTAATACAAAACATATCCAAAGTGTTGCTTGTACTCGCCGTGTATTCCGCAAATCCAAGATCGGTGGAGATTTGGTTAATTTTGACAATCAGCGGAACAGTCTCTTCGGCCCCATCCTTAATATAATTTCCAATCAATCCGAGCTGGGGCAGGGCACTTCCAGTAATCATAATAGATATAAAAATGACTGGAATTGTGTACGAAAATACCATCACGCAGTACTGGGCAACCTGCGTGTATGTGATCCCTTTCATTCCCCCCAGTCCTGCATAGAAAAATACAATGCCTCCACCGATTAATACACCCATCCAGATTTCGATATCAAAGAGGCGGGAAAAGACGATGCCTACTCCGCGCATCTGTCCCATGATGTAGGTCATGCAGATAAAAATTGCACAAATTACCGCCACCAAACGGGCTCCGTTAGAGTAAAAACGATCCCCTATGAAATCGGGTACCGTGGCCTTTCCAAACTTTCGTAAGTATGGAACCATCAAGGTGGTTAAGAGAACAAAGCCCCCCGTCCAGCCCATCAGGAACTTGGAGGCTCCGTATCCTGCAGCTGCAATGCCTCCAGCCATTGAAATAAAGGTGGCGGCGGACATCCAGTCCGCCGCGGTGGCCATGCCATTGGCAAATGGCGAAACACCTCCGCTGGCGGTGTAGTATTCCTTAGTGGACCCAGCCCGTGACCAGATGGCAATCCCAATATAAACCCCAAAGGTAATCCCGATGAAGATGAAGTTCCAAATTGTCTGGTCCATCAGTTCTCCTCCTTTTCGGTGAAGCCGTATTTTTCATCGAGCTTGTTCATGGATCTTGCATACACCACAAGCAGGGCAACAAAGCAAATAATTGATCCCTGCTGGGCCATCCAAAACCCAAGCGGGGCACCGCCAATGGAGTATTGGTCCAGGTAGTCCTTGAATAGAATTCCGCATCCAAATGATACGAAAAACCATACACTCAATAATTTGGCTACGATTTTGAGACTTTCGCTCCAGTAAGACTGGGCATTTGTTGATTGGGCTGTCATGGAACGCAGAATGCTACGAAAATAAGAATGCTGGCAAGAAAGATTACTCCAATAAGTAAATTGTCACACTCAAAACTTGCTCAAATAGGTAAATTTTGATTCCTTAAATACCAACCCTAAAGTATATTATAAAGAATCCTTCAATTGACCCTCTTTTGAATGCAAAATTTGCAGGATATCCTGTGTGCAGATCTAAATATATCTTTTCAAAATCTTATTTTTTTGAGGTCGTAATTGAAATTTTGAAAATAAAAAAACTTAGGGCCCTGTTTTTAGTTCTTCTTTTTGGGTATTTTATTCCTGTATCCTTTGCCGATTCAGACAGGCATCCTGTTCATCCAGATCATCAAGGTAATAATTACACGGTTAATGAATATTCGGATGGAAATACAAATGTATACACCGACGCCGAGACAGAGGTTTCAATTCCAATCCCGAATGGCTATGATGTAATCGATTGGAATGATCCCATACATCGGCCAACCAAAACCCAACACTTGCCTAAAAAAGGATCTGTTCGAATTAATGGAAATTTCTTCATATATGAGCCTTACAAACACGCAGAGGGGTATGATGTTTTTACTTGGTGGCCTGATA
>Ga0181589_10000909_pt1 | contig 22246 bp, 18 predicted proteins | sample 071ome_25_FD_132444 | JGI IMG/M metagenome (GOLD analysis project Ga0181589, IMG submission 132444) | Coastal salt marsh microbial communities from the Groves Creek Marsh, Skidaway Island, Georgia - 071410BT metaG (megahit assembly) | ecosystem: Environmental > Aquatic > Marine > Intertidal...
CGCATCTATCGCCTGAATTTGGCATGACGGTCGAGGCGATTGAGGCCGATGGCTTCAAAATCGACCGTAGGGTTGAAATGCTCCTTAGTTCCGATACTGCCGTGGGAATAACGAAATCCATGGGTCTTGGCATGATTGGTTTTGCCGATGCGCTCGGTGAGTTAAAACCCGACTTAATGCTGGTCTTAGGTGATCGGTACGAACTTCTTTCTGCTGCATCTGCTGCTATGGTTGCGCGCATTCCTATCGCGCATCTTCATGGGGGGGAAACCACTGAAGGTGCTTTTGATGAAGCGATACGTCACAGCATTACTAAGATGTCACATCTGCATTTTGTCGCAGCTGAGGAATATCGGCGTCGCGTCATTCAGTTAGGGGAGCAGCCTGAGCATGTCTTTAATGTCGGTGGATTAGGTATCGACAATATCCTGCGCCTGAAGCTACTCGCGCGAGATGAGCTAGAAGAAGCGCTCAATTTCAAACTCGAAAAACGCAATTTGCTGATTACATTTCATCCTGTAACATTGGAGCAGAATACCAGTGCGCAGCAGATGGATGAGTTGCTGGCCGCATTGGTGAAACTAAAAGATACCCAGTTGATATTCACCATGCCCAACGCAGATACCGAAGGGCGTGTCCTTTTCGAGAAGATCAAGGAGTTTTCTGACGAGCATCCACAGGCTCGCGCTTATACTTCATTGGGGCAATTACGTTATCTATCTTGTATTCAGCATGTTGATGGCGTCGTAGGTAACTCATCCAGCGGACTAGCCGAGGTGCCGAGTTTCATGAAAGGCACAATCAACATTGGCGATCGCCAGCGAGGCCGGCTAAAGGCGGCAAGCGTGATTGATTGCGAGCCAGACAGGGGTTCGATCAGTAAAGCGCTCGAGCTGCTTTACTCGCCAGAATTTCAGTCGATGTTGCCAACAGTTAAAAATCCCTACGGGACGGGCGGAGCAAGCAAGAAGATTGTGAAGATTTTGGAGGGTGCATCGTCCAATGACCTTCTGAAGAAAACTTTTTTTGATCTTCACTGAAAAGATTCGTAGATGAACCAGATTCTAGAAAATTGGCAGCATGCGTTACTGACGGAAGATGCGACCATACAGCAGGCGATTCAAAATCTTGATCAGGTCGCTCTGCAAATCGTGTTGGTCGTAGATCCTCAAAACAAACTTATCGGTACTTTATCCGATGGTGATATTCGCCGAGGTCTTCTGAAAGGGCTGACCTTGCAGAGTCCGATTGATTCAGTGATTTTTCGAAATCCTCTGGTGGTGCCAGAGAGTTTGGAGCGCGATCTTGTGCTGCAGTTAATGACGGTGAACAAGATTCGTCAAATTCCCATTGTTGACGAAGATGGTCATGTACTAGGTATACACCTTTGGGATCATCTTGCTCAGCCGATAGAGCGTAAAAATACTATGGTCATTATGGCTGGCGGACGAGGTACGCGGATGCATCCGCGTACTGAGGATTGCCCCAAGCCGATGCTACGTGTAGCGGGCAAGCCTATGCTTGAGCACATCATCCAACAAGCCAAGGGCGAAGGTTTTGAAGATTTCATTATTTCAGTGCACTACCTTAGCCATATTATTGAAGAGCATTTTTTGGATGGCAGGCATCTTGATGTGCGTATCCGATATCTTCGGGAAAGCTCGCCGCTTGGCACTGCCGGCGCACTTTCATTATTGGAGAGTGCGCCTGATCAGCCTCTAGTCATTACAAACGGTGATGTCATGACGGACATTCGATATGGAGAGTTATTGGATTTTCATGAGCGGCATGAGGCGGATGCGACGATGGCCGTGCGATTACATGAATGGGAAAATCCATTTGGCGTAGTCAATATGAATGGAATTCGGATTACGGGCTTTCATGAAAAGCCAGTTTCCCGTTCACACATCAACGCAGGAGTCTATGTGTTGTCACCTGTGGTTCTTAATTTGCTTGCTCGTGATGAGCATTGCGACATGCCAGCATTGTTTGAAAAGGCAATGCTAGGTGGCTTACAGACAATTGCCTATCCAATGCATGAGCCGTGGTTAGATGTGGGACGACCGGAAGATCTAGAGCTGGCAAATTCAAAACAGAATTAATAGAAAAGAGAACAAGTATGAAGCGCGATTTGATAAAGATGTATGGACTTCCTCAAGAAGTGAAGTTTTGTAAGAAATGTACAGTTTCTAATCAGAGGCCGCGGATCACATTCGATGAACATGGGGTATGTTCCGCATGTAACTTCGCTGAGCATAAAAGAACTCAAATCGATTGGGGTCAGAGAGAAACAGAACTCATCAAGCTATGTGATAAGCATCGTAAAAATAACGGTGAATATGATGTGATCGTGCCCTGTAGCGGCGGAAAGGACGGTAGTTTTGTAGCGCATCAGCTTAAATATAAATATGGCATGAATCCTCTGGCTGTGACTTGGGCGCCACTCAAAGCAACAGAAATTGGACGAAAAAACTTGGATTCGTTCGTTGCCTCAGGCTTTAGCCATATCCTCGGGACGCCCAATCCCCTTGTTACTAGAAAGCTAACACAACTATCTTTTGAGCATTTGGGGGATCCTTTTCAGCCATTTATTTACGGCCAAACGAATTTTCCACTCCATATGGCGGTTAAGCATAATGTTCAATTAATTATGTATGGTGAGAACGGTGAAGTTGAATATGGTGGGGATATGAAGAATGCCAATGTCCCTACTAGGGAGATTCAAGACCATGATAAACACTATTTTTCTGCCCTCCCGCCAGAGTTTTGGATGAGACATGGATTAAGCGAAAAAGATCTGTATCCTTTTATGGCGCCAAAATTCTCAGATATTCTGAAAAACAAGACAGAAATTCATTTTTTTGGTTATTACAAATTTTGGGATCCACAAGAAAATTACTACTATTGTCGTGAGAATACTGGTTTTGAGCCAAACCCAGAACGTTCGCAAGGGACATATTCAAAGTATGCGAGCCTTGACGACCAGATAGATGGATTTCATTACTATCTTGCGTATGTCAAATTTGGTATCGGTCGAGCAACTTCTGACGCCGCCCATGAAATACGTGATGGAAAGATAACGCGTGAAGAGGGCGTTGCCTTGGTAAAACGGTATGATCATGAATTTCCCACTAAGTATTACGACGTTTTCCTGGACTATTGCAATATTACGGATGAAAAAGTTCATGAGGTGTTGGATAACTGGAGATCGGATCACCTCTGGGAAAAGATAGGCGGCGAATGGCAATTAAGGCATGCTGTCTGGCATTCAACTTGATGGATATTAGAAGTAACAAACGATTGATAGCCCGTTTGGATATCAAGGGCCCAAATTTAATCAAGGGTGTTCATTTAGAAGGCCTCCGAGTTATTGGTAATCCACAAGACTACGCGTATCGCTATTATCATCAGGGCGCTGATGAGTTGATCTATATGGATGCAGTCGCGTCACTATACGGCCGTAATCATTTGGCTGAAATTATCAAAGAGGCGGTGAAAAATATCTTTGTGCCCTTAACAGTTGGGGGTGGGATACGTTCTGTGGAGGATGCCGCTGCAGTTTTGCGCGCTGGCGCAGACAAGGTCGCTATCAATACTGCTGCAGTTGTAGACCCTGAGTTGATTACACAAATCGCAGAAACGTTTGGTAACCAATGTATGGTGCTTTCGGTTGAAGCAAGACAGCTGTCAAACCAGCGATGGGAAGTATTGACCGAAAATGGTCGCGAACGTAGTGGACGTGACGTTGTTGAATGGGTTGCTGAGGCAGTGGATCGGGGTGCTGGTGAAATTTTTCTGACGTCTGTTGATCGCGAGGGGACGAGGAAGGGGTTTGATGTAGATCTTCTGCGCGCAGTCAGTCAGTCAGTCACTGTGCCGGTGATTGCCAGTGGCGGAATGGGTAGACCGGAGGATGCAATAGACGCAGTCAATAACGGTGGTGTAGATGCCATTGCGATGGCGGACATTTTGCATTATGAGCGAGCGACGATTGGTGATGTAAGGCAAGTATGTCGATCTGCAGGACTTCAGGTTCGATCCTATGAGTAAACCTAAAGTTGTCATTATTGACTATGGTGTCGGAAATTTGCTCAGTGTTCAGCGTGCTGTTGAGGAGTGTGGCGCAGAGGCGATCACGTCCTCGGACCCTGATGTTATCGCTCGAGCTGAGCGTGTAATCCTGCCCGGAGTTGGTGCTTTTGCAAACGGCATGCAAGCGTTGGAATCACTCGGTTTAGTTGAAGTTATCAAAGCACTCGCTACAGATGGCATACCCTTGTTGGGCATTTGCTTAGGTATGCAGTTGTTACTCGATGAAAGCGAAGAACATGGCGTGACTAAAGGCCTAGGGATTATTCCTGGGCGTGTTGTGCCAGTTCCTAATGTGAGCCCTGATGGTACGCCACTCAAAATACCGCATATTGGCTGGAACTCTTTAGTCGTTTTTGAGGGGGCTACATGGAACGGAACAATTCTGCAAAGTTCGACTCCAGGTGACGCAGTTTACTTTGTGCATTCTTTTATGGCGGCACCTGAGGACCCGTTAATGCGAGTTGCTGATTGCTTGTATGGGGGCAATCGAATTGCAGCAATAATTGGTAAGGAAAATGTGTATGGGTGTCAGTTTCACCCAGAAAAAAGTGGGCCTTCAGGATTGAAGATTTTGCAGAATTTTCTTTATTCATAGCTAAAGTAATAGTCAGATTGGCAATGTTTATCAATAAATTAACTTTTAAGTATCTGAAAGACCCGAAGGGTTAGTTTGTGATTGAAATGCCGACGGATGAATTTTTGTGAAAATTGTTCATATTGTTGTTAGGAATACAAGCACACTAGATTATTCTATTCCTTATTTATGCTTTCTAAGGAAGAAATTTAAGCACGCAGAAATAAGTGTGTTGTATTGTGCCTCGAATCGGAAGCAGATGCTAAGGAATGCAAAATATTATGATAAAGTCTTTAATGAATATAATATCAAGCAATATGATTATAGCGATTTTCTAATAATAAATAGCCGCTTTTTGATAAAACTGTGGAGAAAGCTTTTATCATTTTCATACTACGATAATGTTTCTCTCAGATCATTCATGAAAAACCCTCTTTTTCTTAGCGGTAAGGTTATAAAATATATATTAGCCGGACCAAGGAAAAGACTAGATGAATGGTTATGCACAAAGTACGTGGATGCCAAAGAAATTATTAACACGCTAAATCCAGACTTAACATTATTTGATCACCGTTCAAGGGTTGATTTTATCGGTAAAGAGGAGTTCGCCGAATTCTATAAAGCTAAGAAAGCTCCTGTTATTCTAGTTCCTCATGCTGCCCATGTGGATAATGAAACGGGTGAATATGTACCCTTCTCTTTAGACGATATCGAGTTTCCGCGGTATTGCGATCATTGGTCTTCATTCAAATATGCCAAACCGTATTTAAAAGTACATGAATCACAAAGAGACCAGTTTTCGATGATAGGTCATCCAGGATTAGACTCAGCCTGGTTAAACATAAGAGAGGCTGCGTCCAACAGATCAAGTAAAAATGCACGCGATGGAAATGTGTTGAAATTCTTGGTACTCAGTAGGAAATTTATGCCGGAAGGTAAAAAGAAGCTAGATGATGCTGATCCAGGTCTTTTAGAGTTTAAGGATGTCCTTAAATTTTTTGAAAATATCGATTATTCACTCAAAGCTGCAGGGGTGTCGTATAAGATAATTGTTAAACCACACCCAAGTAGTAGCTACCCAGAAAACGTTAGGGTACTCAAAAAAACAAAAATAGAAGACTTTGAAATTAGCTACGAGCCATTTTTTGAGTTATTAGATAATGTTGACGTTGTGATTACCGAATTTTCAACATCTATCGCATTTTCAGTACTAGCTAACGTTCCCACTGTTGTGCTTAATTCACCACTTCAAGATTATGTTCATGGAAGTTGGCATAGGTTAGAGGAGCTGTATAGTGGTTTACGGTATTTTGTTGATGACCCAGTTCAAGATTTAACTACTTTTGTGATGAAAGCAATTGAAGATAATATATATAAAAATTTAGAAACTGATGAAAATGATGATATTGAACACTTCAGGAAATTTTATGAAGACAACGCGATATCACGTGCTTTGATTCGTACAGAATATCTATTGAAATAATATTTCGTTTTACACTAATGGATTTTATTAGAAGGCTTCCAAAATGACCGTAAAGGTAATGTATATAAGTTACCAACCTTATTTTTTAGACCTAGCTAAAGAAATGGAAAAAGACGAATGGGATCCTGTTTATTGGTCCGTGGTTCCTAATATTGAAGAAAAGGTCAAGATAGAATACCCCAAAGCGATATGTCACAACCATTATGATGCAATTAAGGGCATACCACCAAAGGAATATGTTAACAAAGAGTTAGAGCCATTATGCCCATTATTGCTAGAAAAAATGGCTGGTTATGAAAGAAATGCTTTAAGAATGTTAGAAAGAAATGACTCTCATACCAATACATTTACGTATCGAGAGAGAGTGGATCTTTATCGGTATTTGGTGCAATACTGGAACACGATAATAAGAGACTTGAATCCACAGCATGTGGTCTTTGAAGAAGAGCCGCATCAAGCAAGCGATTACGTTTTATACGCCGTTTGCCACTTAATGGGCGTAGATACGATAATGTTCATTAGAACAAAATTTCCTGAGCGTATGTACCCTATACATAGATTTGAAGAGGGTTCTGTCGCGATTCGTGAGGCTTATCAAAAAAAATTAATAGGAAAAATGGTTGATAATGTAGAGCTATCGGCTTCTATGGAAAAATATTTTTCTGATTTGCAAGGCAGTTATGAAAATGCTATTTCATTGCACCTGTACAACCAAGTCGATGAGGTGCAGGATATCCTAGAAAATAAATCCGGTATTATCTTATCAATCCAGAACATGCGTAAGACCATTTCTTCAAAAGTTAATATATCGGATATGCTAACGCGCTGGAACTTACTTACATCTAAGCCAGGCACTTGTTTTGTGAGTGATCAAAAACAAAAGAATAAATTATTCAGAGATTCGAAGCTAACATATATTGAACACTTGTTTTATAAAGCAAAAGCAATTTTCAAGAAAAGAAAATTGAAGCGGCATTATGATTCAATCGCCCAATGTTCCTATGATCTTAGCCAACCTTATGTTTTTTGTACATTACACAATCAGCCAGAGAAAACCACATGCCCCCTCGGTGGTGATTATACTGATCAGGTATTCATGATAAAGACACTTTCAGCAGCGCTGCCCGAAGGCTGGTTACTATACGTCAAGGATCACCCTAGTCAGTTTATATCTAATTTTTCGCGGTATGGAGAGCACTTTCGTTCGGTAGAGTTTTATGAAGCGATATCGGAATTAAAGAACGTCAGATTATTGTCGCTGGATAGCGATACATTTGAACTCATTGATAACTCAAAAGCAGTAGCCACAGTGACTGGTACAAGTGCATGGGAGGGAGTGGTTAGGGGAATCCCCGCTTTAGTATTTGGCTACTGCTGGTTTAAGCATTGTAATGGGATTTTTTATGTATATTCCTATGAAAGTGTTAAAGATGCATTTAAGAAAGTATCGGACGGGTACAAAGTAAATTCAGATGAAGTAAAAATTTTTGCAAAGGTCGTTGAAGAAAACTCGTTCAAAGGAGTTGTTGGGGGGCCAGGGATTAGGAAATATTTTAGTATTGATGATAAAGAAAATGGAATTGCTCATGCAGAAGCAATACGCGCACTTTTGTTATATCAATCCTAAATTTGAGTTTTCTTTAGGGGAGAAGATGCTAGATGTGGGGGGTATATCGTGAAGTATTCTCTTTGAGAACAGGTTAAAAATTTAAGAAAGTGGATTTATTACAAACCAATTTATTTGGCGGTTTTTTATATTAACTTCAATTATCGGATAAGGCTATGATAGAAAATATCAAAAATATTGAAGTAAGTTCAAGTTCAGAAAAAAGCTTTGGTATTTGGATGAGGTTTTGAGGGGTATTATGGATGACAGTTTATAAGGTGGCTAGAAAAGCATGTTAGCAAAGGAAAATATAATAACAATAAATGAATTACCTGATTTGAGTGATTTAGATAGGTTTAATGAATTTCTAATTCAAATAAAGGCAGATGATTTGTTGCCAACAATCGATATTTTAAAGGCTAGCGGCCTTGAAGTTTATGAAAATGAAGGCCACGTAATAGTATATTACGTTACCGCATATAATAAACATAAAATACTAGAACTAACGGATAATAGTATAAATATCTTTCCACCAACATCTAGACTGGTCCCTTTATATTTTAGAGAGTTAGATAATGTTTTTTATTTAACAAATGTTGTAGAGAATTTGATTCCGTATAAATCAGAACTGCATGTATCAAGCTTCGCATGTGCAGTTAATCTTAGTAGGCATTGGGCGCCGTATAATCATTTTTTTAATGATATAGCTTGTCTTACACCTTTATGTCGCTACAAACTGGTTGGTGGAGAATTAAAGCTATTGAATTTAATGGTAGATAGGCAGGGCGTCACAATTGATGAAACGCTCGATGTTATATATGAGCAATACGATAAAATATTTGATGCAAACAATCATGTCTTTATATTTATAACCGGCGGATTTGATAGTAGAGCGAATCTAGCATTGGCTCGTCATTTTTCGAAAAAATATAATAATAAGATCACGTTAGTAAGGTGTGATTTTTTGTTTTCTGGCAGAAAAAATAAGGGAGAATCTCAAGATCACCTGATATCTACATTATTGGCGGAAAAATGTAAATATGATCTATTAAACTTTAAAGTAGATCCTTTAATTCTAGATGAGTTTAAAAAAATACTATATACAGACGAGAGGTTTATTAAAATGAACCCTACGATCACTCGTCCTAGTACCGCTTTTTATTATTTAGTGTTTAATTACATCAAAAATAATTATAAAGACTCGGTGATAATCGCAAATCAAACAGATTGCCATAAAGGTATAGGTTATGATTTGGTCCAGGAAATAAAACAAGACTATCATCTGTTAGGTGCAGCATCAGAAAAATATGTTAAATACATTAATAATTATTTTGGGATACCATATGAGGCGGGATTCCAAAATGATTATGTTGATGATGTTTTTAAAAGATCCGATAAGTTTGATCTATATGGTCAAATAGATTATTTTCATTATGAAACCTTCAACTCTTGTATAGGGCCAGCACGTGCAATATGGCAGAATTTATTTGATACACCATTTCCTTTTCTAGATGAGAGATTTATCGCAAAGATTTTTAATTTGGCGCCCGAATATAAAAAAGATGCATTTATTCCAAAAGAATTGATTAGGAGATTATCTCCCGACCTGCTTGGGCCGGAATTTAATAGTGGCAGTAATAAAATGTACAGAAAAAGACGAAAATATGCTGAATTTGTAGAGAAAGTTTTCGTAAAAATGGGGTTGATTATAGATAATTTGATCAATAAGAATAAAGTTATAAGGAAAATAAGTAATGCCATGGTGGAGGATACTCAATGGGCTGCAATAAGTTTTGAAACTAAAAACACTGCTATAAAAAAAATGATTGATTATTGTTCAATTTATAAGAGGAACCCGAAGAATATATCAGTATTCGCTACACAACTTACAGCAATTAAGTTGGCGTATATTGAGAAGAACTTGAGAGTAAAAATAATTTTTGATTCTAAATGAGCATTGTCATAGTCAAATATTATTCGTGACACCAGCACAATGCCACCGAGGGGGCAGGCGATACTGGAAAAACGTAATAACGTTTATGAGCTTGCTAAAGCGAAGTACCCAGAGCGATGGTCAGGTGAAACGCACAATTGGGGTTCTGATGGTAAGGTTACTTTAAACCTGGAAAAGGCTGAACTACAAGAAACCGTGTAATTAAAAATACGACTACTACACTTTGATATTTCAAGCTATCAGCAGTTAGCATTTAATCACGGTTAATTGGGCATGAGTGAAAACTCTCAGAAGGTCAATAAAATGATAGAAATAAGAGAATTTAATCATGGGTTATAAAGACTTCAGTATAGAAGATCATCCTATAGGTGATGGGAGTCCGTGTTTTATTATTGCTGAAGTGGCGCAGGCGCATGATGGGAGTCTAGGTATGGCGCATGCGTATATTGATGCTATTGCGCATGCTGGGGGTGATGCTGTTAAATTTCAGACGCATATTGCTGACGCGGAAAGTACACGTGAAGAGCCCTGGCGTATTAAATTTAGTAAGCAAGATGATAGTCGTTACGACTATTGGAAAAGGATGGAGTTTACCGAAGAGCAGTGGAAAGGTTTAAAAGAACACGCGGAAAGTAAGGGGCTTGTCTTTTTAAGTTCGCCTTTTTCTGCAAAAGCTGTAGATATGTTGCACCGATTGGGTATGCCTGCGTGGAAAATACCATCAGGTGAGGTTAACAATTTCCATCTTTTAGAATTGATGGCAAGTACTGGTTCGCCAATATTATTGTCTTCAGGCATGAGCACTATTGAAGAGCTGGATTCTGCTGTAAAGTTTTGCAAAGAAAAAAATTCTGATGTGGCTGTTTTTCAATGTACTACTGCATATCCGTGTCCACCTGAAAAGATTGGTCTTAATTTGTTACAAGAATTTAAACAACGCTATGATTGCCCTGTAGGCCTTTCAGATCATTCATCAAAAGTATTTTCAGGTTTTGCAGCAGCGGCACAAGGTGCGTCACTACTGGAAGTACATGTTACCTTTAGTAAGGCTATGTTTGGTCCTGATGTTTCTTCATCGTTAGATTTTGATGAATTTTCTCAACTAGTTGAAGGAGTAAGGTACATAGAGACAATAAATTCGCATCCGGTTGTTAAGAATAAGATGGCGGAGGAAATGGAGCCATTAAAGAAAATGTTTACGAAAAGCATTGTGTTAAATGATGACTTTCCACTAGGAACTGTTTTGTCAAAAGAACATTTTGAATTTAAGAAGCCAGGTACCGGAATTCCTGCCGAGAACGTTGCAGATGTTATTGGTAAGCAACTGAAAACCGATACCAAGAAAGGTACCCTTATTAGTTTTGATGATATTGTTTAGATTCTTCAAAATTATAGGTATTTGAACTGAGTTCTAGTGTGAGAATGCATGGTTTAGCTTACCGGCGTTCATATTAAATTTAATTGAGTTTTAAATGAGAAGAAAGATTTGTGTGGTTGTAACTGCCCGTCCCAGTTATTCAAGGATTAAAACTACGCTTAAAGCGATTAAGGAAAACCCCAATTTAGAGCTACAACTGGTAGTTGCTGGTTCCGCCTTGCTAGACAAATATGGAAAAGTCAGTGAAATCATTAAAAGTGATGGTTTCGAGATTACTTCACGCGTATTGAATGTTATAGAAGGTGAAGACTTAATAAGTATGGCGAAAACGACGGGAATAGGGATTATTGAATTGTCCACTGTTTTTGATCAACTTAAACCAGACGTTGTGGTCACTATAGCTGATAGATTCGAGACTATTGCTACAGCAATAGCAGCGTCATACATGAATATTCCACTTGCTCATATTCAAGGAGGAGAGGTAACGGGGTCGATTGATGAGAAGGTGCGTCATTCAATTACTAAGTTGTCCGATTTGCATTTTGTTTCGAATAGCAAAGCTGCTGAACGCGTATTGAAGTTAGGCGAAGCAGAAGAAAAGATTTTCAACTGTGGCTGTCCTTCCATCGATATAGCAAAGGAAGTATATGAAAGCCCAGAGCTGGATTATGAGCCTTTTGTTAAATATGGTGGTGTTGGTCCCGGTAGTAAATTGGATATCTCAAAAGGCTATATAGTTGTTATGCAGCATCCTGTTACAACTGAGTACAAACAATCTGGGGGGCAAATATTAGAAACACTAAAGGCTGTTGAGCGTGTCAATATGCCAACCTTATGGTTTTGGCCAAATGTAGATGCGGGTTCAGATGCAGTTTCTAAGAGGATTCGTGAGTTTAGAGAGATTAATAAACCGGAGAATATCCATTTTTTCCGTAATATGGATTCAGAAGATTTTCTGAGACTGTTGAAAAATAGCAAGGCGATCATTGGAAACTCCAGCGTAGCTATTCGAGAGTGCTCTTTTTTGGGTGTGCCTGCTGTCAATATAGGTAATCGACAGGCGGGTAGGGAGAGAGGCAATAATGTTCTGGATGTTGATTATGATGCAGATAAGATAGAAGCCGCAATTTTTCAGCAAGTTTCTCGAAAGTATCACTTTGATCATGATTTTCTATATGGTCGAGGGGATGCAGGTTTGCAAATTTCTCACATCTTAGAGAATCAAGAGCTGACATGTGAGAAGAAACTTAATTATTGAACTGGATAGTACAAAGCTCTTTAGCTTTGTTTTGAAGGCGGACGATATAGGTGAAAAAAAATAGAGTATTGGGCATCATACCTGCTCGCGGAGGTTCGAAGGGAATACCCGGGAAAAACATTCGCATGTTGGGTAATAAACCGCTTTTGGCTTATACTGTAGAGCTTGCGAGAGAATCGGCTATATTTGATCGGATTATTCTCTCTACCGACTCCGAGGAAATAGCAAATGTTGGAAAGGAACTGGGGGTTGAAGTACCTTTTTTAAGACCTGAAGAATTGTCGCAAGACGAAACACCAATGCTACCTGTATTACAGCATGCTGTTGATTATTGTATTAATGAAGGTTGGAAACCGGATTACATCTGCATATTACAGCCTACTGCCCCTTTTAGGAATGTTCAAGATTTGGTTAAGGGTTATCAACTATTGGTAAGTACTGGCTGCGACTCAGTAGTAAGTATTGAGGAAGTCCCTGAACATTATTTGCCGCATTTTGTTATGAAAATTGAAGATGGAAAGCTTGCTCATTTCCTAGTAGATGGGGCCAATGTCACGAGGCGTCAAGATGCGAAGAAAGCTTATACGAGAAGCGGATGCTTCTATTTTGCTCGTAAAGATGTGCTTATGAATGGTAATTCAATATACGGTGAAGATTGCAGGCCAATTGTCATTGATAATGATCACAGCGTTAATTTAGATACTATGGACGATTGGTATGAAGCGGAAAGAGTTGCAGAAAAGCTTTTTACTTAATAGCTAAATTTAGAACCCATATTAAGCTCATGCTTTGTTAAACCCAATGTTATTTCATATTTGTAAACTCATGTTTAAATTTAGGGATAGAGAGCAATGGCAAAAAACGGTGTAAAGTTCAAAGGATGCTTTGCTGAGTCATTATTTGACTCTTGAAGTTTATTGTAGAGAAATTGCTTATCAAATAATGTTTATTCATAAGTTGATTAAGGGGTATGTGCTTAACAACAAAGTGCTTAAAGACTCTTTGTTAGTTAATTTTAGTTATTTGGTTTATGAGTTTGTAAGGCACTTTTTTTTCAGTGGGTTCAGATACTACAAAATATCCCGTTTATCGAAGTTGAAGTCGTCTGATACTTTGGTGATTATAGGTGCTGGCAGTACGATTAATGAATTGTCCGATGATCAATTGGGGGAGTTAGGTAGTTATGATGTGGCAGGGTTGAGTTACAGTGGTGTTTTGCCTATTAGGCAAACTTTCTATTTTTATGAAAGTCCCTCGGCCCATGAAAAAGAATTGATGCTAGAGCACGCCCATAAACTATTGCCTGTTATTTTGGATAATAATAAAAAGGGTGCTCTGAATAAATTAATTTGGAAAAACTCAGAGAATAAAATATTTAATCAACATTTCGATTTAAGTCAGTTCGTATGTCCAAATGTTTGTTCAATTCTTACAGACAATTATAACACCATAAAAAAGATACTAAAATATTGCAAGAAGTACAAGCTTAATAAGTACTTTCTAGTGCAAATACGAGGTTCTGTGGCTGCGCTTGTTCAGTTTGGCATTCTATTGAAGTACAAAAAAATAATTTTTGTTGGCGTTGATCTTAACACAGGAAAGTATTTTTTTGAGAATAATGAAAAATACATGTCCCATAACTTCGCAGATCCTTATTCCTTCGACAATACTTATACCAGTAATGTTCATCGTACAAACAACCCAGCTTTAGGTATCCCAATAATTGAGGTGCTTAGGATCTTTTTTGAAGAAGAACCCAATATTCAGTTCTATGTGTCGAGCAAAAACTCAGCATTGATAAAGCTTTTGCCTCTTTGGGATTGGCAGAATACATAACTCTAGTACCCCTTTATGATGCAATCTTTCAGAGAACAGCAAGTTGTAGATTTTATTAATTTGATTGCAATTAGTGGCTTTTTTGCTCGCGCAATTACCGGTAATAGTACCTTTTTGTTTTTAGGTGTGTTATTGGGTGGAGGGGTTTTTCTATACCAATACCTCGATAGACTAAGATTGCCTTATATGGCTGCTATTTCATTATTCATCGTAACAGCTTCATATCTTTTTACATTTCTTAATAATGGTTTTAGCCATGGTAGTCTGTTTATAGTCTTGTATGTCGCATGCATGGGGATTGCATGGAGGATTTCAACGCACGGAATAAACTATATGTTCTGTTGGTTATTTTTTTATGGTTCTTTGGCCTATTTTGTGGTCATGTTGTATGTGTTTAACTACTCTTTGGAGTCACTATTTGCGAACAGTAGAAATCATATTTCAGTTTATTTTATAAACGCTGCTGCTCTATTGTACATAGCGGCCATGACAACGGGGCGGAAGATAAGCTTGATCCCCGCATTCATTGTGCTGTTTGTGTCAGTTGTCTCTATCGGCTTTGGGGGCATAATTTCAGCGCTGATATTTTTTATACTGCTTGCGTACCATAAGCTTTTTTATTCTTTTAAGGGCTATAAGGTAATTTTGTTTTTTGTTATAGTTGCAGTTGCTGAAGGCTTGGTGATATTTTGGACCGATATTGTTAATTATTTGTCGGCTTTGCCCTATGTTGAAGGCGATATGTTGGTTAAGCTGCAAAGTTTACATGAGGTTAGTGGGAATGCTCGTTATCATATTTGGGGCGAGTATTTTGAAAGGTTAGATATTACACGTCTTTTGTTGGGGGTTAGCTTAAGCGAGGAGTTTTACGGGTTTGCAAATCTTCATAGCTCATACTTTTTGTTGCATGCACGTATGGGGGTTTTAGCGTTCATTTTGATGGCATTGTTCTTATATATGCTTTTGAAAATTTATAGAGTTAATTTTGTGTATTTTGTATGTTTCTTGGTGTTGCTTCTTAGAGGGGGGACTGACACCACTTTTTTGGCGGGGAGCTCGTTTGATTTTGTCTTGTTGTATTTCTTTTTGTTTGCATATAAGTCATTTAGAGCCCCCGATAGGGGATCCGTAAACCCCTCGCCTTTAGGCGACGGATAGGTAACCTGATGATATCCTGCAAGGATGGAATTTTATAAGAAAGGTAGCCACGGCGTATGGGATTGTAAATACCACCTGGTATGGACGACGAAATATCGCTATCAGATACTATAAGGTGATATTGGGAACCGTTGCCGGGATCTTTTGCAAGAAATCGCAATGATCAAAGAAATGGTAATTCATGCGGGCTCAATAAATCGAGATCATGTGCACATGTTGATTTCTATACCACCTAACTTGTCGGTGTCCAAGGCTGTGCGGTTTCTGAAGGGTAAAAGTTCGCATCGATTATTGACCGAATATCAGGTCCTAAGGAAGCGGTATTGGGGTCAGCCTTTATGGGCTAGAGGATACTGGGTATCGAGTAGTGGGAATGTAACGGATGAAGTATGGAAAGCTTATATAGAAAACCAAACACCACCGGAGCCGGACGATGATTTTCACGTTGTGTAGCGACAGCAATCGGCCGAATGGCCGATCGATCCGGCTTTCAGCCGTAAGGGCATCCCTATCCTGATTGATGAATGCCGAATTTATAGGAATTTTTTTTGAAATAAAGTTGTTGGAAGGGCGCAGGGGGTAAATGTTCGATGCTTTTTTCCTCACAAAGCTTACATATGAATTTTTTAGAGCAAACTAAATTTAATTTTCTAAAGTCAGAGAAATAGAAATGAAATTATTTAACATTCTTAACGCGGCTTTTATTCAAGGCCAATTTGGTGTCATGGTAAAGAAGATGTGGCTTCGTTTTTTCGACAAGGAAAGCCGTATTTCAGACCAGGACAATATTAATTGGTTAAGAGAAAACGAAACAAAGATCTCTGAATTTTGTAGTGGCTTGGACGAAAAGTTGTGGCTCGATATACAAGATGATGTTGATAGAGTATGCAGCAGTGCAAAGAAAACCTTAGAAAATATTCCTCATGACTTAGGTGGCGGCGGTGCCTACCCTTTGCTGTATTTCATCGTAAGACTATGCAAACCGAGTCTTGTTGTGGAAACAGGGGTAGCATCAGGGTTCTCAACGTATGCAATTTTAGATGCTTTAGACAAAAACAAAAAAGGCCACTTGTATTCTAGTGACTTTCCATATTTTAGATTACCTAATCCAATTCAGTTTATAGGGATTGTAGTGCCCGAATATTTAAAGGAAAGATGGAGCTTATTCGTTAAGGGAGACAGTATAAACTTAAACGAAATTAAAAAAGAGATATCGCAAATCGACGTTTTTCATTATGACTCTGACAAGTCTTACAAAGGTAGAGAATCGGCACTGGATATCATAGATATGAATTTAACAGATAAAACCTGGGTTATCATAGACGATATCCAGGATAATGGTTTTTTTCACGATCTTATATTTAAAAAAGAATATAAAAACTGGAGAGTTTTTCGTTTTGAAGGGAAGTGGGTGGGACTCATTATGCCTGAGCTCTGAATATATTTGGATTTTTCCTCTATTCGTTTGTCGCGGTAACTTATTTGAGTTAATTTTTTAAGTTCTACTTGATGAAAATATTACATGTCATTACTTGTTTAGGTGACGGTGGTGCAGAAGGTGTTTTGTATCGCCTATGTACATATGACTCGTCTGCAAAGCACATTGTTGTTTCTTTGATGGACGAGGGGAAGTATGGCCCTCTTCTTCGTAAGGCTGGAATTGAAGTACATTGTCTAAATATGTCTCAAGGGAGGGTCTCGTTTTTTGGGTTGTGGCAGTTATTTAAATTGCTCCGCACTCGGAAGCCTGATGTGGTGCAAACCTGGATGTATCATGCGGATTTAATTGGTGGGTTATTAGCCCGTTTGGTGGGTATTAGAAATATATTTTGGAATATTCGACAATCAGTATTTGATGAAAAAAAATCAAAGTATTCTTCAATACTAGTGTCTAGGCTTTGTGCGCAATTGAGTGCGGTTGTTCCCAAAAGGATTATATGTTGTGGGCATGAGGTAATGCGGCATCACTCGGAATTGGGTTATGTGTCTTCTAAAATGTCAGTAATTTTTAACGGATACGATCTTGCTTCCTTTAATTCTAACGATGTTTTAGCAACTGCATTTAGGCGTGAATTTAAGATTGAACCTGAAACTTTGTTCTTGGGTATGGTGGGACGTTTTGATCCGCAAAAGGATCATCTTGGACTGTTAAGAGCCTTATATAGGGTAAAAAATACCATACCGGATTTTAAGTTTGCTTTAATTGGACGGGATTTGAATAGTGCCAACAATATGGTAGTGGCTGAAATTTTAAAACGAGGTTTGGGTTCAAATATTTTGTTGCTTGATCAAAGATCGGATATTCCTTCGGTTATGAATGGATTAGATATTCACATTTTATCGAGTTCGTATGGTGAAGGGTTTCCAAATGTCCTTGCTGAGGCTATGGCTTGTGGAACACCTTGCATTTCTACTAATGTAGGTGATTCAGCCGTGATTATTGCTGAAACAGGTTGGATTTTACCTCCTAATGATCCAAAAGCCTTGGCAGGAGCTATTGTCCAAGCAATACATGATAAGCAAAATAACCATGATGTTTGGTTAGAGCGCAAATTGGCATGTCGTAATAGAGTTGTAGAAAACTTTAGTCTTGATACTATGATAGAAAAATATAAACAGGTCTGGAGTACATAAAATTTGTGTGGCATAGCGGGCTTTTTAGGATCTGTTCATAAGCCAGAAGAGCTTTTAACCAATATGGCGAATGCTATTCAGCATCGCGGTCCAGATGATAAAGGCATTTGGTTAGACCAAACGAAAGAGATTGGCTTGGCACATACGCGTTTGTCGATTTTAGATTTAAGCTCGGCAGGCTATCAGCCAATGCACTCTTTATCCGATAGATATCTTATCGTATTTAATGGTGAAATTTATAATCACGCGATAATACGAGCTGAGTTAGATTCTATTAATGCCAGAAACTGGCTTGGCTATTCTGACACTGAAACCTTATTGGCAGCTATTGAACAGTGGGGTTTAGAGCTGACCCTTAGAAAAGCAAAGGGTATGTTTGCGTTATCCTTATGGGATAGGCAGACCCAAACCTTGTCATTAGCTCGTGATCGGATGGGCGAGAAACCGCTTTATTATGGCTGGGTTGAAGATTGTTTTGTTTTTGCTTCAGAGCTTAAAGCAATAAAGAAATTCCCAGGCTTTAATAACAAAGTTGACCGCAGTGCTTTGGCATTATTTTTGCGCTTTAATTCTATACCTGCACCATATTCTATTTATCAGAATATTTTCAAATTAGAACCGGGATGTATTGCTTCAATGATCTATGGTTCAAAAGAGATTAATCAAACTCATTTTTGGTCAACTGAAACTATTTATAAGAAGGGTGCTGCGTCGCGTTTTTCGGGTAATGAGAATGATGCTGTTGATGCGCTAGAGGATGTGTTAAAGAGAGCGGTTAATCTTCAAATGCAAGCCGATGTGCCTTTAGGCGCATTTTTATCAGGCGGGATTGACTCTAGTGCAATAGTTGCATTAATGCAATCTCAGTCATCAAAAAAAATAAATACCTTTTCTATAGGTTTTGATGTCAAAGAGTTTAATGAAGCGGAACATGCAAGGGCTGTAGCGATGCATCTTGGAACATATCATACTGATATGTATATAACACAAAGAGATGCTTTAGATGTGATCCCTTTCTTACCAGATATTTACGATGAGCCTTTTGCTGATTCTTCGCAAATACCTACGTATTTAGTGTCAAGGCTTGCAAAGCAAAAAGTAACCGTTGCTTTGTCTGGTGATGCGGGTGATGAGCTATTTGGTGGGTATAACCGTTATTTTCTAACTAATCAGTTATTCAGTAAAATGAATAAAATACCCATATTTTTGCGTAGACTTATAACTTCATCAATATTGGGTGTATCCCAAGATAATTGGGATAAGATCTTAGGCAGAATTCTTAGTAAGCGTTTTGTAAATGTTGGTTTTAAGTTGCATAAGGGTGCTAATGTTTTATCATCTAAATCAATACGAGAATTGCATTTTAAGTTAGTCTCTCAAATAGAATCTCCTGAAAATTGGTTAATCAATTCAAAAGAGTATTCTACTTTTTTGAATGATGATGTTGAACATTTCTCTAGTCTAGATCCAATAGAGCAGATGATGGCTTATGATTTAGTTACTTATTTGCCCACTGATATTTTAACTAAAGTTGATCGTGCGGCGATGGCTGCTTCGCTAGAAACTCGTGTACCATTTCTTGATACAAGTGTGATTGAATTTTCTGCATCGCTACCCTTGGAGTATAAAATACGCGATGGTGTTACTAAATGGGTGTTACGTGAAGTTCTTTATAAATATGTACCTAAAGATTTAATCGAACGACCTAAGATGGGATTTGGTGTACCTTTAGGTGAATGGCTGCGTGGACCATTGCGAGATTGGGCTGAATCTTTGTTGGATGCAAAGCGATTGCGGGACGAAGGTTTTTTTAATGTGTCGCTCTTGCGTCAAAAATGGCATGAACATTTATCAGGTAAATATAATTGGCAACATCAATTGTGGAATGTTTTGATGTTTCAGGCTTGGTTAGAGACTAATTCGAACGCACATTAGTGCTGGTTATTATTCGTTTTCATTTTAATTTGTTAAACTAATTTTTAGGTATTCTATGCACTTCAATCTAAATCAAATAAATATTGCTATCATTGGTCTAGGTTACGTTGGCTTGCCGCTCGCAGTAGAATTTGGCAAGCAATACACCACTCTTGGTTTTGATATAAATACTAAGCGTTTGTCCGAATTGCAGAAGGGTCACGACAGCACGTTGGAAGTGGACGATCAGGAACTGATCGAAGCCAAGCATCTGTCTTACAGCAGCTCGTTGGATGATCTTAAACCCTGCAATGTATTTATCGTGACAGTGCCAACGCCGATCAATGAGCACAAGCAGCCCGATCTCACCCCGTTGATCAAGGCCAGTGAAGCCATAGGCAAGGTGCTCAAGCCGAATGATATCGTTATTTACGAATCCACCGTCTTTCCCGGTGCCACTGAAGAGGACTGTGTACCGGTGCTGGAGCAAGTATCTGGTCTGACCTTTAACCAAGACTTTTTCTGTGGCTACAGCCCAGAGCGCATAAATCCCGGCGATAAAGAGCACCGTGTTACCACCATCCTTAAGGTGACCTCCGGCTCTACGCCAGAGGTAGCGGAAATTGTGGATCAGCTTTACCGTTCCATCATCACTGCCGGCACGCACAAAGCTAGATCTATAAGGGTAGCTGAAGCGGCCAAGGTAATTGAAAACACCCAGCGCGATGTGAATATTGGCTTGATCAACGAACTGGCGCTGATCTTCAACAAGCTTGGTATCGATACCGAAGAAGTCCTCAAGGCCGCTGGCACCAAATGGAACTTCCTGCCTTTCCGTCCAGGTTTGGTAGGCGGGCATTGTATCGGTGTCGATCCCTATTACCTGACCCATAAGGCGCAATCAGTGGGTTACCACCCCGAGATCATTCTGGCAGGCCGCCGCCTGAATGACGGCATGGGCGACTATGTCGCCAGCCAGCTGGTCAAGGCCATGCTGAAAAAGCGCATCCAAATTGAGGGTGCTCGTGTGTTAGTGATGGGCTTGACCTTCAAGGAAAACTGCCCAGACCTGCGTAACACTAAAGTGGTAGATGTCATCAGCGAATTACAGGATTATGGTATTCAGGTGGATTGCTATGACCCGTGGGTTAACTCTGACGAAGCTGAGCATGAATATGGCCTCAAGCCAATTACTACCCCAGAAGTGGGCAGTTATGATTCGATCATTATGGCCGTGGCGCATAAACAATTTGCAGAAATGGGTTTGAAGCAGATTCGTGCGTTGGGTAAGTCGTTGCATGTGCTCTATGATCTAAAGTATCTACTACCAGCAGATCAGAGTGACTTGCGACTTTAAACAGACTTCTGTCACGTATTATTGTTCAAAAATTTTAAGCCCGCTTGCTCTCTAATAAAGGCGCGAGCGAATAGTTTATGACTACCTATTCTCAATTACTTGAAGCCCTGCCGACCGTCCCGAAAACCTGGTTGATCACTGGCGTAGCCGGTTTCATAGGATCTAATCTTTTGCAAACTCTTTTGGAACTTAATCAGACAGTTGTTGGGTTAGATAACTTTTCAACAGGTCATCAGCATAATTTAGACGAGGTTAAAGTCTCTGTAGACGAAGATCAGTGGTCACGATTTAAGTTCATTGAGGGTGATATATGTGATCTCAATACATGCCGAGAGGCGTGTGTAGGTGTAAATTACGTCTTGCACCAAGCTGCGCTTGGCTCAGTGCCTCGGTCTATTGAAGAACCTATCACTACCAATGCTAATAACATTACCGGGTTCCTTAATATGTTGGTTGCGGCTAAGGATGCGCAGGTTATTAGCTTTACTTATGCGGCAAGTAGTTCAACTTACGGTGATCATCCAGCGCTGCCAAAGGTTGAAGAAAACATTGGTAAGCCCTTATCTCCTTACGCTGTCACAAAATACGTTAATGAACTTTATGCGGATGTCTTTGCTAAATCATATGGTTTTAAAACAATTGGTTTGAGATACTTCAATATTTTCGGTAAAAGACAAGACCCAAATGGTGCTTATGCTGCCGTCGTTCCGAAATGGACGTCGGCAATGCTGAAAAATAAAGATGTTTTCATCAATGGTGATGGTGAAACGAGTAGGGACTTTTGTTTTATCGAGAATGCTGTTCAAGCAAATTTACTTTCAGCTGTTGCAAATGATGATGCAAAAAATCAAGTTTACAATGTAGCCGTTGGTGACCGTACAAGCCTTAACGATTTATTTGAAGCCATTAAGACTGCACTTGCTGAGAATGGAAAATATTATGATAGATCGGCTGTTTGTAGGGACTTTCGTGCAGGCGATGTTCGTCATTCTCTAGCAGATA
>Ga0181589_10000916_pt1 | contig 22196 bp, 7 predicted proteins | sample 071ome_25_FD_132444 | JGI IMG/M metagenome (GOLD analysis project Ga0181589, IMG submission 132444) | Coastal salt marsh microbial communities from the Groves Creek Marsh, Skidaway Island, Georgia - 071410BT metaG (megahit assembly) | ecosystem: Environmental > Aquatic > Marine > Intertidal zone...
ATACATCAGCAGGTGATAGATTTGGTTATTCAGTTGCAATAACCGAATCATATGCCATAGTTGGTGCGCTATTTGAAGATGATGCAGGTGGGACAGATTCTGGTAAAGCATATGTTTATCCCTTTGTTTTTGATACAATAGCAGCTTTTAGATTTGCACCAAATGCTATTGTTTCAACTAGGAGTCCATACATTCAAAACTGTTCTGTTATATTTAATCATACGCCAGCACTAAATTCTTTACAAGAAAATTATTATCAAAATGTTAAAGGCGCATTAGTTGACGGAGCAGATGTAGATCCAAATAGTAATGAAGCAAGTATGCTCTTCCATAGCTGTACGTTTATTACTCCTTATAGCGATGCTTTAGTTGCAACAAACGGAGCTAGGGTTGAATGGTTAAATTCATTTACGTATTTTGCTAACAGAGGAATTTATGCATACAATGGTACAACTGGACATCTTAGCAGCGACGGTAGCACAATAAAATATGGTGCTGAAATTAGAAGTATTGGCAGTGCTTGTGTTTATGGAAATTATGGTATAGTAGGTGATGGTAATGAAGTTATAGTTTATGCTATTAATCATAATCTTGCTTACATCGGCGCCGGAACTGATGTTACAAATGATAGTACTCTAGCAATTGTTGATAATGAAATTGTAAAATCTAACAATGCACAGGTCTATTATCAAAGCACAGATCATACAGGAGATTATAGGGTTGGTGAAAACTTCTTAGTTGATTTTGGAACGGGATTAACAGATTTTGTTTTCGGAACTGGTATAGTAGATTTCAGTGGAGAAGTTGATCCAGAAACTGGTGAAATAGAAGATTATAATAGTATAACCATAGAAAATACTATAATAAATCCTGCAAGGATTACTATTGGAGATTTTAGGATAAGCGGTAATACAATAGAAACACTTAATCAAGAATTTACCATTAATCCTCAAGGAACTGCAAATATAATAAATTTCCTTGCTGATACACAGATACCGTTAACATTAACCAGTGAAAATTTATATCTTAATGGAGATTTTGTGTATAATGGTACTGATCATACCATTTTACAAGATGCAACAGCAGATTATGTACCAGCAACTACAGGAACTTATGATCTTGGAAAGAATAATTATAGATGGAACAATTTATATGTAAGTGGTATTGATATCTCTGATATAATGATAAGAGATACATACATTTCTACAAATAGTTTAAACACAGATTTATCATTACAATCCTTAGCAAAAAAAATCAAAGTCAATGACACAGATGTTATCTTAAGCCAAAATTTAGCAGTTACTGGAATAACGACTTTACCTGAAACTATAACAGCTAATTTAACAGGTAACGGATCAATTGTAATTAATGAGAATTACAGTACAGCAAAAGATTTTAATACACAGAGATTAGATGTAAGATCACAGTTTTATACAGAAGACATTATTGTTGAAGATAATTTTATTACTACTAGTCTAAGTAATTCTAATTTAGAATTACGCACATCTGGTGTAGGAAAAGTTATATTTGAAAATATTAAAATAGACAATGACTTTAACCTTGATCAGCTTTTTGTAAATGAAACTTACTTTAATGTTTTAAGATCAGATCTTGATGTAGGAAATATAAAAATATATCAAAATGTAATAGAAACAACAGAGAGCAATAGCGATCTAGAATTTAAAGGGTATCAGGATAGAGGTGTATATGTAGAAACAGTTTCCATAACAAATAGCACAATTTCTACCACGTCTGGAAATTTAACTTTAGAAACTCCTTTGTTAGATATAAGTACTGCTGAAAAATCTCTTGTTTTACCACAAGGCAATACAGCGCAACGCAATAATCTGTTAGGATCTCTAAGATATAATACGCAAACAGGGTTATTTGAAGGTTATAATAATGGTTATCAAAATTTTGGAGGACTAATATCCGAGGATGGACGTACAAAAATTGTAATATCTGCAGATAACGAAGTATCCTTCTTTGCAAACAATCAATTCCTTGGAACACTTGATACTTCTTTGTTATCGATCCATGCAGTATCAGTTGATGATACAATAATTAACGGAAATACAATTCTAACAAACGCAAGTAATGCCGACTTAGAATTAATTGCTAATGGAACTGGTAATATTTTTTTAAATGATTTTGAAATTGATGACAATAAGTTTATCCAAACAAATATAAATGATAGGACTATTTTTTCTAGTACAGGAACAGGTTATTATAGTTTTGGAGGAACAATTGGAGTACAAATACCTTATGGAACAAGTTCTGAACGTGGAGTTGGTATTTTAGGACAGTTGCGATGGAACACACAAGAATCTTTATTAGAAATTTTTGACGGAAGCAATTGGATTGATGCCGAAGGTTTCGTTGAGGAAGTGTCACAAGACGTAGACGACCTTTTAAATTTTGAAGCGTCTCTTATCCTTGGTTAAAAAAACTCACCAAAAAAATATAAATACATTATAAGACATACTGTGGCCAGCCGGCAAAGAGCAATAGCTGAAAATTAGGTTGGAGGGACAGGATCCCCGCTTTAGGAGAACAAATGGCAGTTGGCCGAATTTCGGGACCGCTATTAAAAGATAATTTAATCCGTAATGGTATAAATTTATCTTTTGAAACGGACTTACTCTATTTAGATGTTAATAACAATCGTGTTGGCATAAACAATTCCAATCCTCAATATGATTTAGACGTAACTGGCACTAGTCGTATTACAGATATTATTGTAAGCGGAAATTTACGAGTCGCTGATATTACCTTAAGCGGAAACACAATACAATCAGACCAAGGTGTTATAAATCTTGGTACTAATGATGATGTAATTTATCAAAAAACTGCATTAATTGACGATCTTAAATTTGAATACAACACAATAAGTACAACCGCAAGTAATGCTAATCTTGAACTACGAACAAATGGTACAGGAAGAGTTGAAGTATATGCAGATGTTAATGTTAGCGGAAACATACATGCCACTGGAAATATAACAGCCGATGGCGACATTGTATTAGGAGATCAGAACACTGATACAATACAATTTAATGCTGAAATTGCCAGCGATATAATCCCAGATCAAGACGGAACATATGATATAGGTTCAAGTTCAAGAACATGGGCTAATATTTGGGTAACAAATTTTAATGCATCAAATGTATCAGCAGGATCTTTGGTAGCAAACGGAGTTGATTTAACATTACGTCAGGGAAATATTTACTATGTCGCTGAAAACGGTGATGATTCTTACACAGGAGATCATCCGCAAGACCCGTTTGCATCTTTATCGTTTGCATTAAGCCAAGCTTCAAGCGGTGACACTATACATATATTTCCTGGTACTTATACAGAAACATTTCCATTAACTGTTCCTGTTGGTGTGAGTATAAAAGGACACAATCTTAGAGCAGTAACTATCCAACCAACTGTAGGCACAAATGATCAAGATGCTTTCCTGTTAAATGGCGAAACTACTATTGAAGATTTAACTATTACAGGTTTCTATTATGACGGTGTTGGAAATACTGGACATGCTTTCCGTTTCGCAACAAACGCATTAGTATCTACCAGGAGTCCTTACATACGTAATGTTTCAGTTATTACTGAAGGAAGTGTAACTACTAGCGAAGACCCTAGAGGATTTAATCAAGGAGATGCAGGTAGGGGTGTGTATGCCGACGGTAGTGTTATAAATTCAAGCAGTAACGAAGCGAGTTTACTTTTTCATAGTGTAACATTTATTTGTCCAGGTGTTGATACTTTAACTGCTACAAATGGTGTTCGTATTGAATGGTTGAATTGTTTTACCTACTTTGCGGATAAAGCAGTGTATGCACTTGACGGAACGGGTGGAAAGTATAATGACGGTAAAACTAGATTAAGAGTTGATAATCTTAATGGAAGTTTTGCACAAGGCGAAACTATTAGTTTTTATGACACCGATGGCGTCACTTTATTAGCAAGTGGAACAATTGAAACCAAAGAAGCAGATGGAAAGATTGTTATCGATGGCAATAGTAGCGGATTTTTAGACCCAAGCAGACGAATTAGTAAAATAGTAAATATCAATGACAACGCTAGTATAAGCACAACACAATCTAAATTTGGTAGTAGTAGTTTAGCTCTTGACGGAACCGATGATAATATTTTTATTAATTCAAACGATGATTTTGGTTTTGGAACTGGAGATTTTACTGTAGAATTATGGATATATTCTACAGCAATGTCAGGCACTAGAGCATTATTAGATTTCCGAGCAGCAACAGCAACAGACAATGGATTATACTTGTATACATCTAGTGCAAGGCCTAGTGTGTATATTAATGGATCGGCTGTTCTAGCAAGCCCTGATGCATTATCAAATAATACATGGTATCATATAGCAGTCACCCGCAATAGTGGCACAATGAAATTGTTTGTAAACGGAGTTGAAAAAGACAGTGATACTGTTACAACTGATCTCGGATCAAACAAGCCATTATTTGTAGGAGCAAATTATGATGCATCTGCAGCTTTTTGGAATGGTTATTTTGACGATATTAGGATAATTAAAGGCGTTGCTGAATATACAGCAGCTTTTACAGCTCCTACTTTCCAAGTATCAGTTACACCTGAAACGGTTTTGATGTTAAGATTTGATGGGGACAATGGTTCTACTGTAATAGAAGAAGACGAATTTTATGCTCAAGACATTAGATTTTCAGGCAGTGCTACAGCAACGAAGTTTACCTTAGTTGATTATAGAGATTTTGGTGCAGAAATTAGGATGATAGGTTCTGCTTGTGTATACGGAAATTATGGGTTATATGGAGATGGACCTGGAGTATTGGTTTATGCAATTGGACAAAATTTAGCTTATATTGGTAATGGTAAAGAATATACAAATGATCCAACTACAACAATACAAGCTAATGAAGTTGTTGAATTAAACAATGCTAAAATAAGATACAGTAGTGTAGATCATAAAGGCGATTTCCGTGTAGGCGATTTGTTCCACATAAATCAACAAACAGGTGAAGTTAACTTTGCTTCGACTGCATTAAATCTTGATTTGTCACAAGGATTAACTTTAACTGATGGAGTTAATACTACTACAATTAACGGCACTAAAATAGAGACTGGTAATATACGGATAAGTGGAAATACCATAGAAACCTTAACTGGTGACTTGAATTTAGATAGTGCAACAGCAAATATAGTATTAGTTGACAATGTACAAATGCAACAAGATTTAACTGTAGAAGGACTACTTACACTGAACAGTAATCTTGTTATTGGAAATTCTCCAGCAGATAGTGTAACAATCAATGCTAGGATTAGTTCAGATTTAGTACCAAATACATCTAACACATATGATTTAGGCGCAACAAATTTATTATGGAAAAATTTATATGTAAATTTCATTGATATAGATGATATACAAATTAACAATAATTACATTACAACTACAGCAAGTAATGCAGATTTAGAATTACGTGCAAACGGAACTGGACGTGTGGTTGTTCCGTTAAATGATGTAGAATTTGGTAAAAAACTTGATGTTTTAGGGGATACTACATTATCTGACACTACTGTTAACGGTACATTAACAGTAAACGGCGAAGTAAATCAAACAGGCAATATAACAGTTAATGGTTCTGTTGTTGTAACAGGTAATTTTACAGTAGATTCAGAGGCGCAATTTGAGAATATTAAAATATCAGGTAATGTAATAACAACCACATTATCTAATAGCAATCTTGAATTAAGGGCCAATGGCACTGGAACAGTCTATATACCAAATGACAATTTAGAAGTAACAAATGATGCTACTGTACTTGGCACTATAACTGCAAATGAAGTTATTCCAAGTACTACTGTAACCGCAAATTCTTTTGCTACCGATAATATTTTTATCAAAGATAATTATATAACCACAACTGATTCAAATAGTAATTTAGAATTACGTACAAGCGGAACTGGTTTTATCGTCTTTGAAGATTTATCTATTAATAACAGTACAATTAGTTCTTCAAATACTATTGTACTTGATTCAGCAGCTGAGTCTGTTACAATACAATCAACTGGAAGCTTAAAATTACCAAATGGTACAAGTTTACAAAGAGATAACAGTGCAGGTGCAGGACAAATAAGATATAATACTGATCTTTCAAGATTTGAAGGTTATAATGGTGTTAATTGGTTTAATCTAGTAGGTGTTGAAGATATCGACGGAAACACTAAAATTACTGCAGAATTAACACCAGGCAGTAACGATAATACAATAAGATTTTACGTAGACGGAAGTATAAAAGCAACCTTAACAGATAATAATTTTGATATTCCACAATTACAGGTAGATTCTATTAACATAAATAACAATGTTATTAGCACTACGGTATTAAATGATGATTTAATTTTTTCAGCAAATGGTACAGGTGCTGTTGTTATTGAAAATTTTGCCTTTAGCGAAGAAACCATTACAAATACTGTATCAGATAGCATAACAGTTATAGAAAATACAGGAACTGGATATACCCAATTTACAGGAACAACAGGTGTTGTGATACCAGTAGGTGATACAGCATCCAGATTTAACGTAGCTACTGGCATGATGCGATTTAACACCGATGATGTTCGTGTAGAAATTTACAACGGTACTACATGGGTTGCAATATCAGGATTAACCGGCGGCATAAATTTAAGCACAGCTCAAGACAATGCAATAGGAATGGCATTAATAGCAGGATAAAAAAATATGGCAGTTTTAGTAAAAAATAAAGTAGAAAAAAATATTGGAAAATTACCAGTAGAAATAGTTACAACTACTCCGTCTAATAGGATTACAGTTATTGGCCTAAGTTTAACCAATCTTACACAGTTATTTGTAAATGTTAGTATTTTAATTGAGGATGACGGATCCTCAGTTGGTTATTATTTAAAAGATACTATTCTACCGGCAGGTACTAGTTTACGTGCGGTTTCAACAGGTGAAAAATTAGTATTAGCACCATCTAATAAATTAAGTGTACAATCGAGTATAGATGATTCAGTGGATGTAATTGTAAGTTATGTGGAGACAGCGTAATGACATACTTTATAGGAACTAACCCATCAGATGTAATAAATAGCTTCGTACAACGTTATTTTTATGGGTTAAGACGTAACGATGACGGAGAATTATTTTTGATTTTTCTTGATCAACTAAGTGGTTTTGACGATGCCGTAACAATTAATGATTATGGACTAAGGGAAGAATCGTATCAAGGGTTTGAAGAAGGAATAGATTATTTAGATGGAATAGATGCTACTCACGATAAAGTTTATGATAATTTAAGATATCCTCAATTTAATTGGGATGCAAGATATATGACATATTACATAAATGATAATGGCGAATTTGTTATGCGTATAAATGAAGGTTATAATTATCCTGAGGGAATATCTGCACCAGGATACTAAGGAGTTTATTAATGTCAGGTTTTAATTTAGATAGATTTAAGTATCAATGGAAGGGCGATTGGCAGCCTGGATACGATTATATTAGAGATGATGTAGTACTTGTTGGCGGTAGTAGTTATGTATGTATTGTTACACATACATCATCAAGTGATTTTAGAACAGATCAAGAGCAGATTGTTCCAGATACAACACCGCCTATTCCTGCTCCTCGATGGGCAGTAATGACTAGTATGAAACATTTTACCGGTAATTGGAATACCGGAAATGCATATAATTTAAATGATATTGTTTTATATCAAGGGTCATTATATATTTGTAAAGTGCCACATACATCAGGATCTTTTGCATCTGACAGTTTAGATTTGACATTAAATGATTCTACTGATATAGGAGATTCAAAATGGCAACTTTATGCTTTAGGACAAAAATATACAAATAACTGGATAACAGGAACTGTTTATGGTTTAAATTCTCTAGTTAAATACGGAGGTATTGTTTATAAGTGTACTTCTACCCATGTATCTACTGTATTTGAAAGCGAAACAGATAAATGGGAAGTTTTTTATCTAGGAGTTGAATGGAAAGATAATTGGTCACCGTCGGTGATTTACAAACTAAATGATTTAGTAAGTTATGGCGGAAGTATTTTTAGATGTAAAGAAACTCATACAGCCATAGGTAATTTCATAGATCCTTTTAGATTTGAACTAGAAATTCCTGGACAACAGTATGACAAGGAATGGTCGAATGTGGTTTACTATAATCAAGGAGATGTCGTTAGATACGGAGGAGATATCTATCAAGCAACTCAAAACAATTATGATCAACAACCATCTGCACAATACGAACCTTTAGAATTTTTACAGACGGGTACAATTACTCTTACTGTTAGAACTACTCCTTCTCTTGATGGGCAAGGAAACAAATATACGATTAATGGAGACTATCAACCAAGTTTAGTTTTAGTAACAGGATTTACTTATATATTTGATCAAACCGATATAACAAATTTTGGGCATCCATTAAACTTTAGTGCGGATAGTTTAAATGGTGAAAGAGATGGTGGTACAACCTTCTTGGAAAATGTAACTTATTATATCAATGGATCACAAATAGATAAAGCAGGTTATGATTTAAATTTCAATTCTGCTACATCTAGATATGTAGAAATAACAATTACTTCATTAACTCCTAATTTACTTTATTATTGGTGTACAAATCATAATAATATGGGTAATAGTATAACTATGTCAGACGTTAATACAGAGTTTGTTGATGATAGTACATTTTTCTGGAAATTGCTATCTCCGGCTTATAATTTTAAGGGGTTATTTGATAAAAGTTATACAGAATCCTATAAAACAGGTGATGTAGTACAGAGAGGTGGGTATCTTTATAGAATAGAAAAAGATATAAATCTAGTAGGAGCTAAAGATAGTACTTTAGATTATCTAGACAACGATTATTGGAATTTATTAGTTCCTGGCAAAATATTTTTAAGTGAATGGCGACAGAATTCTATCTACGCATTGGGAGATGTAATCATTTATAAAGGTAGTACATATGTGTGTAATACCGAACATGAGGCATCTGATCAAAATTTTCCTGGTGATAACGGAAGTGGATACGTTTATTGGGATTTACTGATACAAGCCGGACAAGAAGCAGGAATGCAATACAAAGGCGATTTGTTAACGTTTGGTCTGAGCAGAACAGAAGCAGGAGATGGATCTACACTAGGGCTAACAAGAGTGCCTATTGGAAATCAATTACAAACATTAAGCGTTGACGAAGAAGGATTATTACATTATAGAAATTTAGGATATCCTGAAAAGGTCATATATGTAGGAACCAATGGAAAAGATTTAGTTAGCTATGGAACATCTGCCGATAGACCATTTAGAACTATACGACATGCGTGTGAATATATTGAAGAAAATTTTGCACCAGGTACATTATGTAAAGTTTCTGTTACTGGAGGTCGATTTGAAGAAATAGGTCCTATTTCTATTCCTGCAGGAACAGTGGTTATGGGAGATGAACTAAGATCGACCACTATAGTTGCATCAGGTCCAAAAGACAGTTATCTTGGTAATTATAGAAATAACTTTTTTGCAACATTAGATAGGATTAGAGTAATTTTACCTTTAGTTTTATCTAATAGTAGAATAACAGTTTTTCCAGGAAATACTATTCTACAACCTAATAATGTTCCTATAGCTGATGCCGCCACAATTACTTTTGTACAAAACCTGTTAGATTCTTATAAATCAAAAGTAAACTTTTATGTAGGAGTAGCAGGCGGAGTTGACGTTACTGTAACAGGTTCTAATATAGAAAATACTAACGTTTTTAGAGCTAATGCAGCAATAGGATTAAGATTACTTAAAGATTTTTTAGTAAAAGAAGCTAGTCTATATATACAGTCAATTACTAACAATTTGAATGAAGAGCAAATTGAATCTGATCTACACCAAATTATATTAGCATTAATAAGAGACACAAAATATGATGGTAACTATGCAACTTTAAATCAAGCACGTTACTTTGCTAATTCTATTACTGGTAGTAAACGAGATGATTTATTCTGGGCAAGAGATACTACTGGAATTAGAAATTGTACACTTGATGGATTGTCAGGAACATTAAATCCTCCAAATATATATATCCAATACCAAAGACCAACTGGAGGATCGTATGTATCACTAGATCCCGGTTGGGGGCCAGACGATAACAGAGTATGGATAACTAATAGATCACCTTATCTGCAAGGAGTTACAAATATTGGTTATGCATGTTTTGGTAATAAAATAGACGGTAGTCTCCATAATGGCGGAAATAAATCTATGGTATCAAACGATTTTACCCAAGTTTTAAGTGACGGTATTGGAATAAACGTATTAAATGGTGGCAGGACCGAGCTTGTATCCGTTTTTACTTATTATTGTCAAATAGGATACTATGCAGAAACAGGCGGAATCATCAGAGCTACAAATGGAAATAATTCTTATGGTAATTTTGGCGCAATTGCAGAGGGAATAGATCCTAACGAAATTCCTATCCAAGGAACTATTAATAACAGAACTAATAATGCAATTGTTGAAAGTGCTATAGCAGGCGGCAGTACTGATCAAATGTTGTTATTTGAATATACACATGCAGGCGAAGAATATTCAGATGCAAAAGCTGATATCGAAGGCGCAGGTTTTGATGCAGAAGTCTATTTTGATGATTTTAGAGACGGAGCTATACATGATATAAGATTACTGACAACTGATTCCTCTGCAGCTGGCGGCGATGGTTATTTAGTAAAACAAAATTCTGCTCAAGCTACAAATCCTGCATCTCAGTCTATTGTAATTAATCAGAATGATACTGCATTATCTGCAGGTGAATACCTAGGCATGCGTATTCTAATTGTAAGAGGTACTGGTATAGGTCAATATGGATATATATCAGGATTTGATGTATTGACAAAAGAAGTTACTGTAAAAAAAGAATCAAACGATGAGTTAGGATGGGATCATGTAATACCAGGTTACCCTATTGAAGCAACTTTAGACAGCACTACCCTTTACAGGATAGAACCACGACTGACAGTTTCTCATCCAGGCTTTAGCAGTGTTCCTCAAAATTTACCACAAGCAAGAGACTTTATATCTGCAGCAACTGGCGGAACAACCGCTACGTATCTAAACGTTGTTGCTGATTCTGAAGGAACAGGACAAGTTGACGAGGAATTAACTCCGTTTGCTGCATATTTTAATGTAACGAGAAAAGGTAATTTATATGAAACTGTTGAACTTTCTTTTGGTGGAGCAGGTTATGCAGTTGGCGATAAATTTAAATTATTAGGCACTGCATTAGGAGGTACTAGTCCAGACAATGATATACAGATAACAGTCACTGAAGTAACAAATGATAGTACAAATGCAATTGTTAGTTACACTTTTTCTGGAATTGGTCGGAAAGAAAGAACAGTTGCATTGGTAAGCGCAAGAACCGTCCTTTACAGCGATAATTTAGTAAATTGGACTTACCTTAATTTGCCGGCTTCTGGAGAAGCGTTTACATGTAAAAAAATAGTTGCAGGAAATAATGTATTTGTTGTTTTAAATTCAGATACTAACTTGTTTTATTATAGCAAAGATGGAGCTTCTTGGTCAATCAAAACACTTCCTTCAACCGCTAATTGGTCAGATATTACATACGGAGAATATAACGGATTCCAAATGTTTATAGCTATATCTGAAAATAGTACAGATTCTGCTTATAGTTTTGATGGAGAAAACTGGACAGCAAGTGTATTACCAGCTGGAGACGATAGTACCGGAGATCAATGGCAAAAAGTTGTATTTGGACAAGGTCTTTTTATAGCTATTACAGGTTCTCAAACCAGAGATATTGCAGTATCTTATAACGGATCATGGACTAAAGTTGCTAATGTTTTACCAGTTGGAGATTTTAACTGGGTTGGCTTAGAATATGGAAATGGTAGATTTTTAGCATTGGATCAACTAGGACAAGTAGTTTACAGTGTAGACAAAGGACAAACTTGGTATGCAGGAACAACTGCTCCAGGAAATAAAACTTGGACTGATATAAAATATGCACAAGGTGTTTTTGTTGCAGTTTGTGGTGAAGAAGTTGTTGCTACAACAGAAGATGGCTTGAATTGGATATCTCGAACTATTGAACAAAGTAATCAATATACAAAACTTGCTTTTACAAATATAAATGATTATCCTGAATGGGTAGCATTTGCGAATACAGCAACAATCAATGCGATTGCTCGTATCACAACCGGAGCAAGAGCAATTTTAAGAGCAAATATCGACGGAGAAAAATTTACAAATATTAAAATTTGGAACCCAGGTAGTGGGTATCAAACTACGCCAACTCTAACTATTACAGATCCAAATGTTATTTCGCCTATTGATACTGACAATAGATTAGGTAACGGTGTTTTGAGTCAACCAGTATTTATTAATAGAGGAACTGGTTATAAAACTACAACTAGTTCAATTTTAATCACAGGAAATGGATATGCCGACATTATACCTTCAGAAAGCAATACGATTGCTATATCAGGCATTCCTTTTCCAGTTCCAGGACCAGGAATACAAATTAAAATTAGCACTATAGATGATGACACCACAGATGACCCAGATGATTTAAAGAGATTTACTGGCATTTTTGCAACTGACCTAGGTGATGACGGAAGTGGAAATAATACTAGGACTATTAGATTTACAATATCACCTAAGATTAAAAATGAAAATAATTTAGAACATGGAACACCTGTTACCTTAAATGAAAATTATAGTCAGTGTAGAATATCAGGACATGATTTCTTAGACATAGGAACTGGTAATTTTATCGACACAAATTATCCAGATTTATATGCATCAGGAAACTATTTTGTTTATGCACCTGAGAATGAAGTAGTTGAAATAGATGGCGGTAGGGTATTTTACACTTCTACTGATCAAGATGGTAATTTTAGAACAGGCGAACTTTTTGGGGTAAATCAAGCAACTGGTGTAGTAACAATTAGTGCTGAATTTTTTGATTTAGACGGTTTAACAGAATTAAGCTTAGGAGGCGTTCGTTTAGGAGGTTCAGGAACTGTAGTAAATGAGTTCAGTACCGATATTACATTTAGTGCTGACAGTAATAACGTGATTCCTACCCAACGTGCAATTGCTGCATTCTTAGCAGATAGATTATCAGTTGGCGGTAGTGATTTAGAATTAAATTCACTGATAGTTGGTACAATAAAAATAGGAGGTATAGAAGATAGCATTACCTCTGGAACAATGATTACTGTAAATAGACCAACAGTGATAGAAGGAAGAGATAGTTTTAATAAATTATGTGCTATACAAGGTACGTTTATAAGTCAAATGTTGTTTTTTAGACAGAATGAAAACAATGATTAAGTGGATAAATAGAATAGTGGAGTAGTAAATGGCAGAATTTAAACTAGGAAGACTAAGATTTGTTTGGAAAAACGAGTGGGCATCGTCTACTCAATATTACACAGATGATGTAGTTTTTTATGCAGGAAAAACTTACATATGTGTGCTAGGACATATAAGTCAAGAAAATTTTAATAACGATCTAACAGCAACACCAGGAAAATGGAATCTATTAGCCGAAGGTCAGACATGGAAAGGCGATTGGCAACCACAATTTCAATATGAAATCGGTGACATTGCAATTTATGGTGGTAGATCTTATATTTGTATAACAGCTCATGAAAGTGCAGTAGATCAAACAACTGGTCTTGAAGCAGATTCAGACAAATGGAATTTATTTGTTGAAGGACTAGATTGGAAAGGTGATTGGGAAGTTAGTTTTGATTATAAAGAAAACGATTTTGTTAAGTATGGCGGTAATACATACGTTTGTAATACCCCTCATATTTCTGCAGGAACTACATCATTAGGTTTAGAAAATGATTCTAGTAAATGGACATTGTTTAATTCTGGATTTGATTACAAAGGAGATTGGACTACCGGAACACGGTATAAAATAAATGATGTTGCAAAATACGGAGCTAATTTATGGATCGTAACAACACATCATACTAGCACTAGTTCATTTTCTGTCGATAGTAGTAATTGGTCAAAATTTGTAGAAGGTTTCAATTACGAAGCAAGATGGTTATATTCTACTAATTATCAGACAGGTGATATTGTAAGCTATGGCGGTAATCAATATATTGCTAAACGTGAAAATCTAAATCAAAAACCTCCTGTTAGCAGCAACGATTGGGACTTGTTTAGTGAAGGAATAAGATTTTTAGGAGATTGGGGAGAAGATAGCACAAATTTCGAATATGAAATAGGAGACCTTGTAAGATTAGGCGGTTATACATATAGAGCAGTGCAAGATCATACTGGACAGCAGCCGCCAGATGCAACTTACTGGGAAAGATTTAATACAGGGTTAGACTGGAGAGGACAATGGTTAGATGATCAAGAATATTTTATCGGCGACGTAGTTAGATATGACACAAATAGCTATGTTTGTATTCAAGGTCATATATCAGAAGGCGATGATCAATCAAGCCTAGGAGGCGCAGCTAATTCTCGACCTGATTTAGATGTACAAGGAACCTATTGGAATTTGATTGCAATTGGAACTGAACAGAGTGTATTAACAACTACAAGTGATTTACTTTACTATAGTTCAACTGGTCCTGCAAGATTACCAGTAGGAGAATTTGGACAAGTCTTGAGAGTAAGTCAAGATTTATTACCAGAATGGGCCAATCTTGCATCAACAGATGATGTTTATTATGTATCTGAACACGGTAGAGATCAACCTGCTCCAGTTTTTGGTAAAAATATTGACAGACCATGGAAAACTATAAGATACGCAACAGAACAAGTTGAAAAAGGTACTAAGGCGTCTAAAGCAGTAAGATTATTAGAATTAAATAGAAGATTTATACAAAGAGAAATAGTAGAATGGACTGATTATCAAATAACTAATGGTTTATCACCTTTTACAACAAATTTTTCATATAATAGTGAAAAATGTGAAAGGGATATGGGATTACTAGTAGATGCATTTATTTGGGATTTAGCGCACGGAGGAAATGTTAAAACAAGGGAAGCTGCTTTATCTTATGTTAATGATACTACAGGATCTCCGTATTTAAGTCAAAAAACTGAAACTGTTGCCAGTATAAATTATGGGTTAAGTTTGATACAAAAAGTTTTACAACAACAAGCTCCAGATGTAAATTATCAGGTTACAAATGGAGATAATAGTACAGCAATAGTTGAACAATATTTTGAGGTAGCGTTAGGCGATCAGTCAAATATTGAATATGAAAGCACCGTTACCGGTAAAGGAGATTATTAATGGCGACGATATTTGAAACTATTTCACAATTAGGTAGTATTGTAACTGATGCTATAACAGCAGGAAATTCAAATAACATTCCGGAAAGAATTATTCGTAATACTCTAATTAAAGTAGCAACAGGATCTTACAAAGAAGTATTACCTATTATTGTTCCAGCTGAATGTTGTATTTTAGGTGACGAACTTAGAAGCACGAATGTTCAACCTAGGAAAGCATCTAATGCAAATTTAACACCTGTTGAAGATTTTAATTACAGTGTACATGGATTAACAAGATTTGGACAGATAGTAGGTGATATTGTATCAGGAGTATCGGTAACTGCTACAACAGGTAATAATAGTGATCAAGAAATTAGTTGGCCACTAGTAGAAAATAATGGACCTAAACTAGCTGTAGAAAAATTAGCTAGAAATATAAAAAATCGTGTTGATATAGGTTTAGGAACAAAAAAAATAGCTTCGTTGACTAAATCTTATAATATGAGCAACCCGCTATATGGCGAGGGTAGAGATTTATTATTATTAAACAAAGCATTTATCCAAGAAGAAGTTACTGCATTTATTTCCAGTAACTATCCTAATCTTGATTATAGCAAAACCAAGTGTAAACAAGATGTAGGATTTATTATTGATTCAGTTGCGTATGACTTAACATACGGAGGAAATTGGCAAAGTGTAAAGGCAGGAGAAGCATATTACGAAGGGACTAACCTTAATATTGCAACAGCAGAAAAACCAGCTACAATTGCATCATATAACTTTTTGAAAGGTATAATGCAGACTGTTGCTACAGCAGGTAGTGTTTCGGCAGCAGAAAGTAATCCTTACACGCAAGTTAACAATGTTGGTATAGCAGGTGATGGTTCAGTTTCAACTTCAATAGGTCAATTATTAGACAATATTGTTTCAATTGTTACTAATGGTACAGGTACAGTTTCTGTAACTTATCCTTCAACTAGCTCAGTTGCAACTAACTTAATTTCTGCTAATGAAGTAATTCAAAATCTAGTTCCTACATTGCAAGAAAGTACCATTGATTTTATTAATGGTCATTTTGGTAGTTTCACTTATAACAGTGCTAAATGCAGAAGAGATTTAGATCGTATAATAACAGATACAGCATATGATATTGCTTTTGGAGGTAATTATAATGCCGTATTCCAAGGAAGAGCATATTTACGTCCGGTTAATGCTTACAATCTATCTACTCAACGAGTTGAAACTGTTGGCGCAATACGAAATGCAAGAAATTTATTAGAAATTACTGTTACATCTGATGGATCAAGTGAAGTAGGATCATCAACTGCAGGAAATAGAGTTCACGATGCTTATAATATTATTGTTAGTATAATTAATGGTAATGCTGAACCTACACTTAGTTATCCTGATAGCGCTCCCGGAATTGTACAAGATAAGAAAGATGCAAAAGCTTTATTATTAGCTAATAAATCTTTTATTCAAGCAGATGTAATTGCATATGCCGTAGACAATTATGGCGCTAATTTTACGAATAATCCAGATAAATGCAGTAGAGACGTTGGTTTTATTGTTGATGCATTAATTTATGATATATTATATTCAACAGCAGGAAATTCTGTTACACAAGCAGCTCATAGAATCGCACAATCATATTTTGTAGATGGTGAATTAGTAAAACTACAAGATTTAGGATTAACAGGATCAGGATTGTCAGCTTTCTTATCTGACATTTATGGACACTTAAAAACAGTTGCAGGGACTGTTATAACAGAAACGGCTGTATCATATAGTGGAAATGCTACATCACCTACTACATTAGGAGCCCCTGCTAGTGCAACTGAAGTTGCAGATTTAGAAAATAGTATGGATGTAATTATAGGTGTGCTTAACGACCAGAATTTAAATAATTTGGCATCGCCAATTTATCCTAACTTATCAACTTTAGGCTTAACAAGCGAATTCATTGGTGCTGTAAGTAACATTGAAAGTGATAAAAATGATGTAATCAAAGAAACAATACAATATATTAATGATACATATTCTGATTTTAATTATAATCAGGCTAAATGTTCAAGAGATATTGCATTTATATTAGCAGCAGCAGGCTATGATTTAATGCTTGACAGTAATTTTGCATCATTACAAGTAGGATTAAGCTATCTAAGAGCTCCTAGTAAAAAAGTAATTGGAACACAGAAAGATGCTACACTTGCAGCAAATGAATATGTTCGTACACAATTAGTTGATGCACTATATGGTAATGCAACTGCAATTAACAAAATTAACGAATTGTGGGAAATTATTCAAGATATAATTTTTTCTGGAGCTACCGAAGGTTCAATTAATCAAACACAAGATATAGAATCTTATAACGCAAACAGATTACTTGAACTTAATAGACAGTTTATAGTTGACGAAGTTCTTGCTTATGTTGATGATACTTTTAAGGATACTGTATCAGCAGTTGATACAGGAGTAACTGCAGCATTTACTATTTCTGATACAAGTTGGTTATTTGTAGGAATGCCTGTAAAATTTACAGATAATAATACTAATCTAGTCGAAAATGCAGGGTTAGACGAAACAGTTACATATTATATTAGAGAAATTTACAGCAGTACTACATTTTCTTTAAGTTCAACAAAATATGGTGCATTACGAACTAATAGCGGAAGTACAGTTGGCGGGTTTACAATTGTAAAAGCATACGAGTACAATAGAGAATTGTGTTCAAGAGATGTAAATCGATATATTGATGCTATCAAATGGGATATGACATATCCACAGCAACCTTTAAGAATTTATAATAATTTTGGATTTAATGTTTCATTGTACTTACCAGGATTTTACAAGTCACATTATGCGGCTCGATATTATGTTAACAGTGTATTAGGATCGCAAGAAGAAGATATGTACTATTTAAGAAATGGTACAGGATTAAGATTACAAACCTTAGAAGGATTGCAAGGTGATTTACAACCAGCAAATGATTATGGAACAAAACGACCTACCGCAGGAGCATACGCAAGTTTAGATCCAGGATGGGGACCAGATGATAATAGAGTTTGGATTACTGCAAGATCTCCGTATGTACAAAATTGTACTACTTTCGGGTATGCAGCAGTTGGACAAAAAATCGACGGGGCGTTACATAATGGCGGTAATGATTCGATAGTATCAAATGACTTTACTCAAGTAATTAGCGATGGCATAGGAGCATGGTTATTGAATAACGGTAGGGCAGAATTAGTATCAGTATTCACATATTATGCTCATATTGGGTATCTAAGCGAATCTGGCGGACGCATGCGAGCAACTAATGGAAATAATTCTTATGGAGATTTTGGTTCAGTAGCAGAAGGAGTAGACCAGTTTGAAACTCCTGTAACCGCTTTAGTTGATAATGAAAGGCAATATAGAGCTACAATTTCTGATGTTTATACAGATACTGCAGCTTTATTACAAGTTGAATATAATAATGCCGGCAACGATTACACAGAAGCTGCAATGAATTTCTTTGGAGTAGGTACTAGCGAAGAAACTGTCTTGGAAGATTTTAGAGATCAAGCAGTGCAACAGGTTAGAATTGTAGAAGTTGCTGACAGTACTGGCAATCCAGATGCAGTTGCCGGCGGAGATGGTTATCTAGTTGTTACAAACACTGCTCAAACAGGAGGTACCACTAGTAGCATAATTTTAGCCGCAACAGACGGTAATGATAGTAGTGCATATCCTGGAATGCGTGTATACGTAGTAGGTGGCACTGGTGCAGGACAGTTTGGTATAATTACAAGTTATAATGCAGGTACAAAAATTGCAAATGTAAAAAGAGTAAGTGACGGGGGTACCAGTCCAGGATTTGATAGTGCAATACCTGGAGCAACAATTGTAGCTCCTAATGGAACAAGCACATATATAGTTGAACCAAATATTACATTTGAATCTCCTACTAGGACAGATTCTAAAGTTACATTAAGTGCAACAGATACATGGGCAGATATACACTATTTTGCAAGTGCTGGACAATATACAGAAATCGTTCCTACTACAACTAGTGACGGGTTAGGCGCAAAATTTGATGTAGTAAGAAATGGTGAAAAATATTATGTAAGCCTGAGTTTAGATGGTGTTACACCAATTGCTGGTAGTGGATATTCTAGATTAGATACTGTTACTTTAAAAGGAAGCGATCTAGATGGTGCAGATGTTACAAATGACATAACAATCACAATTACATCAATAAATTCTGTTACCGGAGCAATCGTTGATTTTGATTTTTCTGGAATTGGTCGGAAAGGTGTTTTTGTAGCTTTACCTGACACTGGAACAACAGCTACTTCAAGTATAGATGGATCTACTTGGACTTCTAATACACTAAATGATAGTTATACTTGGCATGCATTAACGAGTGGAGACATTAGAGACGGATCTACTACATATAAACCAGCATCCGTTATTGCAGTTGGAGAACAAGCAGGCGTAACTGCTTTGAATATTTCCAATACAGGATTGTCCGGAGACTGGAGACAACCGACCGTTAATCCAGGACTTACAATTTCAAACGGAAAAACAGATATAGCGTTTGGTCAAATCTCAGAACAGGTAAGTAGATATGTGCTTATCGCAGATGGTGATAGAGATGTTGCAGTTTCAGATGATGGCGGAGAAAATTGGACTATTTATGCAAATGCTTTACCTAATGGAGTTGATTGGTCGTCAGTTACATATGGACAAGGAGTATTTGTTGCTTTGCGAGAAGGAACAAATGAAGCAGCCACATCACCTAATGGTCAGACCTGGACCACAAGAACATTGCCTGCTACCAGTAATTGGTCAGATGTTGCATTTGGAAAAAATATATTCTATGCAATTGCTTCAGATACTGCTACTGGAGCTTATTCAAGCGACAATGGACAGACATGGGTTACAAATGATATAGCTGTAACAACACCTTTATCAGATTTACCTCGAAGAATTATATACGGCCAAGGCATATTTGTTGTAACTACAGCTAATACTGGTGAAATAGCATTCAGTGAAAATGGCTATGTTTGGAATAGAAAAGTAGCAATTAATCAGACAACACAAGCAATAACATTAAGTTTTGATCCATATGCTATAACATCAGATACTTATACAGGTGGATTAAATGCATTGACTTTTGGTAATCCTGGAAGAGATCCAATGTTCATTGGATTACAAAATGGTAATACAAATGTTGGTGTGAAGTTTGATATTGGTTGTACTGCAGAAGGCAGAGCCAGTGTTGCAAATGAAAAAGTTTTTGAAGTTAAAATTACAGATCCAGGTTCAGGCTATGGAACAACTGCTCCATATCTAACAATAACTGATCCTAATAATGTAAATGATGCGTTGTATACTGTAAGATTAAATCAAGGAGTACTTGGTCAACCAACATTTGTTAACAGAGGCACAGGATATATTAGTGCTACTGCAGAAATTGACAATCAGAAAAGCAATGGATTTGCAAATTATTTACAAGATGGTTCGTTTATTGCAGTTAGACGGTTGTCCGAAACTCCTGTAAATGGTTCTAACATAGTATTTGATAGTTTACCAAACCAAGTATTTAAGTTAGTAAATACTGTTTCAATTGTTGGTACAAATGATGGAAGTAAAACAGCATTCTTACAAATAAGTCCACCAATGGAAATTGAAGATGCAGTTGAAAACAATGATCCTGTTACATTAAGAATAAGATTTAGTCAAGTTAGATTAACTGGACATGATTTCTTAGATATTGGTACAGGTAACTTTGATGAAACAAATTATCCAAATGAAGTGTTTGGTGCACCTGAAAATGAACCAAACCAAGCAAATGAAACAGTTAACAGCAACGGTGGAAGGGTATTCTTTACTGCAACTGACCAAGATGGTAACTTTAGGGTAGGCGATTTATTTAGTATTGAGCAGGCAACTGGTGTAGCTACACTTAATGCTGAGGCATTTAATATTGCCGGGTTGCAAGAACTAACACTAGGAGAAGTAACACTTGGCGGAAATTCAGCTAGCGTAAATGAATTTTCAACCGATCCATTTTTTACTGCTGATAGCGATAGTGTTGTTCCTACACAACGTGCAATTAAAGCTTATATTGAAGCACAAATTGGTGGCGGTGGTGCATCTTTAGTAGTAAATACTGTAACAGCAGGAAATGTTTTCATTAATACAAATTTAATTACAACAATTACTGGAGGTCCATTGTACCTTAAAGCTAATGTTAATTTTACAAAAACTGTGCTAGGTGTTCCACTAGCATTTAATTACTTTTTACGTTAAAATAGGAGAATTTAATGGCGTCGGGAATTTTAGGAGCTGCTGCATTAAATAGCGGACAAAACACACAAGTATATCAAGTACCAACTGATACTTTTTCAGTTGTAACTATTTCCATTACCAATCGTTCAAACTCAGCAAGTTCGCTAGTTAGAATAGCACTAACAGCTAATGATATAGCGCAGACTGCGCCAGATAACGCTGATTGGATTGAGTATGATACTGAATTACTAGCAAACGGTGTTCTAGAAAGAAATGCAATTGTGTTAGATGCACAAAAATACATTGTAGTATTTGCGTCTGGATCAGCTACAAATGTAGTTGTTTATGGAATAGAAACAAGTACAATTTAAAAAAACATAAGGAATTATAAATGCCAAGAAGATTACGACAAGGCACTTCTGGATCATTGAAATATAAAAATTTTGGAAAGCTATCAATAGCAGACAACAAAATTTTTGCTGAATCACAAAACGAAAGCCTACATTTAATTACATCTGGTACTGGTACCGTGACTACAGACGATATTGTCGAAATAAATGGAAATGTATCATTACCTGCCAGTGGTGCCGGTGTAGGTGTTGGAGGTAA
>Ga0181589_10000927_pt1 | contig 22149 bp, 28 predicted proteins | sample 071ome_25_FD_132444 | JGI IMG/M metagenome (GOLD analysis project Ga0181589, IMG submission 132444) | Coastal salt marsh microbial communities from the Groves Creek Marsh, Skidaway Island, Georgia - 071410BT metaG (megahit assembly) | ecosystem: Environmental > Aquatic > Marine > Intertidal...
AGGTACGTGTATCTACGACAACAGGGACACCAACCGAAGTTCTTAGAATTAATATTCTAAAAGGCCAAACACTAATGGCTGTTTATACAGTTCCTGCTGGTAAGACAGCATACTTAACTAAAGGTGTAGCGACATGTGCTGCTAATGCTGATGCAACAATTGATATGTTTGTTCGTTATGGTGCCGTTGGTGCATTTAGAATTGGTCATACTGCTGAGGTTGCAGGTGTAGGTGGGCAATATACATATGAATTTGCTGTTCCAGTTCAAATGCCCGAAAAAACTGATATTGATATTAGAGCAACAGTTCGTTCAAATAATGCAAGAGTAACAGCAGCATTCGATTTAATTTTGGTTGACAATCCAGTTTAAATAATTTATTATAGGTTATATTATGAAAACTTTGATTTATCAGTATTACAGAAAACTTCCACAGCAGGCTCGAACTCATCATATCATAAAAGATGATGATAACTACTTTGAGTATTCTCAGAAATCAATTCAGACATATGCCGAAAAGTATGGGCATGACTATAAGTTCATGTCTGATGAACATCCAATTTCTCCCTTTTATTCTATATTCAACCCATTCACAGAAGGCTGGGCTGAAAAGTATGATGCTATCTGTTGGGTGGATGCCGATATATTAGCAACCACTGATGCAAAAGATATATTCAGTCAATATCATCCAAATAAAATATCAGTCTATTTTATGAAATCACAACGACGTTGGAGAGGTAATTCAATGTTCAAATGGTTTCAGGATAAAGGACATATTAACTCTGGTGTAGTTATTTGGCCAAGGGCGTTGTACAAATTTGTTACTCAGTACTTGGATTTACAAAAGGAATTTAATAAGCGAACTATATTGGAAACGTCACTTGGAAACTTTGATCAGGCTATTGTAAATAAAATAGTAAGAGAACTTGATGACTATCATGAAATGGATAATATGTGGAACTACCATCTAGGCCGATATTCGCATGAAGCCAGATGGGATGCTAATTTGATACATTATTGGAGAGAACACAAAAATATGTTAGTCGACGACTTTAAGGATAATAGGATTTTAAAATGAATGATTATATAGATCAGTATAAACAGTTTTATGAGCAAGGTGGATATGAAAATAATGATCCCGTTATTAGAGCAAAAGATGATATTAAGGAAATGCTCGAAAGGTTTGAATGTAAGACACTATTGGATTATGGCTGCGGGCATGGTACTCAATATTCGCAGTTTAAATTACACGAGTATTGGAACCTAGATGATTACTATCCATATGATCCAGGTGTTAAAGAATTTCAAACAAAGCCTTCACAAAAATATGATGCTGTAATTAATACTGATGTATTGGAACATATTCCAGAAGATTATGTTTATGATGTAATTGCTGATATTTTTAAACATGCTGAAAAGTTTGTTTATTTCAGTATTGCCACAGCCCCAGCCAAAGCAATTCTACCAAACGGTGAAAATGCTCATTGTACACTAAAGGATCATGCTGAATGGGTTCAGATCATAGACGAAATGCGAGGGGACATACCCACAGTAGTTAAAACAACTGGCCGAGGCATTAGAAAAACAGGACGTGATTTGTTGGTATGATGAGAAAAGTTATACTCATAGGTAATGGACCTTCTAATAGATTTTTCAACCCACTAGAAAATATGGGTATTATGAAGGCAGGATTTAATATTACTGATTTTGATGTCGATATTATTTTTGCAAGCGACAAAAAAGTTATTGATAAATTAAACGGCAATCCAAAGCTTAGGGTATTAACCAAACCATTTATGGAGAGAAAAAATGGTATTAATGTGGCCTGGAATACAGGCCATAATGCATATAATTATCTGAGAAAAACTGGTTATACCCATTTTGAAATGTATGGGTTTGATTTACTCTTTTCTGATGTATGGGATTCTACTACAGATAGAGTATTTAATAAAACAAACTGGGTTCAGCAGGCAAGAAAAGCAAAATTAAACGATGAGTGGATTAAATACTGGAATGATCTGATAGACGCACCTACGGTCATACACGCACCCATGATGACAAAATTAACATTAAATAATAAATTTACAAGGGTCCAATATCATGAAAACCCTGATCATTAGTATGCCCAAGGCCGGTACATATTTGTGCAGTAATTTGCTGGTGGAATTTAAAATAAAACAAACTTTCCTACATCTAAACTCTGGAAACTATCAACGGTATAATGGTGATAATTTGCACGAGGCAAAAAAGAATCCTAAAAAATTTACCCACAACAAACGCTTCAGAGAGTCAATAAAACTATTTGGTGATAATGAATTTGCCGTAACACACGTTCCATATAGTGCAGAGAATGGTAGAATTACAAGGGATATGAAACGTATATTATTAACCAGAAACGAAGTTGAAATAGAACAATCATATCAAAGATGGAATAAAAATACTGGTAGAAGAAAGCCATCAAATATTAATTATAAACAAATAAGAAAATGGACGACCGAAAAGAATATTTTTGTACTGTCTTTCAATGACATGATAAATAAAAATGTTGAAGCAATAGATAGTTTGCAACTTTATCTTTTTAATGAAATAAAATTTAATAGCGAAGGGTGCATACAGAGGGCACTTAATATGCCTTCAATGACTAAAATGAGGTAATAATGGTAATTTGTGAGAAACATAATTTTATATTTTTGAGAATTCCTAAAAATGCAAGTTCAAGTCTTGCTGAATTTTTTGTGAGAAATTTTTGTGAGCCAACAGATATTTGGACTGAGGTGAATGATTGTGATATTAGGGATAATAATGTCGATCGAAAATTAATCCAAAAATATGCATATCAATATAGATTTATTCATTTAAAGTTGCAGGAATTAGTGGATAATAATGTCGTAACAGAGGAACAGGTGTCCCATAAACAGATTATTAGTGTACTTAGGAACCCATTTATGAGACAATTGTCTCTTTACTTTTTTCTGAAACGAGGGCAAAGAAAATCACCCGAAGAATTTAGAAATATTTTTAGAAACGGTTGTTCTGAAACTGATAGTTCCAATAAAATATTACAGACAGATTATGCTAAATTAAATGGTGTTGATATGGGAACATGGTGGTCATATAAAGATCTGGATAAACACGTGGCGGAATTCTGTAAATTAAAAGGAAAAAGCCCATCGTTAAAGTTGAGTAAATTTAAAGGTGGATATACACCTAAACAGATAGAATTATTCGATCAATACTATGATCAAAAAACCAAGGATGCCGTAATGAAATATTACGAAAAGGACTTTGACAAATTAATGGAAATAGAAACAGGGTTGGAAATAGCATGAGCATTGGAGAAAAGCAACAAATAGATAAGGCCTATATTCTCAGAATTGATACTGAAATTTCAAAGCAGTATGCACAGGATGCAGCTGATTCATGTGATAAGGTAGGCATGGATTGGGAATACCACGAAGGCTTTTATAATATGGATCCTAATGACGCATGGAATTCGATTGGTCTTTTACGCCACATTAAGAGAAATAATTGGGTTCCTGCGGCACAGAATTGTACTGCTGGACATGCTGCTATATGGAAAAAGATTTATGACAATAGAGAATGTGCTATCGTAATGGAACACGATTCTCTATTGTTACATAATCCATCTCATGTACATATTCCACACGGTCGTATTGTTACACTAGGTTATAAAATTTTAGATCCTACGAAATATGATCACGAGGCAGCAGGACATCCCAGAGTTCTTAGAGCAATTAGTGGCCACGAGGGTGCTCATGCATATGCCCTTACGTGGCAGACAGCAAAAATGATGCTTGATGAAATTGAAAAATATGGTGTAAGATCTGCTGTTGATAATATGTATTTCCTAATGTCCAGAAAGGATTTTACAAAAGTACCACTAATGATTATGGATCCAACACCAGCAATAGGATGGGTTCGTCAATCAACTATTTGGGGTGAAGGTAAGTCCTCGGCTAAGAATTATGGTTTCATATATTCTTTTGAGTCAAATCTGTCCGAATAGAATACTTAGAACATATAAATACCAAAATATGATTATAATCTAAAATAGAGGCAGAAATGGCCGATAAAAAGAAAAAGAAACCACCGGTCAAAAATTTTAAAGAATTTGACCCATCACAGTTTATTGAGACTGAACCGAAGTTAACCGAAGCCATAAAAAAGGATTTGGTTGTAATATCGTTTGGTCGAATGAATCCCGTTACGGTCGGCCACGAAAAGCTTGTAAATCAAGTATTGAATGTCGCATCAAAAAATGGCGGCGATCCTGCAATATATCTTTCACACTCCTCAGATCCAAAAAAGAACCCTCTGTCGTACGAAGACAAGGTTTTCTTTGCTCAACGAGCATTCGGTAAGATTGTTAAAAAATCCCCAGCTAGAACAATCATTGAAGTTGCCAAACAGCTTCAAGGCTTGTATAAAAATCTAACCGTAGTAGTTGGATCTGATAGAGTGACAGAATTTAAAACTCTATTAAATAAGTATAACGGTAAAGATTATAACTTTAATAAGATTAATGTGGTATCGGCAGGTGATAGAGATCCAGATGCCGAAGGTGTAGAAGGAATGTCTGCATCAAAAATGAGAGCAGCCGCAGCTGATGGTGATTTTAAATCATTTAAATCGGGTCTTCCTAAAAAATTACAATCCACCGCTAAAAAGGTTTACGATACAACGAGGCAAGGTATGGCATTAGATGAGGAAACTATGGACGAGGCAGTCCTTTCAAGAGCACAACGTCGTAAAAGAGCTAGACTATTAAGACGATATAAAGGCAAAATTGCTATTGCAAGGAAAAAGGCAATGCGCCGTCGTGCAAGTATTGATGTTCTGAAAAGAAGAGCCCGAAAAACTGCTCGTAATATGATTAAGCAAAAATTGGCCAAATCCAGAAGATTTGCTGATCTTGATCCGGCTGCAAAAATTGCAATCGAAAAGAGATTGGAAAAGATGCCATCATCACGACTTGACAGATTGGCTCGGAAACTGCTACCTTCACTTCGTAGAAAAGAAACGGAGCGTATGCAATCTCGTTCAAAGAATGAATCTGTAAATATTGACGATATGTTCGAAATGTTTATGGAAGAAAGATCGCCAGCTGGTCGTCTCGGTAAGAATGTACACGACATTAAGGTAAAGGTTCCAGGTCGAGTCACTAAAGCAATTAAAAAGGCTAGCCCTGAGTATGATCGACGTGAGAATGAACCTCATAAAACAACTGGTAAACACCTAAAAGATATTATGCAAAAACACGGTGTAAAACCATCTGGAAAGAGACATTATCATAGCGATATGACAGGTCATTATATGTTGTCACATCCAGACAATGATCCAGCAAAAGTACATGCAGCCGCAACTGAGTTTGAAAAAACAGTAGGTAAAGCGGTTCGTACAGAAGCCAAGGATGGTGATGGTGTCAATATTGTAAAGGACCGTGAATTTAAGGGTAAACCTATGAAGAAGGAACCTGGTAAAATAGGTATTAAATTCTCTGATATGAGAAAGTCTAAGTGGGCCAAGGACTCTGATGCCAATCCAAAAAGATCCAAAGCTATGGGTGAAGCCACAGAACTTGAAGAATCAAAATGGGTAACACCTCATCATTCAGACGAACACGATGAAGTTCACACACAATCTCAAGCTCCTCATGGCACTTATCCAGACCATGTCCATAAAATGCTAAATCATTTAAAAGACAAAGACAACTATCACAAGGCCATGAAGAACGGTAAATCTATGACAATTAGTCCTATGTCTGCAAAAGGCATGTCAAATACTGATGCTGCTATGTCGCATCAATATCGTGGCGGTTTAGATAAAGATAAACAAAAACGAGTAAAGAAACTTTTAAAAAGTAAAAAAGTGACTAAGCCTATCATTTTGCATGATACTCATACTGGCCACAAGCACCTTTTAGCAGGAAATACTCGTTTAACTTTAAATACACGGCATGGTACAAAGAAAACTCCAGTACATGCTATTACATACGATTCAAGCAAAATGCACAAAGAAGAATTTAAAGTTGATCTTGATGAAGCGGAAATGAGTCTCTACGATAAAATAAAGGCAGCGAGAACAAATCCATCACCAGATAAACCAGTAAAAGGTCGTGGATCAAAAAATCGTAATCCAAAAACCTATGATGTGCGTAATACACTAGACAAAGAAGATGATCGTCTTCAAACTATGGTAAAGAAAAAATTGAAAAAAGAAGAAGTTGAACTTGACGAAAAGCTAAAGGCTTCTGACGACATGGGTACTTGGATTAAAGATTTCCAAGATTCCGATGCACCACAGTTTAAAGGCAAATCAAAAGAAAAGCGTAGACAAATGGCTATTGCTGCTAAATTGGATGCCGAGGATGACGTTAAAAAGGAATCGTTTGATCCTAAACACGTAAAGATGGCAATAGGTATTGCATCAGATAAAAGATATGCTGGTGGTAATATGACCGGTGCAGTCAAGCAGATTGATAAAATCAAAAAAGGTTTATCAGACCATCCACAGGTACGTGCAGTTTTAAAAAGACAAAACGAAGAAACCAAAACGGAATCGTTAGACGAAATGTGGGGAACATATGTTTCAAAACGCCCACATATGTTACTGGATAAAAATAATAAAGTCAAGTTTGATAAACGCTTTAAAATGTTTAGAAAGCAAAAAGAACTTGAAGAAGGATTTACAGTCAATACCGAAATGGATATGGTCCGTGATCTTGAAAATTCAATTAATGAATTCCTAGAACTTCATGAAGCCAAAACAATTAAAGTCGATCACACCGCAGCACTAAATGCGGAAACCGCTGGTTATGTTCTTGTAAAGGACCGTGAGGTCATTGCGACAGGAACTATGGATGAAATGCTTGAAATGCATGAGGACACTCCTGGATCTCGTGTATGGTTGAGCACAAAAGAGGTTGGAGACCTAGTAGAATGATTGGTTTTAAAAAACACCTTATCGAAAAGAAAAATCCGGAGGATCCAGATATTGGAGACAGAAAAGGCTCACAGCCGGTTGGATATCATAAGGGAATTAAGTCTGTTTCTACCAAGGTTGCTCGTGATCAGCACTTTAAAAAGTATGCAGACAAGGATGACGGAAATCCAGCAAATTATAAACCAGCACCAGGTGATGCCACTGCTAAGACAAAGCCTTCAAAGCACACAAAACGCTTTAAGGACATGTTTGGTGAAGAATATCTGGACGAAGACGTAAAGAAAACACTCAAGGATAAAGCCAAGAAGAGTGGTATGCCATATGGTGTTCTGAAAAAGGTTTTTGACCGAGGTGTTGCTGCATGGAAATCCGGGCATCGTCCTGGTACTACTCCAACACAATGGGGATTTGCAAGGGTAAATTCATTTGCCACAAAATCTTCTGGTACTTGGGGTAAAGCAGATAAGGATCTAGCTGCAAAGGTAAAGTAATGAAACGTTTTAAAACCCATATCCTAGAGAATGATCTTCAGGAAGGTGTTAACGATCCTGCTATTTTTAAGGCAATCTTTTTAGCAGGCGGCCCAGGTTCTGGTAAATCATTTGTAGTAAATCAACTAGCACTACCAGCACTAGGTTATAAACTCATTAATTCAGACGATGCGTTTGAAAGAGCCCTTGCCAAAGCAAATTTAGATTTTTCCCCAGATAATATTGCATCTCCAAAAGGCCAAGCAGCTCGCGAAAAAGCAAAGTATATTACCGGTAAAAAATTGCAGATGGCCATTGACGGTCGTCTTGGACTGGTAATTGATGGCACAGGAAAAGATTACGATAAAATCAAAATACAGGTTGACAAATTAAGAGAATTGGGTTATGCTGTAATGATGGTATTTGCCAATGTTGATCTTGATGTTACCTTACAGAGAAATAGAATGAGAGCCAGAACTTTACCAGACGAAATGGTAAAGAAAATGTGGCTTGATGTACAGAAGAATATTGGTAAATTTCAAAACCTATTCAGAAGTAGAATGATTATTGTTGACAACACAGATCCGGCAGAATCTCGAAAGATTCTAGCATCAACCTATAAAAAGGTTGCAGCATGGACTAAGGCTGATCCAGAAAATCCAATTGCGATGAGATGGATCAATCAACAGAGGAAAGCTCGAAGTGTTAAGGAAGAAACCGAAATGTCAAACGAATCTGATGTATATGGTTTTAAAAAGGTGATGTCGAAAACAATTAACAGAACAGCTTATAAAAAAGCTCTCGAAATTTTAAAGGATGTATTAGCCCGGAAGGCAAAAGAAGCCGGTGGCGTAAAGAAAATGAAGCACAGTGATGTATATTATGCAGCACAAATTGCTAAACAATTTACTGGGGTTGATGCCAGAACATTGGCTAGTATGTTACAGACGGAGACGATAGATGAGACTGGTGGAGCGGGCGAGTGGGGAACGGATAAGCTTACAAAACGGTATAAAAAAGACACTCCAGGTGAGTCCGATGGCAGTTAATCCAGTATCACCAACTGATTATCAAGTATTAAGTTCATTTTGGACTACACAGATTCAGGGTGATAAATTAGTTAAAACAAATACAAAATATATCGACAATAACGGCGCAAGAACAGTCGAGAATATAGATTATGTCACATATAATAGATTTGGACAAAAACAGTCACACAATATGGTAGGTTCCACAGTAGATGTTACGGCTTAAAACATATATCAGTGAGGGTGTAAAACTCAAACTTATCCGTGGTAAGGATATGGACGTTCTGAAAATGTGGAATAAGGGCGACAAAAAGTGGGTAGAGTTAAGAGGTAAGCCTGGGTTCGAACGTAAATATGACCCAAAGGATCCATTACACAAAGCTATTAGTGCATTAGGTAAATCGGCAAATATATCTGATTTTGTCAATGGTGACGAGGTAAGTATTAATCCAAATCATCCTGATGGAAAAAAGGCTTTAAAAACAATTAATGCATTGATGAACGAAACCAGAGGTTTTCAACCAGCAATGATGTTACACGAACCAACCAAAAAGAAAATACTGGCAAATCAGAAAAAGAATAGAGAGAAAAAATGAAAAGGTTTAAGCGTTATATTTCAGAAGGTAATGCTAAAGGTGGTTACCATTACGAAGACCAAGTTAATTCCAATCTGAAAAAACATGGTATGCAGAAAAAAGATCAAAAGAGTGCTGGGGCATCAAAGGACGCACCTGATGGAACAATTCGCTCTAAGGATGGAACACACCATAACCTTGAAATTAAACAGAATAAAAATGCCATGTATGGTCAGATTGGTATGCACCACGATGGCAAAACATGGAAGGTAAAGGATAAATCTAAAAAGGATTATCCTGAAACTGCAAAGCACATTGAAAAGCATGTAGTCCCTCATATGAATAAGCATATGGGCAAACCATCTGGTGATTATCACAAGGATAAAGAGGCCCACGGTAACCATTATATTCCACATAAAGGTACTCAACCTATCCGTGATCATTATGCCAAGGATAGAAATACACATTATATTCAGATTGGTAAATCCGGACTTCATCATATGTCGAAGGACCACGGTAAGTTTGGAACACATGAATTGAACGGAGATACTCGTTTTAGAGTTCGTGTTAAATACCATGGAACAAATAAAAAGACCGGAAAGGTCAACTACAGCCACACAGTCACAATGGAACTAAAGAATCACAAGGCGTCACATGTTGATCTGGATCACCATTCAGAACATTTGGGTAAAACTCACGGAAAGCATGAGTAATGAAAAAATTTAAACAACATTTACACGAATCACAGTTCGGTCTCTATGAGGGTACGACAGTACCATTAGAGCAACCTATGATTGAAATTGATGAGGGCGACGATCCTGAACTCAATTCACCGAAACGTGGTGGTAAAAAGAAGTATGTTGTTTATGTAAAGGACCCTAAGACAGGTAACGTAAAAAAGATTCAGTTCGGTGATGATACTGGACTATCAGCAAAAATTAATGATCCAGGCGCGCGCAAGAACTTTGCAGCCAGACACAACTGTGATCAGAAAACAGATAAAACCAAGGCCGGCTATTGGGCGTGTCGTTTACCAAAATATGCTAAACAGCTAGGTCTTAAAGGAGGCGGAGACTTCTTTTGGTAAAACCTTATATGGACACACACGGTGGGTTCAGAACGTTCGACGTGTTATCCGAAAGTTCTGAATATGTATGGCACCGTGATAAAGAAACGAGAGAAATAGAAGTTATTTCTGGGGAAGGTTGGAGATTTCAAGTTGAGGATTGTCTACCCTGGTTATTAACTAAAGGAATGAAATTTACAATCGAGGCTGGTGTATATCATCGGCTGTTAAAAGGTGTAGATAATCTTGAAATTAAAATAACAGAAATAACATAGCAATATAAATATTCAAAAATAACCACATCATTCTAAAGGATCTGAAAAAATGGCTTTTAAAGATAGAATTAAGGAATTAATGTCGTCTCATCTTGAGGCGGAACTAATGGAAGGTCTGAAACACGACCGTTACATGCGCGCCCACGGCAAAAAGGCTAGTGGGTCAGGAACATGGATGTTTACCACCAAAAAAGATGGAGAGGTAAACTACGATAACGATAAGGAAGTTTTCCAATCTGGTCCATCTATGAAACTCGGAGATGCTGCCAAGGAAGCCATGAAAGCACTTGGAAAAACAGTTTATGTTATGGAAGCCAAATTAGATCCAGTTGGCCAAGAAGATGATGATGTGGATAATGACGGCGATGTTGATTCATCAGATAAGTATTTGAAAAAACGTCGTGCCGCAATTAAAAAAGCCATTGGGACAAAACCAAAATTAAGAGAACAGGCCAAAAAGCAAAAAGCCAAAATGATGCCAGTTAAAGGTCCTGTGGATGATGCCAATGATACCGCTCAAAAAGCCACGGGCGAAAGCGTAAAAGAGGATGATGCAACAGCTCGGATGTATAAAGATAATCCAGAGATGATGAATCAAAAAGGCCCAGGTGGTATGAAGAGCCTGACTAAGAGTGCCCAAAGAGTTATCAAAAAGAAAATGAATAAAATGGATGAGGGCAATGATTCTTATTACGCAATGCTGAAAGCTAAAGAACATGCAAAAAGAGACGGTGCAAATTACGACGGAGACGTTTCTGTTCAGCACAAATATGATGCCTATCATATGAAGAAAAGAGGATTTACTCACTATACACCTGGTCGTTTTGGTACTAGAACATATCATAAAAGCGCTGCAGCTGGAGCAACAAAAATTGGACCAGAACATCACAGAGGTGTTAGTGAATCGGTTGAAATCAATGAAAGTGCTATGATCAAAGATATGGCCAAGTTGAATGCATCATCTTGTGGCAAAACAGAAATGTATGAAAAGATGAAAGAAAAGTATGGTGTTGATAAGGCCACATTTGAAGGGCTTTATGCATCACATTGTATGTCAACTAATGAATCAGTAGAGCTTACAGAAATGGAAGATCACGGCAGATTTGCTTTTGACATGAAATCAAAAGAACATATGAATGCTGCTAAAAAGGATCTTAAGGCTGCTGGTTTAACTGGTAGAAATAGACCAGGACACACTGGTGGAGATCATGTATTACACGTTAAAGGTAGTGCAAAAGCTATTCATAAGGTAATGAAACCACATGCAAATAATATGCATGATGCAAATATGGATTCACATCACAGCATGAATGATGACACATATGGCCACAGATTGTATAACGAATCAGTAGAGAATATGAGTGAAGGTAATATGATGTCTGCCGCTAAAGAACTAGAAGCATATGCTCGTAAAAATGGCGGTATTGATAAAAACGACTTCATGAAAGCCGTTGTAATGATGAAGAAAGGTCAAAAACCACAACTGATGAAATTTGTGGATGGGCTTGATACAGAACCACGTGATAAGATTCTGGACGTTTTGGATAAACACCTTAAGGAGGATGTGGATGCCGAAACAGTTATGATGGAAAATCTTGCAGAAGCAATTGAAAATACTGATCTGTCCAAATTAACCTTGGAAGAACTAAAAGAGATCGAAGAAGGTATTATTAAAGCACTTGGTGTTGCTACTGGAAAGGTGGCAAGTGGTGTTGGTAAGACAGTAGTTGGGACGGCTAAACTTGCTGGACGTGCTGCAAAGGCTTCTGTTATTAATAAACATGGTAATGTCCGATTTACAAAAAATGCAAGAATTGATAGACAGACGGATGCTGTTAATAAAGCAGCAGATAAAATGCAACAACGTAAGGATGCTGAGGACAGATTGAAGGCGGCACAGGATCGCGTTAAATCATTTGCTAAAAAGCCTGCAGCAAAACCTTTAAAGGCTAGTTATGCTGAGGCTTTTGAAACACCTTCCAATGAAAAGAAACTTGCTGACCTAGGTCGTAAGATGATGGATATGGGTAAAACGGAAAAGAACGATGCAATTGCAAATGCATATGCTCGTCTAGGTGATGCACTCACAAGATATGGTACCACGTTCGGTGCTAGAAATATGAAAGAATTGGAAAAGAAAACTGGTATGAAACCGGCCATTATTGCCGACTTGATGAAGAGAGCCGCAAGGCATAAGTAATAAATAGTAATAGTCATTAAATAAAAACAATAGGAGAATAAAAATGGCAAGTTGGGGCGATACAGATGCGGTAGGTTCTATCCCTAAGTGGTTAGAAGACGACGCAAACAACACAAATAAGTCAAACGATAAAGACTTTGCAGTTTTTCTAGATACTGATGAAGCTCAAGTTTCAGGTAACAGAGCACTAGGTCTTAAAACACCTGGTTGGAACATTTATACAACATATACAGACCAAAATGGTGCTACACGTAGAATTGTTGAGCCATTGGTCGCAATGAAAAGAACTGCTGCCGAGGCTGGCGATAACGATTCAATCGCTAATAGCTAATAAACCGTAGTTTTATATAATGAAATTGACAGAATCAACCTTTGTATTATATGCAATGAAGCATTATGACAATCCTCAATGTTCAGATATTTCTGAGTTTGAGGAGGATCTAAAGAGATTTCAGTATTTGAGAAAACTCTTTGGTCGTTATCGTCAAGACGGAGATTTGAAGGAAAGGTTGATTCTAAATCATCTTATAATCATATACAACGTATTTGGACCCTCCGCAACAGATATGTTGTTTATGAAATTACATGAATATCATGAGTATTTAAAACCATTTGTGTCTTATTTAAATTTTATGCCAATGGTTATACAATACGAAGATAAAATGATTAATAAAGATAGTATAGTAGGCGATGATCACATAGCCGAGACACTTAAAGGAATTTAATATGGTCGTTGACCTCTTTTTAGTTTATCAGTTCATCAGAAGACTTGTTACTCCCTTTGAAAAATGGGAGGCGTACGAGCTTGGGATTATTGATGAAAAAGGTAATATTATCAAAAAGAAAAGAGATCGAACACAGGAAGAGAGAAGAAAATTTGGTGTCTTTGATATAATGATTTTAAAATTAAAAAAATTATTAGCAAAAATTCCAGGTGGTTCTACAAAACTAGCATCATATGCTACTGCTCTTTGGTTGATTAGAGAATGGAACCATTTTTCAAGCGAAACTCTTCTTGTGGAGGATGTGTCTGAGGATCAGCTAGATGAATCTATTGATAGATTTATCAAAGAGCGTTTGATCCCTCTTCTAGACGAGGAGGGCTAATAATGGCATTACCGTACTTCCAACTAGGCGGCTGGGCAGATGCACTTGATCTTTATGTGAACGAGCAATTAAAGGTCGTTGTGGGTCTTATTTCTTATACCGACAATGCTCGAAATCCAGTACTTAGTTGTGGTTATAGATTATTAGATGTTGATCATAATAATAGTGTTACCCTTTCAGACGTTCTAAGTACATTAAAGGCTCAGGCGGACACAAACCAGTGGAATGCTAATTTTGGTGCTGTAAATCAAACAGGCGGCCCACATTTTTATAGAGGACTTAGCGAATATACATCTTCTTGGACTTATAATTATCCACGAGTCATTCAAGATCAACAATACCAGCTAACCTCTGCTGGTTTAACTGACGCAGAATTAGATTTTCCTAATCCAGACATTGGCTGTGATGCAATGTCAATGAGATTAATTAAAGGTGAGTTTGGCACTCGAGGAGCCGGTGGATTAAATTTACAATCATCAGCTAATTATACGATTTCCGGCGGACCAGGAAGTTCATTAAATAATGCCTTTAGTGGTGAAAGTACTAATAACACCAATAATAGTACAGGTAGTGCAACTTTTCAAGTTGATTCTGACGGTACTGCATATTATGAAATTAGATCCAGCTCTGAATCAAATTATGATTTTTCACGTATTTATTATGGTAGTACACAGATTGATAGTTGTTCAGGAAATAATGTAACAAGATCAGGAAGTTTTGCAGTTAATGCTGGGGATAGCATTGAAGTACGATATACAAAAGACGTTTCGGTATCATCCTTTAACGATAAAGGATATCTTACTTATCTATATGTTGAAGGTTCTGGTGGAGGCAGTGGTATTCCTATATCTGCATATTATGGTGCTGATCCAGATGCGCCTTATACAGTTCCATCAAGTGGAACAATTAAATGGTCCGATTTTTACGGAACGGCTGAAGCTGAGACCTTCTTTGAAATAGACAGATTTAATCCTGCTAGTAACAGCAATTGGGTGACAAGGGGTATAGATCTTACCGCTGCGCCTTCAGGAACATTTGGAAAAACCCCTCCAACCCTAGGTCGTATAATAATTAGATGGCAAAATGGAACTGGAACATCTTATCGAGGTGATTTTCAATTAGCACATATGGGTTTTTACGAAGCTAGCAATTTAGTAAGAAGATGGGGATTTAATGGTGATAAAAATATCCCAGATTTCCAGCAATCGTTTTATATTCCAGGACAGTATACAACATCCGATCCTGGTCATTATGGTTATATAGGAGAAGGTTGGCAATACTATGATGCAACAGCTGCCGTTTCTGAAAGTGAATATTTAAATTTAGATGAATCTCTTTGGAGAGAAATAGGATCTGATAATGGTAATGTCTCAAGCACCAATAATTATCGATGGAATAGACGCACAGGTGGCACTCCATCTAGTATAACAGGTGTTAGCGGAAATCATACTTATGCTAATGATTCATTTATTTATGCTGAAACCTCTGGATCAGCTACTAATGGTGCATATTATTGGACTCGTTCTCCAGTATTTAAAATTGATGAAGGTTTTACCAACGGATGTGATTTAATTATATACCAATATGGCGCTTATGGTAACAGTGTATCTACCGGTGAGTGTACAATATATTTTGAAAAATTAAATTATCCAGTATATACAAATACTCTTTGGGCTGTTGGACAAAATACGGGAAGTAGTTTTTCTGGTAATGCTTGGCCTCAAGATTACACATTTACTTTTTATTTTATTGATATGCAAGAATTCCAAAATTCTACAGGTTATGGAATTTATGAATACATAAATGGTACTCAAGGTACATACTACCAAGGTGATATTCAGATCGACGGCGGAGCATTTAATGCTAGAGGTGATAGCAGGAATGCACCAATATCAACATCCTTTCCAGAAGATCAGCACCATACCGCGGTAGGTTCAGATAATGTGTACAATGCAAGACCTCATAACTTTATTCAAAGATATTTAGATGGTGATTTTAATTGGACACGAATGAATATAGCTTATAGTACCACTCAATACCAATGGAACCTTGATTATGGTGGCACACCATCAGGTAGTACTGGCCGTTCCGATGATGAAACTGGTGGAACCGGTTCAAATAATGGTTATGCATATGCCGAAACATCAGGATCCGGCACATCCGGTGGATACTACTATATGAGAACTAATGAAGGCAGAAGTTATGGTGTTCAACGGTATTGGTATTTTGATTTTGTGGGTGTTGGTGGTAATTGCGGAACATTAAATTGCAGACTTTATTTAGACGGAGAAGAAGACTAAAATGCCAAAGGTTAAAAACGAAGAACCGGTAAATAGTGTAGGCGGTGGTAATATCGCCGGACTTGGAGTAGGACCTCAAGGCGAGCCTGGAGTTACACCAAAACAACAGAAAAAATATAAGAAGAAAAATATTTTAAAATTTAAAGATTATTTAAAAGGAGACAATGAATGATTACACTAGAACAATTCCAGGCAATGATTCCTCGTAATAAGGAAGCCGAAGCATGGTTTGAGGCAGCTGTTGAACTTTTTGAAGAGTACGAAATTAATACACCAAATCGTATTGCCGGTTTTATGGCTCAATGCGCACATGAATCAGCTGATTTTACTCGTTTGGAAGAAAACCTTAATTACAGCGAAAAGGCATTGAATTCAGTGTTTGGTCGTTATTTTGGGAAAGGAAAAAGAGATGCTGCGGAGTATGCGCGTAATCCTGAAAAAATTGCAAACTATGTTTACCAAGATGAGTTCCGATCTAAGCGAGGAGCAATGGGTAATGTTAACGACGGCGATGGCTGGCTCTTCAGGGGGCGTGGAATCAAGCAGCTTACTGGCCGCAACAATTACACAGCGTTTGGCAAAACAGTCGGAATGTCAGCAGAGGAAGCAGCAGAATATGTAGCAACACCAAAAGGTGCTATTGAATCTGCATGTTGGTTCTGGAAAACAAATAAGCTTGAAAAGTGGGCCGACAAGGGTGATAATGTAGGGTTGACAAAAAAGATCAATGGTGGTACAATTGGACTAGATGATCGTAATCGTCGTTGGGAAGAAGCTCTTGCTATTCTTGGTGGTGAAGTACCAGCACCTGCACCAGCACCTACAAAATCATCTGCTGCAAGAACTCTTCGTAAGGGTATGTCAGGTGATGATGTTGCAGCAATGCAGGCAGCTATCGGTGAGTCACCAGCGGATGGTATTTTTGGTTTCGGTACATTGACCGCTGTTAAGAAATGGCAAAAAGACAATGGTTTGACTGCTGATGGTATTGTTGGACCGGCAACTCAAGCTAAAATGTTTGGTTAATATAAATAGTTAGAATTACTTTAACTAAAAATTTTAGGAGTCACCTATGTCGGTAGAAAAAATTGTCAAATCAGCACTGGCTGATAAACCATTGGATATGAAGGAGGCATTTGAAGAAGAAATGTCCTCTCGTATCCGTCTAGCCCTTGAAGGCTGGAAAAAGAAAAAGATGTCTGAAAACGATGACGATGACGATGATAAAGAAACTTGTTCTCATTGTAAGGGCACTGGTTATCACGAGGACGATGGTAAAAAAGTAGAATGTGAGCCTTGTGACGGTACTGGTAAAGTTCAGGACGATGACGATGATGATGATGATGATGATGATGAAAAGCAAGATGTACAAGAGGCTGATGAAGTAGAAGCTGACAAGGTACATATGGCTAGAGACTTGGCTAAAAAGGCTCGTGAACGTGGTGATTATAGAGTCGCCCAAAAACATGACCGTGAACAGGAAAAACATGCTATCCGTCAACACGGTTTAACCAAATAAAAGGATATAAATTATGTCAGTAGAAAATATGATAAAGTCGGCTATTGATAATAGCCCAGTTGATTTTAAAGATCAATTTAATACAATTATGGCAGATCGTGTAAAAGATGCATTGACTGTCAAATATAATGAAATGTCTGCTGGTGCTGTAGGTATTGAACCTGAAGTTGAGGCCGATGTCTCAGCTGAAATTGAACCTGAGGTAACACCTGAGGTTGATCAGGAGGGATAAATGTTCAGCGGTGTTAAAATCGCATTTGTACTAGTTATCTTGGCAACTGCTGGTAGTGGTTATTTGTATATTACAAAATTACAAAATGATCTTGAAACCGCTAGAGCAAATGTTGCCAAGATGGAAGTTGCTGTAGCAACTGCAGAGGCAAGTATTAAAACCATGCAGGAAGATGCGGCAAAAATGGCGGCATTAAATCAAAAATTAAATGCTGATCTTCAAAAGGCTGAGGCATATGGTGACGACCTCAGATCAAAATTAAGTAGACATAACCTAACAACTTTGGCTTTAAAAGAGCCTAAACAACTTGAAGGTAAAATGAATGGTGCGACAGCAAAATTGTGGCGCGAGCTCGAAAAAGACACTGGCGGTCCTGGCGATGCTCCTCTTCCTCCCTGGTTGCAGTCTCCTAATGGGGAAACCGGAACCGGAGATACAAGTGGTGACGAAGATCCAAAAGACAACAGTGCCGACAGTAGCTCGACCGAAACCAATACGACTAACTGATACACGTTTATACGTTGTTAACGAAGATAATATTGACGAATTCCTAAAAGAGTTCGAAGAGAAAAACGGTAACGTAGCGTTTGTAGCATTTAGTGTAAAAGATTATGAAAACCTTGCATTAAATATTTCTGAATTGCGTAGATATATAGGACAACAAAAGGAAATTATTATATATTACGAAGAAGCGGTATCACCAGAAGCTTCAGATGATGTGAAAAACACTAATAACTAATCTGAGGACAGAACCGTGTCAGAACAAGAAATTAAAACAGACATTGCTCTAATTAAAAAAGATGTCAAAACTATTGAAAGGTTTTTCAATAAGTTTGATACAGCATTGGACACGATGTCTGATATATCACAAAAAGTAGCCGTACAAGGTGAAGTTTTAAAAAATACTGCAGAGAAATTAGAAGATCTTGAAGAGCGTATTGAAGCTCATAAACAAGAGGATATGGCACGGGCTGCAGTAATTAGTGATCGTTTGGAACAGTACAGAATTTCCTCAAAAGAAGATCACCAGAGACTTTCTGATCAAAGTGCTCAAAATAGACTACAACGCAATCAAGAAATTATGACTGAATTGGCCAAGTTGAATGGTAATTTGGAAAAGAAAATGGATAATCTTTCTAGTCGAGTTGGTAAACTCGAGAATTGGAAATATTATATGATGGGACTTGGTGCAGCCGTACTGTTCATTGTAGTCAAATTTGTTATTCCATCACTTACCCTATCCTAAAGGGCATAACCCTATTATACACAATCCCTAGCTATTTGTCAACAACTTTTTTTCAAAAAAATTGGTTGACTTTTTAGTCAGAAATGATATTATGTTATAGTATCCTATGAACCTGAGGTATTATTTGAATGGTAGACTTTGTAGACCTACAATACGCACAAATGCTCGCCGGCCGGTTAGAGCAATTTAAAATTAGACATACCAGTCCTTATAAAATTAATTTCCGATGCCCTATATGTGGAGACTCACAAAAATCAAGGTCGAAGGCTCGCGGTTGGCTGTTGGAGAAAGACAACAAATTTTTCTATTATTGTCATAACTGTGGCGAGAGCCAGGCGTTCTCTACGTTTCTTAAGACGGTTGACAACGTTGCCTATAAGGATTGGGTGGCAGATAAATTTGTCAAAAAAGATAAACCAAATACAACATCTAGTATACCAAATAAATTTGCCCCACCAAGTTTTGATACTAAAAATCCTTTAAAAAAGATCAAAAAAATCAGCCAGTTGCGTTTTGACCATCCCGTCAAAAGATATATAGAGAGTAGGGCAATTCCTCCCAAACATCATTGGCGACTATACTACGCGCCTAAATTTAAAACCTGGGTCAACGGAATATTACCTAATAAGTTTGAGAATGTAGACCAAGACGAACCAAGATTGGTCATGCCATTTTTTGATGAGAATGGCAAGATGTTTGGTGTATCGGCCCGAGGTTTTAGTGCCAAGGGAGTCAGATACCTAACCATCATGTTTGACGAGAGGCCCAAAATATTTGGTCTCGATACTGTGGACTTTGATAAACAGTATTATGTGGTCGAAGGTGCTATTGATAGTTTCTTTGTAACCAATTCCGTTGCTATGGCTGGTGCTGACGGTACCGCAAAAGGTTTAAAAAATCTTGATAACGCTGTATTTGTATTCGATGCTGAACCTCGAAACAGAGAAATAGTCAAGCGAATGGAGAAGGTAATTGAAAACGGTTATAGAATTTGCATATGGCCGAGTGATGTCCCTGGTAAGGATGTCAATGAAATGATTTTAAATGGAACACAAAATATCAACAGAGTAATCCAGGATAATATTTTTAAAGGATTACAGGCTAAGTTGAGATTGACAGAATGGAGAAAAGTATGAAAGTGAAACTAATTAGTTACTCACAGCCAGCCGAAAATATTATTGGGTTGGATGATGTGCAGGATCTAATTGCTTATGCGGCAAGGGTGTCTAATCCTACCAATCAAATGAATTCAGAGACAGCCCCAAAGCTACTAAATTATTTAATTAAACATAAACACTGGTCACCATTTGAAATGGCTTCAGCATGTATGGAAATTGAAACTACTCGTGATATTGCACGCCAGTTAATTCGTCACCGCAGTTTTTCGTTTCAAGAATTTTCACAACGCTATGCTGATCCACAAGCCATGGATAAAACCTTCGTGCTTAGAGAAGCTCGTTTGCAAGATCCAAAAAATAGACAGAATAGTGTTGAAACATCTGACGAAGAACTCCAACAACAATGGGAAGGATTTCAGCAAGGTGTCATCAACACAGCAAAAGCAGCATACAACTGGGCAATCGAAAACGGAATCGCCAAAGAACAAGCTCGTGCAGTTCTTCCGGAAGGTAATACAATTAGCAGGCTCTATGTTAATGGTACTATTCGCTCCTGGATACATTATATCGAGTTACGTTCGGCAAATGGAACCCAAAAAGAACACATGGACCTGGCGGTAGCCTGCGGCGAGGCCATCGCAAAAATATTCCCGTATAACAATCAACAATAAACAGAAGGAGCAAGATATGCAACATCTCGGTTTGCGTATTGATAAAAAGAGAGACAAGCTTTTATCAGAACAATCACTAAAACTACTAACAGATTATTACTGCCGTGAGGACGAAAAGACTCCTCAGCAGGCTTTTGCCCGGGCGGCTGTTGCCTATTCTTATGGCAATATGGACCTTGCTCAACGAATTTATGATTATGTTTCAAAGGGTTGGTTTATGTACGCGTCACCTGTGCTCTCGAACGCTCCTATCGAGGGAGAGAAGGTTAAGGCGTTACCTATTTCGTGTTTCCTTACATATGTCCCTGATTCGTTAGAAGGGCTAATTGATCATTCGGCTGAATTGAGATGGTTGTCCGTAAAGGGTGGTGGCGTTGGTGGTCACTGGTCAGACGTACGTGCAGTATCAAAGAAGGCACCTGGCCCTATGCCATTCCTTCATACAGTTGACGCTGACATGGTCGCCTATCGCCAGGGCAAAACACGCAAAGGTTCCTATGCTGCCTATATTGACATTGATCATCCTGATATTGTAGAGTTTTGTAATATGCGGATTCCAACTGGTGATGTCAACCGCAAAAATTTAAATCTACACCATGCCGTAAATATTACTGATGAGTTTATGGAAGCAGTAGAAAAAGATGCCGATTGGTATTTGGTTGATCCACACGACAAGTCTTCTCGTGATACAATGAAGGCTCGTAAATTGTGGGAACTATTGCTTGAAACTCGTTATCGTACTGGTGAGCCGTATTTAAACTTTATTGATACAGCAAACCGAGCAATGCCAGAAAGTCAGAAAAAACTTGGCCTTAAAATCCGTGGATCAAATTTGTGTAATGAAATTCATTTGGCCACCAATGAAGATCGTACTGCTGTGTGCTGTTTGTCGTCCGTAAATTTGGAAAAATATGACGAGTGGAAAGACACGACAATGATCGAGGACCTTATTGAATACCTTGATAATGTTCTTCAGTTCTTCATTGACCATGCTGGAGATGAAATCTCTCGTGCTCGTTATTCTGCTCAACAGGAACGTTCTCTTGGTCTTGGTGCTATGGGGTTCCATTCATATTTGCAACAGCATCGGATTCCATTTGAGTCAGAAGAGGCCGAAAAAGTTAATGAAGATATCTTTAAAAACATTTATTTGCGAGCCTGTTCTTCGTCTCTGTCACTAGGTAAGAAAAAGGGTGAAGCACCTGATATGAAAGGCACTGGTCGTAGAAACGCACATATGTTGGCGATTGCACCAAATGCCAATTCCTCCATGATCGCTGGTACATCGCCTTCTATTGAGCCATGGAAGGCTAATGCATTTACCTCACGTACACGAGTTGGATCACACTTAAATAAAAATCCATATCTTGAAGAGGAACT
>Ga0181589_10000931_pt1 | contig 22104 bp, 26 predicted proteins | sample 071ome_25_FD_132444 | JGI IMG/M metagenome (GOLD analysis project Ga0181589, IMG submission 132444) | Coastal salt marsh microbial communities from the Groves Creek Marsh, Skidaway Island, Georgia - 071410BT metaG (megahit assembly) | ecosystem: Environmental > Aquatic > Marine > Intertidal...
TCACCAAAAAGAGATTATGCGATCAGTAGTGGTAATTCATCAAACTCTTGGTCAGGTGAATTAGACCTTGATGGTCTATCTTCTAATAGAATTAGTTCCACAATAGGTAATTTACAACTTTGGAACTCAAAGAACTTAACGAGATACCAATACCACATAGTTGTTTGTTGGTTCAATAAGACAGGAAATCAAATAGGTGTGAGAGTAGATGGTAGTAATGCTTTCGCCCCTGTGCGTGACTACACTAATTCACTACAAATAAACCAAGAATTGAGATTGATGAGAAATAGGGCATCCGAAGAATTACAAGGTAGGTTGGCTGAGTTCTTTGCCGTTGCAGGAATAACAGGAACATCAGGAACAGATATTTCTACCCTTGAGAAAGCGGAGGGGTATCTTGCACACAAATGGGGCTTGACAGGTTCTTTGCCTAGCACACACCCATACAAGTATGTACCTCCAACATAATAGAGAGATAATATGACAAACAAAAAGCAAGTTCTCGACAAGGGCTTCGTTGCCTTAGTCGATTCAATGGGGAGTGATCTCTCCATAGTAAATTCCGCGAGAGTGTCTTTCGGAAAACGCACAGAGGAACTCCGACCTCGTGATGAGAAGCTCATCAAGTACCTATGGGAACACAAACATAGTTCCCCTTTCCGACACGCGACTCTCCAATTTCATATCAAAGCACCTATCTTCGTTCTTCGTCAATGGATGAAACATCAGGTGGGTTGCTCTTGGAATGAGGCTAGTGGGAGGTACATAGAGTTCGACTACGAGTTCTACACCCCAGCTCATTTCAGAGTACAGAGCAAAGACAACAAACAAGGTTCAGAGGGGGCTGTTGATGCTACCATAGAACAGTTAGCCCAAGAGATATATTGGGATAGTTGCGATAATGCTATGCAAGGGTACTCGGCACTTTTGAATATGGGTGTCTGTAAAGAACAAGCCCGAATGGTTCTACCTCTCTCTCTTTATTCTGAGTGCTATTGGACTTGTTCTCTCCAAGCTGCGATACATTTTCTCAATCTCCGAGAAGATTCTCATGCACAATGGGAGATTCAAGAATACGCAAGAGCTGTTCGAGAGCTGATAACTCCTCTCTTTCCTGTGTCCTTAAACCTAGATCAATAACTTTCCTATAATCTGAAACAAGCAAGGAAAAACGATATGCACGGCTTACACACAACAACTTGGATTTTCGACACCGCTGACTACAAAGCCATCAAGGTAGTAGATCAATATCGAGATGTAGATCACGCACTTATGGGCGCACTACGGGTTTTGAAAGGCTTGTCAGAGGATGGTTCTGATTCTTACACCATCACTATCTTGAATGACGAGGTTATGGTTATGGATGATTTCTTGAACGGAATCTGTATTACCTCAGATGTGTGTCCGATTGGATTGTTCATTCCCAATGCTGACATCGAAGAACCACTACAAATCTTTGTAGATGGGGATGAACATTTTCAAATGTAATTGGAGAACCCATGACAGATAAAGAACTTGCAGAAGAATTGGCGAATTGCCCTGAACTTATTTCTTTTGATGAAGAAGAAACCTCACTTGAAGAAGCCATTAAAGAAATCGAAGATGCCCTAGACGAAAGCCCTTATGGAGAGGGGTGGATTCTTAGAGGGAAAGATTTGTATTACTGTGAAAAAGAATGGACAGGTAGTGACGATATCTTAATCTTTGGAGATGAAGATGCTCTTGCGGATGAGGCTATTTCTTGGTGGAAGAACGCTCTTGAGGGTGATGAAAGTGCTGTCAATGTAGAAGATGCTGTCCGCGAGGGTTTCACAAATAAGACAAATGAAAGAGTCAAAGATGATTGGTTAGATGCCGAGATTGATACATATCAATCCAGCCCTGAGGATGCCCTTTCTACTTTCCAACATCTCCAAGATAAATATGATGAGTATGAAGCTGACACAGATGCCTTATACGATGAACTCTACGAGATAGAAGATGCTTGGGGAGAGGTCAAGTGGGTTATGAAAGGCTTGAAGAAATCCAAAGAAAAGCCCGAAAGAGATGCCACTAAAAGAGGGGAAAAACTTGTGGTCTTACTCCTTGCTGGAGAGAGTAGCAAAGCACAAGCGGTTGAACTTATGGAAGCTCTGGCAGAATTAGATGAGGACGATGAGAACTACCAACAAGATCTTGCGAACTTGATTGCAACACTAAATGCCGCTTACGATGGTGTTAAAAAAGCCTACGACAAAAAAGAAGAAGAATGGCAAGATAAAAAGGAAGAAGCAGCGGATTGGTATCGAGATGATCTCCCCGCAGAAATTGCAAGTGCAGTTGAAGAATATACAGGACAACATATTGATCTGAACTATCATGGAGATATGCACGCTTATCTGAAATACGAGCATGGTTTTGAAGACGACTACATTCTTGAAAATTATTTTGATGGTGTGGATTACTATGAATATGCCGAGTGGATAGTGCAAACAAATGGTGCAGGTCATGGACTTGATTCTTACGATGGCGAGATACACAAGGCTTGCAAGCTCGTTTGGGTTCATTACTAAATCTTGTTTCTCGCAATAAAAAAGCCGATCTCATTTGATCGGCTTTTCTTTTTCGTACAAGAAAGATTTAATCCTCAATAGGTTCAATCTCTTGTGCAATCACACCTCGTTGTTCCGACACAACATACGCAATCAGAGCCTTGCGTGATTTGTATCCCTTGCTGGCGTGCCAAGCGTCAGTACCAGCGAGAGAGGGCATACGATAAACAACAACATTCCCAAATGTGGGGAGTTCTCGTTCGGTGTGATAGTGACCTGTAAAGATAAACTTGTGCTTGGTTGCACCCCACGCTTCCCGTTCTTCACCAGCGATGATAGCGGGCCAATCCTTGACCTTTCCAATGTCACCATGTAAGAACGCAATCAAACTTTCTCCATATATGAGATATTGGCGATTCAACATAGATTCACACACCTCAACCTCATCTGTCTTGTCGAACCATCCTTTCATAGCAGCTCGGAGGAGAGTGGCGGTGTAGTAGTCGTGATTCCCTGCAATCACAAAGAGTTTCACAGGGGCAAACTGTCGAACGAAATCAACATACTCTCGACACATCTCAACCCAAGTCCAAGCGAGTTCCTCAGGAGTGCCATCGCAATCTTGGAGAGTGCCTCTCGTTGTGGTCTTTCCTTGATTGTCGATATGCAAACCATCGCCACCTAATGCAAGGATAATGCTGTCAGGTTTCCCTCTCTCTGCCAATCGACTGAGCAACTTTTCCGTTGATTGAAAAAGTCTTTGCTTTGCGATATCTCGGTTGTAAGGATCGCCTCCATAGGTAGGTGCATATTTCCCCCAATGGAAATCCGTTGGAGAAATGACGACCGAGTATTGTTCTTTCGCGGGGTTAATTTTCAACTTTCGGACTTTGTATTCTTTTGTGCTTTCAATGAGTCTTTCAAATACACTATCTTTCAAGAACTCTCTGCGTCTGAATTTATCCGCATCTCTCTTGATACGATTCCATTCAAGTTGTTGAGCTCGTACCAAAACCCGTTCTTCTTTTTTCCGAAGCAAATCCTCAACAAGAACAAGTTGATCTGTTTCTTGCATTTCTTCGTCAGTCCAAGGACTAGAATCGTGTGTCGTTCCCATCACTCTCAAAAGTTCAATGATGGTCTTTCGAGAAAGTCCTTGCTTTCGAGATATCTCATTGACACTTGCGGGAGCACCATCCCAATTGGAGTAGGCTTCCTTGATAGAACGCCATTTGACCGCTGGAATCGCAAGGGGCTTCTTACGAGATGGGAGATGGACAACATAGAGGTCACGATCTTTGTCGTACCAATAGGTTTGGTGATGTTCCCAATGGTCAATCTCCAAGTCAGGTAATTCTTCCGATTCGGAAACCTCCTCTGAGATTTCTTCTTCGGTCGGTTGAGTCAAGATGTTTTTTAAGCACCAATTACCCAACCCCTTTGCCTCTGCGTAAGAAGCAAAGCCAAGAGACTCCCTATGGCGGTCGTACATTCGCCCCCAATTGTATGTTCTAGTTAATCCGAGTACCGATTTTCGTTGTTTGGGAGATAAGTTCTCCCATAGTCTTTTGTAATTCATACACACTCCAATGAATTGTTCTCATTGGGGTTGAAGAATAGATAAATTATCTAGGTTTCTTGAATTATTCTTTCTCGGAACCTACATCTCCGACATACTCGTGCGAGTAACAGATTCTTACACGATCCGTTTTCTTCTTTTGCGAAAAAGATTGGGCGAGAGTCACAAATTTTTCTTTCCGATGCACTCTATTTTTTGATGTGGGTGACCATTTTGGAGAGTTTTCTCTCTGTTCTCCAAGTCTAGGATGTGCTGTTTTCCCAAAGAATCGTTTTCCTTGATCAATGTACATTTGAGCAACAGCTTCAATGAGTCGAACTCCTATTCCATATCCTTGATATTTGGGGAGTACGACCAAACGATGTCCTCGAATGGCGTTCTTGAGAGTTCCCGATGGGAACGGCATAACGGCAAGGAATCCAACAGGTTTGTTGTCTATCACCGCGAGATAGCAAGTGCTGGCTTTGTTTATGTCGCCCGTTAGGTAGTGATATTGAGCAAACATTCCCCAAGTATCATGATTTGTTCGGAAGATTTGTAATTGCAAAGGTGTCCGAAGTGACCTCCCTACGGACAGCTCGCCCGTATTTGTATTGAACACCCAATCAGGGCAAAGCCATTCCATAATGTCCTCGTGACAAGTTGCCACAACAACATTCTTCAAACCCTCTTTGTCGATATATCTCCGAACAGATGTAGAGAGGCTCTTGGCGGTATCCCTATCTACAACAGAGGTGAATTCGTCAAAGACAGCACCATCTCTCATAGAACGAGCAATCCGAGCTCGATATTGTTCCCCAAAGGAAAGCACTTGGTAAGGCTTGAGCCAATTGGGGATAGTGTTCAACCCCACAGACATCAAGCGAGTGACTGCATCATCAGGTGTTTCAAAGTGGGAAACAACCGCCTTGTTTCTATCCCATTCAAGTGTTTCTTCTTCTCCGAAATCTTTGAGGAGTAGGCTCTTTCCCGTACCACTATCTCCCACAATCATTCCGACCGAGAAATCTTTGGGGATGTTGGGTTTATCCCACAACTTGAACTCTGTGTATCCCTCAAACTCGTAATCAAGAGCCTCGCAGGCTCTCTCCACAAACTCGTCTATCTCCACATACGAGCGAACCACTCTTGGTTCTTTTCCCATTAATTGATCTAGTATGTTCATTAGTGACCTCCTATGAGATTACTACCGAACAAAACCCCTTTTCAGATCAATCTTATTTCCGATCTTGAAGAATCTGTTTGATGTCATCGACCTTTTCTGTCATAGAATCCATCTTGCCGTCTAGTTTCACAAGTTGTATTGAGTTTTGTTGGACGGTCTGTTCAATGGTGTTCATCGCTGTTTCGTTATCAAGAACCTTTTGTTCTAGGCGTGTAATTGTTTCTTTTTGAACGGCTATGGTGGTTTCTAGGCGAATCCCCCACATCAACAAGGGAATAACCAACAAACTCAAGCCATCTTTCACATAGTTCCAATAGTTCGGATTTTGAGTAGTCATGGTGTGTCTCCAAAAAAAGGTTCTTTTTGGTAATTTAAGAAATATAGAAGAATGATTGAAAATCTCCCCTATATCTTGGAAAGGCTCTTGTTCAAGCGATTGATTTGTTGAATAATAACCTTACGCACACCCTCTCTCGAAAGCCCCAAATTATCTCCAATCTTGGCAAGAGAACGCTCTCCTTTTCCATCTAAACCAAACCTTTGAATAATTATTTGTTTCTGTGTGGGATCTTCAATTTCCGACACAGACTTTTGCAAGAGATCACACATTTCTTGTGTCAAACAATAGTCAAGGGGATCAATAGAACCCTCATCCGAGAGAATATCTATGAAAGACATATCTTCTTCGCTAGAACCCTCAAGAGAAAGGGGCGGTGCTTGAGGCATTTGTATTATCTCTTTGTAATGTTTCTCAGACAAGCCTGCCATATCAAGACTCGTTTCAAGAGAATGTCCTTTTTGGAGCATTTCTTCTACACTTGCCACAAGGCGAATCTGATCTCTCTTGTATTCAGGGATTGCAATCAGGTCGTCTCGGTATCTACGGATTGATTGTCGTATCCACCAATGTGCGTAGGTCGAAAATCGAAAGCCTTTCTTGGGATCGTACTTTCGGACAGCCACCATCAAACCAATGTTCCCCTCTTGAATTAAATCGGGGAGGGGTGTATTGAATTTCTTGTTCTCCTTGCTTGCGATACTCACAACCAAACGAAGATTGGATACAATCATTTGTTCAAAACTTTTCTCACAACCCTCTTGAATCTTAGTGGCGAGCTCAATCTCGTCCTTTGCAGAAAGGAGTGGATATTTCTTCAATGTCTTTATGTACTCGTCAATCTCAGTCATTCGTTACCCAAAGATAGTCAATGATAGGAACATCATACCAATGAGAATAATACTTGGAATTCTTTTGATATAACTTAGACCGATGGGAGAGATGGAAAAACTCGTTGCCAAGCCAAGTGGGTGGAACGATCTTATCTGTCCAATCTTGACCTCCAATCTCAATTGCCTTGTTCTCTATCTTTGATCTGCAAGTGTCCTTGTATCCTCGACCAACCCACTCATCACATATTGCGAGTCCATATTCGCAAAGGGATAGTTCCGCACCCTCCCACATAATAACGGCAGGATGATTCACCCAACCCTTTTGAATCCCCGCTTTTCTGTTTTGGAGGGCATTGAGAATCTGCATGGTTTCGACTCGTTGTTTTCCAAGTCTTTGTCTATCAAGGACTTGAGCAGATCGTTTGAAATCGGAATAAGGTAAAAAAGTTTGCATTGGTATCTCCTTGTTGTATTGTAGATACCAAAAACTCTCTCATTTTTGATCGGAGGTTTCTTTGAGTTGTGCGAGAAGATCTTCTATCTTTGGGATTCGTTTCTCCCATTCCTCTCGCAAGTGTTCAATAGATGTCTGTCTGTATGTCACAGGTTTTATGAGGAACAGAACATATAGATCATCGGGCAATATCTTGTAGAGTCCTTTCACATTCTCTTGGAGCTCTCGAATCTTGTCATAACTTTCTCGCAAGCACCACTTGTAGAAATCTTGGAAATTGGGTTCAAGGTCATCCATTGGAGGAAAAGATTGGACGACATTCTTTGTGATTAACATAAACTTTTCAAAGGAAATAACAAAGTGCCTAGAACCCGCCCATTGTCTAGGGAGTTGTTTTGATCCAAAGGAAACCTTTGAGGGGTTCTGCCTATCAAGGAGTTCATTCACCACACTCATAAAAAAGTGATCAAAGAACCAATCAAATTCCGCCCAGCAGAAATCATCCATATTGTAGTTGCCTTGTTCTTCATCCATTTGAAGCCCAACTAACTCCGCACCATCTGACACAAAAACGGCTAAGTGTTTCTCCATATCTATCCCCCAAACACTTGTCGCAAGATATAGAAGAATTAGGCGATCTCTCCTTGGAAAAAAAGAGCCCCCAAAAGAGGGGGCGTGGGTTTGGGGTTGGTTTGTTTATCCCCAAACGATTTCACCATTCTTGTAGGCTTTGCACCATTCATCGACCTTTGTGAAATACTTAGCGAGATGCTTTGTGACCTTGACCGCGTCAGAGGGTTTCTTCAAATCCCTCCAACCAAACTTGTGATAGCCTCTGTATTCTCTCAAGTAGATGGCTTTGTTCGTCAAGCCTGAGATAGTGAAAGTGCCATCTTCATTACAGTGGATACAAATCTTTGCGGAGAGAGGATCGTTCTCAAAGATGCCGTTTGTCCATTCGTCTTTCGTTCCAAGTGAGTACATCACCAACATAGAGACACCCAAGTTGGTATGGACAGCAACTTTCGTAAATCCGAAATCTTTTGATGAAAGTAGTGCTTCGATTGTTTTCGCCAACGCGTTGGCATTATCAAGTGTTGTCATTTTGACCTCCAAAAAAAGGGGGAGTGGTAAAACCAACTCCCCAAATGTTATGAAATGTTATGAAATGTTATGAAAAACAAATTTCACTATCCACAAGATCAATATTGTAGTCTTTCCATTGAGGATAGTAGCCTACAACCTTATCAAAAGACTTGTCAGCCTTATTGATGATTTCTCTCATTTGATCAGATGAAAGAGTGGATAGATCAAGGGTTTCTTCATCATAGTAGCCACCATCCCAATCAGTTGCACTGATTGAGTAAAATTGCCACATAGCGACACCTTTTGAGATTTCTAGGGTGTAAGTGACAAAGACACCATCCACAAGAACAGATTGGGGTTCTGCCGAATAAGTTATTTGTTGCACCCACAACTGCTGACGAATGTAGGCGATCATTTCGTCAGTAGGCTCAATCTCATTTCCATCTTCATCTTCCCAAGTGCCTTCTTCCACTTTGGGGTCATCCCCACAGTAGAGGAAAACCACATTTGGATTATCACCTATTCCAAAGGTGATAATGATTTCGATTTCATTTAGTTCATTATCATAATCATAGTACATAATAGTTCTCCTTAAATTGTGAAAGTGTTTTAAGCCGCTCGCCAGCCACCCTTGTAGGCTTTCTTGATAGTGATTTCTTCACCACCCTCGCAACCTTTGGCTTCAGCCAACCAACAAGCAACCGCGATTTCATCACCTTTCACGATGATGTGAGTCTTTGGAAACCAATCAGTCACTCCACCGATTTCAGCGTAAATCGCCTTGTCAGTTTCTCCTCGAATGACCAAACCCCCAAACTTGCGATGTGTGGGCTTTGCGATTTCTTTCGCTTCCTCAGCCCCCTTGTCCTCTTTGGTTCGGTTCGCCCAGCGATGAGCAACAGCAGCGATATGTTTGCAAGGATCCATCTTTCGTGCGATTGTTCCCTCAGGATTCATTCGCTTGAATTCGGTGCAAGTGCAAGTGATTTCACCCTCTCCGACAGCGCCCATATAAGGATTAAAGTTTGTCGCAATCAAGATGGTGTAATCTTCTGTGCCTTTGCAAGTGGCAGTCAAGCCTTTTGCGTTGGCTGTGGCATCCACAACGGTTGTGTCCGCAACACGAGTCATATATCGAGCGCGAGTTGCCCCAAGCACAATGCCAGCAACCTTATCAAGGGTTTCAATCAAAGTCATAACGATCTCCAAAATGAGTGAATAATTATTTGAATGTCAATGAGTCACTCTCTCTCACCAACACTATATATACGGATCAAGGATTGTTTGATCTACACCCCCCCTATCTCCAATAGGTTTTCAACAAGGCAGCCTCTGTATCAACAAAGTTTCGATTTTCGTATTCTTCAATCATCAATTCTTCGCAATAGTTTTCGATGTCACGATCAACAGCATCCGCTGCATCAACATCTGCCTCAAAGTAGAGAGTGTCCTCGTAAGCCTCAACACCCTTGTCGAAAGCCTCAATCAAGTACCCCCCTTTCATTGTAGGATCTTTCAAGATTTCTTCCATTCTTTCAAGGGTGATGTCTTTCCAACCATAAGCCCAAGCCATCGCAGCCCAAAAGCGAACAGGATTGTTCTCTTTATCTAGGTAGAGATCCCACAGACGAGTGTGATTGGGTGTCAGCTTTGCCCAGCGTTCGTAGCAACCCCAAAGGAAATCTTCGTGGGCGACATCGTACCAATTGTAAATGTGTCCGTTGTACCAAAAGAGATTGAGAACGAACTCTCGGAGAGTAATGTTCTTCGCTGTATACATTGTCATATCGACCTCCAATATTAATTGTCCTGACACTATATATACGGATCAAGAATCATTTGATCTACACCCCCGTATCTTGGGTACTTTGGTTGAAAAAGATTGGGAAAAAGCACACTTAAAAAGAGGAAAACTATGTACAGTCCGCTAGATCAATTGTTCAACGACATCAAAGGGAGAGGTGGCTTTGTAAATGCCCACTCCCACCTAGATCGAGCATATACATTAACGAAACAAGACTTTGAGGGGAAATTTATCTATGCCCCCCTCGAAACCAAATGGCTCTTGATAGATACACTCAAAAGTATTCTCTCAGAGGATGACTACGAGGAACGAATGAAACTCGCCATTCGCAAACAAGCAGAGATGGGTGTCAAGACTTGTTTGTCTTTCATTGACATTGATCCCATAGTGGGAATGAAAGCCATCTCAGCGGCACAGAAAGTCAAAGCCTTTGCCAAAGAAGAATTAGAGGTAGATTTGGTTCTTGCCTCTCAAACCCTCAAGGGTGTCAATGATCCCGCCTCTCGAAAACTCCTCGAAAATGCCTTAGCGGATAAGATGCTGGATGTTCTTGGTTCTCTCCCTAGAGCAGACAAGGACATCGACAGACATTTCGATACCTTGTTCTCTCTTGCAAGGGATACGGGGCTTCTTGTCCATTGTCATGTGGATCAGAACAACACACCCAAAGAGAAAGAAACAGAGCTCTTGATTCAGAAAACAAAGAAATACCAATGGGCGGGAAAGGTGACCGCCATTCACAGCATATCTCTCGCCACACACCCAAAAGCCTATCGACAAAGAGTCTATCAGATGGCGAAAAGTGTTGGAATGAAATTCGTTTCTTGTCCTACGGCTTGGATAGATCACAAAAGAAATGAAACCAATATGCCTTTCCACAATGCACTCACTCCCGTAGATGAGATGTTAGAACATGGTTTGATTGTCGCACTTGGAACAGACAACATACAAGATCTCTACAAACCATTCTGTGATGGAAATATGCGAACAGAGCTGAGACTCCTGCTAGAGGGGAACAAAATATACGATTCAAAGAAACTGCTCGATATCGCTACGGTCAATGGAGATATTGTCTGTGGGAAAATTGAGAAAGTTCAGACTTGATTTCAAGTTGAATCTTGGTAGTTGGGATTGAACTTAAAAGTACGCTAGGAGTGTCATTTTTTCAAGGGTTTAAGCAAAAAACAAGCCCATTCTAATTACATCCCAATATAGAAAAATTATCTAATTAATAATTTGCCTATATTCTTGTTTTGTTGAAAAAGCACATACACGAGGTTTGTTATGGAAATATACTCAAGACATTTTAGAAAAGAAGGGATGGCAGAAATATATAATCTCTTACGGAAAGAGTATGCCCGCGAGATTAAACTCAAGCCTCTTTATGATGAAAATTGGGAAAAGCTGAAAATGTTCGTAGAGTCAGGTGATCTAAGTGACATCAATCAAGCGATAGCACTCTCGGAAACTCTCGATGATCGATATATCGCCTCTATTTTTGCCTATGTTATAGGACAAGCACAAAAGGAAGATTTCCTATGGGCTTTGAGTGAGTGGGATTCAGACACAAGGCGAGGTGAGTACTATCTTCACCTATGGAATGTGATAGACCAAACAGAAAGTAGTGGTCGTGTAGATTATTTTGCAGGTTGGTATATCAATGGAAAAGAGGCAACCGACATGGAGGTCTATTACGCTTCCTTGAAATATCTCAAAATAGACGAAGATCAAGTGATCTTAGGTGTGATTAACCCTGAACGAAAAAAGTTTTTGATTAGTATGGATGGCGAGGTTCTACCGAAAAATACCATTGAAGCCTCTTGTTATTGTAGGAGTGTTGTTGCCCCCAATGCGGTTATGGACATTGAATTGGTTCTTGAATCTGTGGATGAGATTGATGTTCGTAATGCACTCACATACACAGACACATATCCTGATGAGGAAAAGGGTGAATACATCCAAAGAGGTCTCTTGTATTTAGAACTTGAAGATTTTGAAGATTCCGCAATTCTTCCTATTGGCAAAAAACCCATTGTTGAAGCTGTAGGTGCTTTGTCTTATGTGGGAGAAGATGGTTCTGCACTCCCATTAGAACAAAGTGCTGGTATCACAATCCGATTCGAATTTCCAAAAGATTTCGAGATGGAACTTCATTGGAATTAACTCAAACCTAGAAACAAAAAAGCCCGCGAGAAATATCAAGCGGGCTTTAACAATTGTGAGTTGAGAATCAGATTACTCAGCGGAAGATGTGTCCTCAGAGGATGTATCTTCCCCACCTGTTTCTTCTTCACCACTTTCGGATGAAGTGTCCTCAGGAGAGGTCGCTGTGTCTGTTGTTTCCGTTTCTTCGGTTTCAACAGCAGAATCTTCTTCTTTGTCTCCACAACCAATAAACAATAAGCCTAGTAGTGTAATCATAAATCACCTCCATATTTCTAGGTTGCTCCAATATACCAAAAAAAATGCAATTTTGCCAAAAAAAGATATCCATAGTGTGTATCTCAACTATTGAACATTGTGCTTGAAAAAGGGTTTTTTGTCTGTCTATATCGGCAATAGAGTGTTGAGAGAAATGGTTCTCTCCCTAACCAAAAATATGAGGTGACCTTTGCGGACTTTATATGTAATAGACACATCTGTCTTAATTCACGATCCTGATTGCTTGTACAAGTTTGTTGGGAATGATGTGGCAATTCCAATCTTTGTTATCGTAGAACTTGATGACTTGAAAGAAAAGAAGAACAAGCCCAATGTGGCTTTTGCTTCTCGATGTGCCTCTCGCACCATTCAGAACATCCACGAGCTCGGAAACATTCGACAAGGTATTTATCTTGAAGATCAAGACATCAACATTAAGGTGATTGGTACAACGGGAGGAGAGATCAAGGCTCTCCAAGATACAACGAATCCTCGAAAGATGGACTTGTGGATTATGCAGTGTGCTCTCTCAATGAAAGACGAGTACGAACAAGTGGTTCTTGTGTCGAAAGACTTGAACTTGAGATTACTTGCGGAGGGAGAAGGTCTTGTTGCAGAGGATTACGAAACAAGTCGAGTCTTAATCAGCGAGGTGTATAAAGGATTCCGAGATATTGGAGAACAATCAAGAGCTCCTGAAGCATACCACCCAAACACAGAGATTGCCGCAGAGGATATGGTAGATGAACCTCTCCTGAATGAGTTCTACCTTGCAAGATATGGAGAAAAAGATTTTGTCTTGAAAAACGAGGAGGGATTCATTCGTCCTGTTCCGAAAGACTTTGGGGTTTCCGTTGAGTGGAGAAACCAAGAACAACGAATGGCTCTTGATATTTTGATGAATCAAGACATCTCTCTCATTTGTCTTGTGGGAAAAGCAGGAACAGGGAAAACATTCCTTGCCCTTGCCGCAGCTCTTGCTCAACTAGATCAAGGCTACGAGAAAATCATCCTCTCCAAACCCATTATGGATATGGGGAACAGTATCGGCTTTCTTCCGGGAGATTTGGACGAGAAATTAGCCCCTTGGATGGAGAGTTATTTCGACAACCTTGACCAACTTATCCCCACAAAGACAGCCCTAGATTGGGGTAGTGGGAAGAAATCTGTATCAAATTGGAGATACCTGATTGATACGGGAATGTTGGTGATGCAACCCATCAACTCCATTCGAGGTCGGAGTATCTCCAACTCTATGATGATTATTGATGAGGCACAGAACCTAACACCACACGAGATTAAGACGATCATTACTCGTGCGGCACAAGGAACAAAGGTTGTTCTTATGGGCGATCCGTTCCAAGTAGATAATCAATTCCTTGATCAAAATTCTAATGGTCTGACCTATGTTTGCGAGAAAATGAAAGGTTCTAAAATCTTTGGGGCTGTGTTTTTCTCACAAGGCGTTCGATCCGAACTTGCAGAAGAAGCCGCCAATAGGTTGTAGTGATGATTGTTTGGTACATCTTTTTGTTTATTATCCTCGAAATCACAATCTTTGTGAGAGGAAATGCCAAGTTCGTTTGGGGGTGGGAACTCCACCCCCTCGAATGGTGGCTCTATCTTGGTTGGGTGAGTTCTCTTGTGGGACTCACCTCTTGGTGGGGCTTGGTTGAAGAAATGGGTATGTGGAAAGCGACCATCTTTGCGATGGCACTTTCTTTCACCATCAGCTTTCTCCTGAAAGCCTATTTTTTCCAAATGCCTAGCACAAGGAATATGTTGGCACTTGTTCTCTGTTGGACAGCGGTCTTGATCTCAGAAAACCCCCAACCCAAAAAAGAGGTAGAGATTGAAGAAAATCCTGAAGAAACGACCTCATCGGATTGAGATTTCTAACCATTTCAACTTGTGATCAATTTGATTTCTTGAATGGTCGAACAACTCTTGTGTGTGTTCATCATAGGAGTAGGCATAGATAACAAACCCACATAAGAAGAATATCCCCATTCCATTTTTATCGTTTGGGTTCTTTTTCTCGTAGAGATACCAATCTTGAATAAGGTTAGAGAGGTGTTCTCTCAACACTCCCTTGTACTTGCTACGATCTCCAATGAAAAGCCACCAAAAAAACCGACCAAAGACACCCTCTGCCAAACTAGAGAGAACTTTCCAATATCCTAGCATTTGGCAAAAGAAATAGACTTGCTTAATGATATCAATCATCAACGGCTCTTAGAAGAACAAGAACAAGAGTATATTTTCCCCTTTTCTTGACGACCACATTTGGGACAACGATTCCAACACCATTGTGCTTTCAAGAAAGAAACGAACACAACCGAGAAGAACAAGCCAAGCAGACAAAGAAAGCAGAGAAAGGTCACCCACATACATCACCCCCACAGAGAGGACAATTGTTGTGTTCTTTCAGCTCCTTGTGGAGTTCCTCATTGAGAGTCACAAGTTCTTGTTCCGCGTTCTCAATATCACCCCTTGCCCTATCTACTTTCCTTTGGGCTTCTTCTATGTTGTCTTGGAAACCTTTCAACATCCGAATACCACTCTCGCATCGCTTAACCGATGTAATCAAGGTGTTGTTTTCTAGGACACCCCTTTCTTCTTCAATGTGGGATAGAATGGCATCGATCAATTCCACACCCCTTGTGGCTCTCTTGTACTTGACTTGTTTCTGTTTCAAGTCGGAGATAGTGTCTTGGATTGCTTTGAGATTCTCTTTGGGTATTTCTAATTCCGTTACCCCATTGAGTTCTTCAACAATGGAGATAGATTCTTGGTATTTCTTGAGGAGAGATTTCAAGTTGGAGATTTCATCTTGGAGATCATTCAATGCTTTCTGTTGGCGATCCATCTTATCTATTTCTTCTTGGAGATCTTCCAAGCCATCATATATTTCAATGTCTTTTTCAAGTTTTTGCTTGTCCGATTTTCTTACTTTCAACTCAGAAGAACAAGACCGTTTATCTCTCTCGCTTTCTTTGAGTGCCTTGTTCAAGGTAGAAACCCTCTCAACATCGGATACAGCCTCTGCCATCACCGAACCTGTTTCATTCAACAAGAAAACCTGTCCTGTAAACTGTGGTGCAAACTGAGGGGAGATCGTCTTACCGCCGCATTGGAGAGGAAACACCCCTAGTTCAACCAGCTCGTCAGGAACACCTGCACCCACTTTGTCGTATGTCTTTCCATTGATCACATAACGGTTTTCTTTCTTTCCTTTGTGCCAAGTGACCTTGTCACCATCTGCAAAAGAAACAGACACCTCACAATTGTCCTCCCCATGTCGAACAAAAGAATGTCCTCTAGCATTTTCAAAGACACCCTTTATCGCCCTTTGGAGTGCGGTCTTTCCACTATTGTTCTTTCCCGTAATGACCGTAAAACCATCAATCTCAATGGTAGCGTTCTTGATTGATTGAAAGTTTTTCACATTTACTTTTGTTGCCATATCAGACCTCCAAAAAAAAGGGGATTCAATGCGAACACCAAACCCCCTAATCGCTAATTCACAATACCGAAATCTTGGCTAGTCAAGATCAGATATGTCTTTCATAAGATCGGCTTCTGTGTATTCATCATCATCCTCCTCATCGTCAAGTATGATAGTAGAATCCTCAACTTGACCACCCGACAACAAGGGAACGACACTTGCCCAAAGTTCGTCAAAGAGAGTATCCTCATCCATCAACATCTCTCGGAGTTTCTCAGAACCTTGAACCTTTACTTCTTCGCCATTTGATCGAGTCCAAGTAATCCAAGAACCTGCTTTCTTGATAAGACCATTACTAGAACCGATATCAATGAGAGTGCTTGCATTGTCAATCCCCTCCCCTTGTCGTAGATGGAAATTGATCTCTTGTCCTTGCGAACTAGATACCTTACATTTCTCCAACTTGGCTTTTGTGATCGACCCAATCACTTGATCCTCGTATGTGCCATTGATGGCGTTATAGACCTTACCTTTCACTTGTCGGATTCTTTTCAATCGCATACGGAGAGCGGCATAGAATTTCCAAGCACGACCACCTTGAACGGTCGTTGTGGCTTCTTCTGAATAACCCATACCACCAATCTTATCTCGAATCTGAGAGATGCCGATAATGGTTGTGTTCTTCTTTGCCGCAAGTTGTTTCAACTTAGGCAAGTGACCACTCCATACACGAGCGAGCTCTCCAACCTTTGCGTGTTTATCTACCTCTTTGACCGACTTGTCGAACTCAATCTTTGGAACACCAGCCCCCACAGAGTCAATCACAATCAAGTCGATTCCCTCAGAGATCATCATATACATAATCTTGATTCCATCTTCAAGGGTTTCAGGGGCAACGAGAAGGAACTTGTTGGGATCGTCAATAGGAACACCTATCTGTGCTGCGTAATCAGGTACAATGGCGTTCTCAAAGTCGATATAGCAACAAGTACCACCACTAGCACAAACTTGGGCTACGGTCGTCAAGGCGAGTGTTGTCTTGCCACTACCCTCGTGTCCATACAAGTTTAGGATTCTTCCTTTCGGCAAACCCGGACAAGGTGCAACTCCAAATTGATTTGGGCGACCTCCAATCAAGTAATCAATCGCCAATGCACCCGTTGGGATATGGGGAAATGATTGTTTCATCTTGGAGGCATTGAGTTCAATTGTGGGGTTCTCTCCCTTGAACACTTTTCCCATAAGATCGGTGGCTCTTGATAAGGCACTCACCGCTTGCTTTTCTTCTGTTTTCTTAGATTTTCTAGCCATAAGACTAATCTCCTTTTGTTGTTATTTTTGTGACCATAGGAAAAATCGATCATCTTCCCTATGTATAAGACCGCTTTTTACTGTTTTTCCGATCTTCTTTCCACGAGTAAATGTATGAATTTTTGTAAATTGAGGTTTCTCTTTGATCGTGAGGTCATCAACAGAGATCACCCCATCGTAGTATTGCCAAAAACGATAGGCTGTCGCACCTACCCAATAGGCATCTGCTTCGTTGTGATTCCACTTGCCACCCCCTGACTTTGTCTTGGCTGCCTCGCACATATCTTGCTTTGCCATTTTCCAACCCTTTGGTCGTTGTAAGAATTGCCAAGCGTGGCTCTTGACTTGTGGGGGAGTAAAGAACGCCACATCCTTTTTCTTGGTCATAAAGACCTCGTTACAGAACAAGAACAATCCGTACATCCCCTCCGAGTAGAGATCATTGAAAATCGGAGATTCAATACCCACTCGATCAGGTTGTACTCTATCTATCAAATCAGACAGCTCTCCTCTAAGTTGGACATATCGTTCAATAAAGATTTGTTTGGAGGTTGTCTTAAATCTCCCTCTCTCAATGACAGAGGCACCATCATCGTCCAACAGACACCAACCAAAGTTTGTGAGAGAGGGGTCAAGTCCTAGTATTTTCATAATCTTTCTCCAATAAGAAAGGGGGGTGAGATTATCACTAACCCACACCCCCCTAGAATGTTGTATTCTGCTATATGTCGGCTTAGTATGGAGGCAAGATGCTATCTAGGATATCATCCGCGTTCTCTGCACCCACATCACCTGAACCACTAGGCGCAACCTCCATTCCGAGTTTCTCACGAATCTCATTCAAAGTGTATTGACGACCGATTTGATCTCGGATTTCTCCTTCCAATCGTTGTACTTCTTCAAAGATTGTTTGTGCCATTTTTTGCATTGGTTCTTTGTCCGACTCCATAGCGAATCGAAGAAGATTTCCATGTTTCACATTCTTGAAAGAACGGTTGATTGGCATCATTGTCATCTTTTGGTATTGAGCCCCGCCTTTCGGACAGGTGATAGACAAATCAACCTCTGACATTCCAAAGTTCTTGTGAATACGCAAGATATCGGTCAGCTTATCTTGACTCAAGATGAAAGGCAACACTCGAAAATCTTGTCCAGCCACAAACGCATTTTGGTCGAGAGAACCATCGTCAGTACATTTCCATTGAACAAGGATTGTAGCGAAACGCTCCTTTGGACTTTCACCCATAAGACGCTTCAACTCAGCACCAATGCTTTCATCGTGAATGACATAGCCAAGACCTTGTTTATAGTATCTCGCGGCTTTGATAAACTTTGGATTGCTTTCAAAGTCAAACTTGCCATCTCCAATTGGTGCCCACCATGCAAGGCTAACACGATATGATTTTCCATCCTCCACTTTGAAATTGGTGACGGGTTTCTTGATTGCTTTCTCGGTATTTCCGAGATCAAATTCCATGAATCCACTCATGAGAATCTCCTATTTTGTAGTTTTATTTATTGGGTTAAAGGCAAAAAGTTCAGTAAGAAAATCAGTGCCTAGTTGAAATACCCACACCGAATCAAAAAGTGATCGGTGCGGATAAAAAAAGTTAATATTCATCGACCGAGCGGAGGAGGGCATCAATATCCGCCAGCTCATCCGTAACATCTTCCTCTTGAATGACAGAGATTTGTTCGTCAATCGGTGACAACAATTCTTCTGCCATATTGGGAGTGATAATGGGCTTGGGGCTTTCTTCCACTTTCTTCTGTCCCCATCTACGACCGATACCAATGTCCTCTTGACAGAGTTTCATTTGATCTTTGAGGCGACCTTGTATGTCTTTGAGATCAGATCGCTTGGCTTTCACCATGTTGAGAACGATTTCAAGATTATGTACGGTCGCATCAATGTGTGTCAGATGTTCCAATTCCTTTCGGAGTTTGAGATGGGCAACCGCCTCACGATCCTTGAGATTTCTTCCTGCACGAACCTCAGGATCATTTGCGATCAACTCTTTTTCGTTGAGAGAAAAGAGCAACTTTGCTCGTCTTTGTTCCGTTGTATATAACTGTAGGTGATAGGACACCGAGTTAAACAACTGCTCACATCGAGTAAGCATATTTCTTGTGATCGCCACTTTCTCATTCAATCTTGATGGACCAAATTGTAATGGTTCTTTATCAAGAGAAACTTGCATTTTCCCAAGTTCCTCAAAGAGATCATCAATGTAGGGTTGATCGATTTTGGGTAGTTGAGTCTTTTGTTCTTCACTCATCGGACACCTCTTGTATTTGTTTTTCATATTGTTGTTGTAGTCGATTGATTTCCATTTGGGCTTGTTGCTCAGATAAAACCCCTTTCGCCCATTGACTCCTGATGGCGGCGATATCTACCTCCTTAGAGAGATGTAGGTAGGCTATCTGCACATCTTTGCCACAAGACAAGGGCTGTTCGTCAGAAAGCCAATCACCTGACAAGGAAACGGATATGTCGCCTTGTGCATTTCGTAGGGTGCGATTGACCTTTATCTGAGAGATACCAATGTTGTTTCTTATCTTTGTTGGTTTCATTATATTCTCCTATGTTCCATTACCTATATACAGACTTTCTATGATCTATAGAAAAGGATTCTGTCCGAAAGTTTTGTGTTTCTTTCAGAGGCTTTGTCATTCATTACCGCCTTTGAGAGTGCGTCCGCGTGACCTATCAAGATAACCTTTTTCTTGGCTCGTGTGATTGCCGTATATAGCAAGTTTCTCTGCAATTGAGAGTTGAACATCCGAACCATAGGCATAAGAATTACCCCTGTTTCTTGTCCTTGCATTTTATGTACGGTCGTACAGTAGGACAATCGGAGGTACTTTGAGATTTCTTGTGGGGTGAAATCAACATAGAAATCTTGTTCCCCATGCACTTTCACAATGACTTTCTTGTCTTGCATTATGCGATAGATTTTCCCTGTATCTCCATTGAATACTCCTCTATTGTAGTCATTCTTTACGATCATTACCCTGTCGTTCTCTCTGAGGAATTGAGAACCCACACGAATGGATGTTTGATCTTCCGTTGTGTTGAGGAGTTCTCTCAGTTTTTGGTTGAGCTCTGTCACACCCAACTCAGAACTATGTCGAGGAGAGAGGACTTGAAATTTTGTGCGAGAATCATACAATCTCTCACCGAGTTTCAGAATGAGGTGTTGTATCTGTGAATGGCTCTCTGTGGGAACAAACACAAAGTCGGAATCCGAACCACTACCCAACTCAGGCATCTTGCCCTTGTGGATGTCGTGTGCGGCATACACAATGTCGGAGGTGTCACTCTGTCGAAAGATTTCCGTTAAGGCAACAGAGGGGAAGCAATCAATGAGGCTTTTGAGTACATCACCTGCACCGACACTTGGCAACTGTGCGTGATCTCCCACAAAAACCAATCGACAACCCTTGTGTGTTCCTTTCAGAATCCGATAGAGGAGATGTTGATCTACCATACTCGCCTCATCACAAATAAGAATGTTCGCTGAGAGCATTTTCTCCCACACCTCATCTTTTTGATCTTGAGAGGATGCGATTTGTTTCTTATCTCCAACGATGCCATAGTAGGTCGTTTCTCTTTCTTCTTCTGCACCAGCCCCCTTTGAACCAAATGCCCTATGAATTGTATAGGCGGGTTTTCCTGTGACTTGTGTCATTCTCTTGGCTGCGATTCCCGTTGGTGCTACCAATTGAAAAGTGATCCCTGCCCTGTCAAGAATCTTCACAAGTACTTTCAATGTAGTGGTTTTCCCTGTTCCCGGAAGCCCCGTAATAATCGAAATAGGGTTGGTAAGTGCCGTTACGATAGCCTCTTTCTGTGATTGGGAGAGAGTGATATCGGTTTCTTCATCATTGAGTGTTTCTAAGATTTCTCGTTCTTCTTGTGTATCAAGAAATGCACTAGACATCTCTCGTTGGTGAATCATCTCGGCACTACGATCTTCAAGTAGGTGATTCCACTTAGTGTATGCACTCCCCTTTTCAAAGAGCATATAGAAATCTTCTCGTGATATGTCCTCTACCTTTTTGTCTAGGTCACCATTCCAACCAAGAACATCAAAGACGATTCTCTTTTCTTCGTGTAGGTGTAGGACACCCGCCAATATTTGTTTCTCGGTGATAGAACCGATCACTCGTCTTGCATGTTCAAAGATTTGTCTTGGAGTGAGATACAGATGCCCCATCACCCTGTCGGATCGGAGAGCGGCAAGAACCAACCCATTGACACGCTTGATCTCTCGATTCGGAACAGAGAGATGTGCCGCCACAGAGTCGGCTTGTTCAAATGTGATACCCTCAATGTCTGTCAAGAGATAGGGGTTCTCTGTAATGATTTCTTTTGCATTACTCCCAAAATGGGCAAATACTTGTTGGTATTTCTTGCTAGACAAACCAATCTTTTCAAAGAAAGCAAAGGTTTGATGGAGAGCAAGAAAATCTCTCCACTTGGAGAGAATGAAATCAGCGGAGATAGCATTGATTCCCGAAATAGATGTTAGAGCGTCAATGGCATCGTCACCTGATAGAACCCCATATGTACTATCCCCAAACTTTTTTGTAATGGCTTTCGCTACAAGTTCGGACACTCCTTGTCCTTGTAGGATTTCTTTAATGACCTTTGGTGTCATATTCGATGTATCAAAGACAGGTGCTTTTGTTATCTTGAGCTGTTTTCCATATTTCGGATGATCAAAGGTGTTGGCTTCAAACGAAAACCAAGTGCCTTTCTGAACAGAGATACCAAAGACCTTTCCTGTCACAACGATCTCGGAGGGCAAGCCACTTGATGCCTTATCCAATGTCATATTCAAAATGTAGAAATGGTCGTCAGGGTTCTTAAAGACCACCGTTCGTATTTTTCCTGAGTATTTTCCCATAGTATTCTCCTTTTAAGTCTTTTCTTATACCGAAATGCACTCAAAACTTGTTCGCCAAAAAAGAAACCCCCAAAGATTTCTCTAAGGGGGTTCAAACACATAAGGAGAATTTATGTCAAAAATTAATCGGTCATTTCTTCCATTGGGTGACCATTCCAAAGATTAGCAGAGATGCCATATTTCCCACCAGCTTTCAAAGCGACACCCCTATAGCCATCTACA
>Ga0181589_10000938_pt1 | contig 22057 bp, 19 predicted proteins | sample 071ome_25_FD_132444 | JGI IMG/M metagenome (GOLD analysis project Ga0181589, IMG submission 132444) | Coastal salt marsh microbial communities from the Groves Creek Marsh, Skidaway Island, Georgia - 071410BT metaG (megahit assembly) | ecosystem: Environmental > Aquatic > Marine > Intertidal...
GCGTAACGATGGACGCGTCTGGGTCCCTAAAAATGCGGAAGACTGTGGCAAAGCACCTTCAGAAATTCCGGAGGATGCAAGGGATTACTATTTAGAGAGAAAATATCCAAGCTTTGGTAACTTAGCCCCTCGAGATATCTCCAGCCGTTCTGCCAAGGAAGCCTGCGATGAAGGCCGTGGTGTTGGGCCGGGTGGGCGTGGGGTTTACCTCGACTTTGAAGAGTCCATCAACCGTCTCGGTGAAAATGTGATTCGTGAGCGCTATGGAAATCTCTTTGAGATGTATGAGCGGATCACTGGGGAAAATGCATACCAGCGGCCCATGCGTATTTATCCTGCCATTCATTACACGATGGGGGGTCTATGGGTGGATTATAATTTGATGAGCACGATCCCTGGATGTTTTGTTTTGGGTGAAGCTAACTTTTCCGACCATGGAGCCAACCGCCTCGGGGCGAGTGCATTGATGCAAGGATTGAGCGACGGATACTTTGTAATTCCCTATACCATTGGAAATTATCTCACCACCATCAGCCCAGGCGGAATTGACCCTGAAGGCGAAGCGGCACGCGAAACGATGGAATCTGTAAAAGAACGGGTGAGCCAATTAGTTTCTGCCAAAGGCAAGCGCTCCTCTCGCTCTTACCATAAAGAACTCGGTCAGATTATGTGGGAATATGCAGGTATGGCCCGAAATGAAACTGGCTTGAACAAAGCCATTGGCCAGATTCAAGACCTGCGGGATGATTTTAACAAAAACCTTCTCGTTACTGGTACAGGAGAAGAGTACAATATGGAATTGGAAAGATCTGGCCGGGTACGCGACTTTATTGATTTTGGTGAACTTCTCTGTCGGGATGCACTTGACCGGAATGAATCATGTGGTGGTCACTTTCGAGAGGAATTCCAGACTAAGGATGGTGAAGCTACTCGCAACGATGATGATTTTGCTCATGCTGCGGTCTGGGAATACAAGGGAGAAGGCGAGACTCCTTCACGCCATGAAGAAGATTTAAAATTCGAGGAAGTTAAACTCGCGGTACGTAGTTATAAATAAGGAAAGATTCCCATGAAATTATTTCTTAAAGTTTGGAAGCAGGATGGCCCACAAGATGAGGGTCGTTTCGAATCTCATGTGCTTGATGGAGTATCTGAAGACTCGTCATTCCTTGAAATGCTTGATCAATTAAATGAGCAGTTATTAGAGGAAGGAAAAGAGCCTGTAGCTTTTGATCATGATTGCCGGGAAGGTATTTGTGGCACCTGTTCGCTCAACATTAATGGTTTTGCACATGGTCCCGAAAATTCAACTACAACCTGCCAGTTGCACATGCGTAAGTTTGAGGACGGAGATACTCTCACTATCGAACCTTTCCGAGCCAAGGCATTTCCCGTCATTCGTGATCTTGTGGTTGACCGCTCTGCATTTGATAAAATTATTCAGGCAGGTGGTTACATTACTGTACGTACTGGGAGTGCCCCAGATGGGAATGCCCTTCCGGTACCCAAGGGTGATGCAGACTTGGCTATGGACGCAGCTCAGTGCATTGGTTGTGGTGCCTGTGTGGCTTCCTGTAAAAATGCTTCTGCAATGCTCTTCACCTCTGCTAAAGCGGGTCATTTGAATATGCTTCCCCAGGGGCAGGCAGAGAAGGATTCTCGAGTTTTAAATATGGTTGCGGCAATGGATGAGGCTGGTTTTGGAAATTGCCGAAATTACGGCGAATGTTCTGCAGCATGCCCTAAAGATATTTCCTTAGATTACATTGCTAAGCTGAATCGCGACTATGCCAAGGCAAAGGTAAAGAAAGTATTTTCTTAGTCTGTATAATTGCTCACCACCGAAAGTGAGCAATTTGAGTTGCGGGTATTTATTTCGTTTGGGATTATAAAAAGCCATGGCTGATAATAGTAAACAGGCAACTTGGGGTGGGCGCTTTAAGACCGAGCCTGACGACTTAATGCTCACTTTTGGCGAATCTGTATCTTTTGACAAGCGACTCGCAACTTATGATTTACATGGAAGCTTGGGGCATGCTTCCATGCTTTTATCAATCGGTATTCTTACTCCTGAAGAATTTACTCAAATTGAAAAGGGCTTAAAGGAATTAGCAGAAGAGATTCAAGAAGGGAAATTCGAATGGAAGGTTGAACTTGAAGATGTTCACATGAACCTCGAACAAGCACTGCGAGCCAAGACTCCTGCCGCTGATAAATTACATACCGGCAGAAGTAGGAATGATCAGGTGGCAACAGATGTAAGGTTGTTCTTCAAAGATGCTTGTGGGCAACTCCGTGAAAACATTGAGCAATGCATGTCGGCACTCCTTTTATTGGCTAAAAAGTACGCAACGACTCCAATACCCGGTTACACACATTTACAAAGAGCACAGCCAGTCACGGTGGGTCATCATTTACTGGCTTATGTAGAAATGTTTGGCCGGGATCATGAACGATTTTCAAATGTTTCCAACCATGCCAATGTCTGCCCTCTTGGATCTGGTGCCATTGCTGGATCAACCCTCCCTTTAGATCGTGCCCATGTTGCCAAAGCTCTGGGCTTTGTGGATGAGCATGGTGAGCCACGCCTTACTCCAAACGGAATGGATGCTGTGGCAGATCGCGACCTTTTTGTTGAATTTGCTTCGGCGTGTTCTCTTTGCTCCGTTCATCTCTCCCGCTTGGCTGAAGATCTAATCCTTTGGAATTCATCAGAATTTGGTTATCTCACCTTATCCGACTCGTTTACCACCGGATCATCTTTGATGCCCCAAAAGAAAAACCCTGATTGTTTTGAATTGATCAGGGGTAAAACAGGAAGGGTGATTGGAAATTTATCTAACTTACTCGTAACCCTTAAGGGATTGCCCCTTACTTATAACCGTGATTTACAGGAAGATAAACCACCGGTCTTTGACAGTTTTGATCAACTTGGAATTTGCTTGGCGGTAACAGCAGGGGCATTGAATGGTGCAAAAGTAAATGAAGAAAGATGCTTATCGGCTGCCTCAGATCCTCTATTGCTTGCTACTGACTTGGCTGATTTTCTGGTCGAACAGGGAGTGGCTTTCCGTCAGGCTCACCATATTGTTGGTTCCATGGTGGCTAGGGCAGAAGAACTTGCAGTGTCATTGCCTGAATTGAGTGATGCAGATGCTCAGTTAATTTTTCCGGAGATTAAAAATAATTGGCGTGATGTCTTTGATTTGACTCGAGCCTTTGCCAAGCGTGAAAAGCCTGGTATGCCAGGGCCACAAGAAGTTTGTGGACGCATCAAGTTTTGGGAAGAAATTCTCAAGTCTTAGAAAGGAGAGTCACTCGAATTCCGGGTGCCTGCCTGGTAGTTTTTTTCTTAACGGCTACCATTGGGTTTGCAAAGGTTTGGACAACCGTTGACGGCAGAACTTCTGAAGGCGAGTTAGTTTCGATTGAGGGAGATCAAGTCACCCTCCTTATTGGCAAAAGGGAATATACCTTTCCAATGAGTCGTTTTTCATCTTCTGATCGTGTCTATCTCCAAAATTGGAAAGCAGAACATAGATGTGGTATTTGCAGGAAAAAAGTTGGAGCCGATAAGATGCAAGCCGGAGAGAGCTTTTATCATTCTTCTTGCTTTACCTGTTTGGTTTGTGATCGGCCGTTTTTGAACCGACAGTCGATTCGAAGGGATGAATGGGGGGGGCTTGTACACACAGAGCATTTTAAAAGAGCCAGATCATGTGGATCTTGTGGCCGTTTGTTTTCAGATAAAAATGCTAAGCCGAAGCAGTTTTATTCAGATGGCAGAGTATCCTGCCTTTCCTGTTTAAGGGATGCAGTCACTGATCTTTCTACGCTGAAAGCAGTAACCAAGCGGGTGCGTAAAGGAATGAGTGAACTTGGGCTGCCTTCTCCAGAAGGCCCACTGACGATGCACCTAGTGAACCAGAATCAGTTAAACAAGGAATTACAAAAAGCACATGGTCGTGGCAGTCTTCGTGGATTAACCATGACGACCTTTCGAACGGTCAGCGGTGGGCCGAATGCAGGAACCACTTATAGCCACCAGATTTGGGTATTGGCGGGACTGCCTGTTGTCGAATGTGTTTCAGTACTAGCCCATGAATTTGGACATGTATGGATGAATGAAAATTTAATCGATGCTTCTCCTCCAGCGGTGGAAGGCTTTTGCAATCTCTTATCCATGTACTTACTTAAAAAAGAAACCAGTAAACATGCAGAGATTTTAAGAAAGAATCTGGAGATGAGCGATGACCATGTTTACGGTCGTGGGTTTCGGGAAATGAGAAAGCAGCTCTCGAAACTAGGTTGGGCTGGACTTATTCGTGATTTATCGACCCGCCGGGTTCCATTGCAAAAGAGGAGATAACCCTGCTTAACTATTCCAGTCCGCTTGCTAAGAGATCATGTACTTGAGTGGCATGAATGGGGTCATTCTTTTCGATGCCATGCCCAAACAGAATCGGCCAGTCTATCGAATCTTTAGGTCGTGCCCCGTGTGTGCCTTTTACGAGTGATGGATCCAATGGAATGAGGTCCATAAAGATGCGAAAACCCATTTTCTTTGCCAATAATTTTCGAGCGGCTGTAAGCGTTGGGAAACTTATTGAGGGATCGATGAATAATTCGGTGGGGTCATAGCCATATTTTCTGTGTACATCAACGCATCGGGCAAAATCCGGAGCGAGAGAATCATCGAGCCAATGGTAGTAGGCAAACCAGGCATTTTCTTTGGCAAACAAAACAAGATCTCCTGCCCGTTCATGATTTAATCCAGCAGCCATTTTTTCGGATCCACAGAGAACCTGAGCAATACCATCGATTTTTTCTAGCTCGCTTCGAACCTTTGCAAGAAAGCTATCGTCTGAACGGTTTAGATAAACATGAGCCACTTGATGATCAGTCAGGCAAAAAGCGGGAGATCCTCCACAGTCTAAATATTCCAGGCCCAATTCATTCTTAATATTTAACCATCCTTTTTCTCTTAGAATACGATTGGGGTAGATCACCTCATCGGCAGGGGTGAGACCGTACTCAGAAAGTATGATCACCCGAACATCCTGAGATTCGTAGAAGTCGAGTAGTTCTCCGACTATATTATCTAATTCGCTGACTGCTCGAATAGCTTGCGGAGAGGATGGGCCATACCGCTGGAGGTCGTAATCGAGATGGGGTAGGTAGACCAGAGAAAGATGGGGTGCTTCGCGCTCCTCCATCCACTTTGCAGATTCTGCAATCCATCGGGTTGAGGGCAGTCCTGCTCGCGGCCCCCAAAAAGAGGAAAAAGGGAAGGGGCCAAGAGATTCTTTTACTTGGTCACGAATTTCAAGTGGCTGGGCATGAATATCAAAAGTTTTGAGTCCATCTGAGCGATATAAGGGCCGAGGAGTGATGGAGAAATCTACACTGCTGTACATATTAAACCACCAGAATAAATTGGCACATCGAAGGTTTGGATTTTGGGACCTTAGGGATTCCCAAATTTTTCCCCCCTGCACAAGCTGGTTGGATTGTTTCCAAAAATGATGTTCGTTAAGAGTTCTGTCATACCAACCATTCCCCACAATCCCATGCTCGCTTGGGTTCTTGCCAGTTAGATAAGTGGCTTGGGCAGAACAGGTGACTGCCGGAGTCACAGGATCAATAAGTTGTGCCTCCCCGCCATGTCTGTTTAGGAACTTGATTAAATTAGGAGTATTTTCACCAAGCAGGCGGGTGCACAAACCTACAAGATTTAGAACCACCAATCGGGGCCCGTCTGTTGCACCCGCAGATTTCATTCCTAACGCTATACCTTTTGGGAAGAAAGTGCCCGAGTCCGAAGAAGGTCGATGGAGTGCATCACTTCATTATCGTCCATTTTATGAACTTCAACTCCCTGTCCAATGGCCTGAATCAGAGTGATGGTGAGCTTGCCTCCGAGATGCTCCCGAAACTCCTCCAGTCCTTCAAGGATAGTAGACTTACCATCACTGTTCTTTGCATGGAGCAGGGGATGGTAGATTTCAAAACCAAGATTTTGCAATAGAGCCATGACCCGTTCCGCTGCCTCTTTCTTCAGTAAGCCGATCCGTGCACAATAAAGAACATCTGCAGCAAGCCCAATGGCAACAGCATCTCCGTGCCCAATCTCAAAGTTGGACAAGGGTTCAAGTTTATGGGCAATCCAATGTCCAAAATCAAGAGGGCGGGCAGATCCCCGTTCAAAAGGATCTCCTGAGCCAGCGATATGATCAAGATGCAGGGCAGCGCTTCTACGAATCAGTTGCTCCATTGGTTGGATGGAGAAATGTGAAAGTTGCTCACCCCGCTCTTCTATCCATTCAAAAAATGCACGGTCTCGAATTAGGGCAACTTTTACAGCCTCCACATAGCCCGCCCGTTTTTGTTTATCAGGAAGAGTTCGTAAAAAAGAAAAATCATTTACCACTGCATCCGGTACCATAAAGGAACCCACCCAATTTTTCTTACCGAAAAAATTGATGCCGTTTTTAACACCAACACCTCCGTCCCCTTGGCTGAGAGTGGTGGTGGGTAGGCGGACAAGCCTGATACCTCGGTGAGCGGTGGAGGCAGCAAAGCCAACCAAATCAAGAGCCGCTCCACCTCCAACGACCAGTATGTAGGAATGACGACACATTCCATGTTCATTTAAGTCGGTCCAAATCGATTCTACAAATGACCAATTGTTCTTCGCATCTTCCCCCCCGCGGACAAAAGTGGGCGGGCAAACCAAATCAAGCTGGTTTTTATGCTTGGAAAAATAAGAATTTACTAAGTCGGGTAAGTTGGGGTTTCCATCAAGAATGCCCTCATCCAAATAAACCATTACCTTTGTCTTTTTTCCAGGGTGATCACCCTTGAGTAAGTCAGACAGGGTTGAGTTTTCAGGGATGAAGGCATCGCGGGTGAAAAAAACTTCGTGAGCAAAGTCGAGCCGAACATTTCGACGAATGGAGGAGTATGTATTGGGCATGATTTACCCTTTTAATCTAAATGAGCTCTAAGTTGCCGCAAACTTCTTTTGCGAAATATAGGCGATTGTTCCTAATAGGACACAAGGTCCTACAAGAAGAGGTAGATGGAAAGCGAGTAGAGTGGCATCCATCACACAAATTCCAGCAAGGAGAAGGGAAACACCTCTCCCGATTGCACTCTTCTCTTTTTTTCGCATCGTCAAAATAGCATAAAAAACGATCCCGCCTCCAAGTAATCCGGCCACATTTACCAGGAAGACACGGATGGGATCTAGGTTGTTCCACAAAACCAAATAAGCCAGGGCCAGAAGGGGTACCGCAAAGAGAAATAAGAGAGGTAGACGATTGACCCAGGTGTCCCCTTCCTCACTTGAGGATTTCATAAAAGATTCTGTGCGGGCAAACCAACTAATTCCGACGACATACAGACCCACAGCTATTGCCCATAGATAGAGCAGGGGTGCAGGGGACATTCCAGTTGCAGCGGTGGCAGCGGTTATCCACAGCAAGGTTCGGCATCCACCCATGAGTACTATTCCATACGCAGTCTTTTTATGTAGCCAGTCATAAGTAAGGATGCATCCCATTAATGCCATGGCCCAATACCATGCACACCCAGCTCCAGTAATGAGGATCCAGGTACCCATTCCTAATTGAATAAGGCCAAGGGTCCATGCTTGTGGCAGGTTTAGGACTCCCCTTGGAATTGGCCTTTCAGGCCTGTTTTTCGCATCGAATTGATGATCGCAGGCATCATTCAAGAAACACCCGCCCGCATAAACTAGGCTAGCCCCTACAATTAAACATGCAAAAGTTGACCCATCAAAAAAGTCCACATTCGTCCATTCTGGCATCCATCGTAGTGATGGCCCAGCACCTGCGTTGATTCCCCATGCAGCCAAAACATTTGTCCAAACGGTGGGGAGATTGGATCCACGGGACATATTCATCCAATCTGAAAAACAAAACCCCTTCATCTTAGCCCCCGCTTTTCCAGTTGATCAAGAGTCCACCTATACTCGTTGGCGACCTGGTCAATTACGCTCGTGGAGCGAAGAGCTTGTGGAAGCACCTCCCATGTGTAAGTTTCCATTTCCAAATGATTACAGGTGTCAGGATTTGCCTCCAACCAGTCCAAGGTATCAAGCACATGCTTTTGAGTATCTCCAAGCCCATTTCCTGGCGAGGCGTGCAAGGGAACATGGAAATGGACCCTCCATTCGTCTGCACTTGTTTGTGTAGTACTCGACTTAGTTTGACGCAGAGCGATATCTAAATCTTTGATTCGGTCCATCACTTCGCCTTGGTTCGATGTAATGACTTGGTGCAGATAAACGGGCTCAATAAATTCTTCCAGTTTACTCAGGTTTTCCATGCTTGGAGATAGCTTTAAAGCAGAACTGAGGTGAAGCTTGCTTAGCCGGACTCCAGCATTCTTGATGGCTGTTAATCCTTGCTTTGCATCTTCTTGTTCGATCGCCAAATGACAACAGTCATAATTTACCCCGATTCTTTTTCGAGCGACTTCTGGGTCTTTTGCTTGGTCGAATAATTCCTGTAAAAAGTGGATAGTCTCGGGTGTCGTTTCAAACCACCCCAAGGGCTCAGGTTCCATTCCTAAATGCAGATCCAGATCAGTTTCTAAAGATAAACGTTCAATCTCTTCCGCACAGGTAAGTAAGTTCTGATAAGCACTTACTGGCAAATTTTCTCTTGGGTGAAACTCTTTGAAAGAAGCAGGAAGAGTGCTAACACTTCCTGCGGCACCAGCCGGTAAAAGCGATGCAAGGATTTGAAAAAGAGTGAGTGTGTAGTCAAGGCGGTCCTTGCTGCTCCAATCCGGCAAATAAACTTTCTCTTTTACTCGTTGCCCATGAAAATTGCCATAAGGAAACCCGTTTATTGTGAAAATGTAGGCGTTTTTTTTCTCTAACCATTCATGAAAACGCTTCAATTCTTCAGGTTTGACGAGTTCGTACGCTGCATCTTTGCCCAGCCTTAACCCAATAGCAAAGGGTTTTTGGGGGCAGATTTTTTGGCGTACCTGCAAGACATATTTCTCCAGCGAGTAAAAGGTCTCCTCCCAGTTGTTGCCCCGATGAACATTGGTGCAATAGGCGAGGTGATGTCCCTTGGATAATTTCATAACCGGGTAGTTTCCTGCATGGTATCTGTCATTTGATGTAACTTACAGATGCATGGAAGACAAGGAATCTTGGACTCTCTTTACAGAAACAAAAAAGCGGGCGACCCAGCCCAGATCGCCCGCTACTTTGTGTTTTACCTAGTAATCTAGGATTTTGCCCTATGCGAAAGGAGATTGCAGATGGTGTGCCAATTTTCAAATACCAGAATAAAAGATCGAAAATGATCATTCAATTGTTCGAACTCAAAGAGTTGGTTGATTTTTGATCATGACTAAACAAAATATTTAATGTTCATCGCTACTTTTACATACAACCTACTAAAATGAACACGGAACCCATCTGGAAGTCTTGGTTTGCTCGACACGGAGCGAAGCTACTTTTATTTGCCAGGCAGCAGTCTCGTCGCCCTGACGAGGCAGAAGATCTACTGCAGGAAGCCTTTGTTCGTATTTGGAGACTGTATGGTCATAGCGGCGAAGTGGCTCCAGGATTAGTGTACCGCGCAATCCGTAGGCTGGCGATAGATTGGGCACGCAGTATAGACCGTAGGCAAGTACGGGAAAATCGTGTTGCTCTCGATTCCCCACTTTCCTTTTCCTTTGATCGCACCTTAGAGCAGGATGAACGCAAACAGGCCTTGCTTCGTGCGGTCGAACGACTGCCCAAGGAACAGAAAGAAGTCCTTACTCTTAAAATATGGGGTGAATTAACCTTTGATGAGATTGCCCGTACCCTTGACCAGTCTCTTAATACTGTGGCTTCCCGTTACAGATATGCCTTACAAAAGCTCAAAGATTGGGTGCCGGAAGAATTGGAGGGTAAACCTCACGGGTCTTCACTTTCAGATTCATGAAAGAGCTAGAAAAAATCGAGGCGGAGCTCAAGGAGCTCACCCCGCTTTCTCCGAGCAAAAACTTTACCGCAAAATTGGAAGAGGCTTTGGGAGATGCAGGAAATGTGGCTATGTGCCATATGCCTCACCAAGATGGCATGGGCGAAAACAATCAAAATGACCGTAAGGTCTTGCCCAAAAATGTTCTTTCTTTCCCCCACCTTTTTAAATTAATCGGTGTAGGTGCCTTGGCTATAGCAGCTGTTTGGGTGGTAATTTTTCATATCTCCTCCGCACTCTTATCCAATGGGTCTGCCGATCATGTAGCAGGAGAAAGAACTCAAATTACGGAATCGCCCTCCCTTGCTGTTCAATCTCTTCAGGCAGATGATCCAGACAGTCCCTTGCATGGTCTTTCTTTAGAGGATTTGCAGGATGTTTCTGTTATGCCAGTGAGTGGATGGTCCGATCCTCAGATAAATGAGCGATTTTTACGAATGGTGGATGAGGGAGTATTTGATCGCCCAGGCTTTCTTCCTGCCCGCCGGGTCCGCAATTATTACATGGATGAAACTTTATGGAGTCATCCAGCATCTGATCTTCGTATATTATCCACCTCTCCTCGGGAAGAAGTCATTTTTATTGAATTGGAGACCTATTGAGTTCATGAAACGCCTGTATTGGTATTTTGCTCTATTGGCCTTCTCAAAATGTATCCTTTTTGCGGATACAGATTATGCATACCTTGGGGTCCACACTTCCCGATTGGAGCGGGGTGCCGGAGTTCAACTTGGCTTACCAATGGGTGTGCATCTACAAGTGGATCATGTGGCTAAAGAAAGCCCGGCAGCGACTGCTGGAGTTCAATTATATGATGTGTTATTGAGCTTGGATGATCAGATACTCGTTAACCCTGAGCAATTGAAAGCCCTTGTCCATTTGCGTAATCCAGGTGAACGAATCGATCTTTCGATTTTAAGAAAAGGAGAGAAAATTTCTCTTACTGTAGAGTTGACCAATGCTCCCGTTGGACATCTTGACGAGAATAGACGAAGTGATAAGGGGCATAACTTTTTTGATTTTGATTCTATCTTGGGCCCACGGGAAAGGATTCGCGATTTTTTTCGGCAGCACTCTTTTGATTTTCCTGAACCTGGTGATTTTTCCCAGAGCCCATTCTTTTCATACCCACGCTCTGGAAATTCTCTTGATCTTAACAAAAACGGTACAGGAGGGGAGGACCCTTTGCATCGTAGCAGTCCAAATGTGCAGAGTTATTCCTATTCCTCTTCCACTCAGCAAATCACAGTGAGTGATGAACAAGGAACCCTGCAATGGACGGAAAAGGATGGATTGCGTTTTTTGCGGGCGACTGATCTGGATGGTCGCGTGGTCTATGAAGGATCCATCTCCACTCAGGACGACAGAAATAAATTGCCCACTTCCGTCATGCAACGCCTGAGGACTATGGAGGAGACGGGTCAATTTCCAGTTCAGTAAAATCCCTGACTGATTGGAACTGGTTGCTCAATTCACGCTTGGGGTAAGCAACACCAGAAACCCTTTTCAAACTTGACCCCGCCTAACAATTATAAAATCATAGTTGTTTACAAACTGCCCCAATTAAACTGATTATGAAAACTATCTTCAGCTTTCTTATGAGCCTCTTTTTCGCTGGCTCCCTATTCGCGCAAATGTCTGGTTATGGATCCAGTCATCACGATGGTGTCGCTCTTGGTGCCAATGAAACGACCGGTGCCCATGGGATCGCTCTGGGTAATGCGGTGAAAATGCGCGGATACTTAAGCACAATTGTCCATCGCGGGTATGCCAATTCTGGTTCCGACAAAAATGGCTACGATGGGACATCAATTACTGCGGATACTCACTTCCTCATCCACGTTTCGCCTGTCACCGCTGAAAACCACCTTGCCCTCTGAGATGGACTCCTCAATCCAACAACTGAACTTCTTGAACAAGCTTTTGGGCGTTACATTTTTTCAAGCGATATGCACCTAACTTTTGGTCGTCAGGTGACGGTACTCGGCTTTGATTCTGATGAACTAACTAACCGGTATGCTATAACTAGAGCATATGAGACTGCTACCAACAAATATTCAGACCAACTTACCTCAGGAAAAAACTATGTAGATGGGATTCGTTTTAACTACAACAACGGGTCTATTGGTTTTGTTTTCGGCCTCTATGACACTTATTTTTACAATTCTAACAACCAGGATAATGGTAAAGATTCTGAACTTAATGATGGTCTTGGTTTGGACTTGGCTGCATCAATTATGCTTTTTGACGGTTTTGAGGCACGTCTTGGCTTTGCTACAGAGGAAGTTAAATTTGAAAAGAATGCCGCTTCTGGTAGCCTTGAGTCTGACATTGATCACCAGTTCAATGTTGCTTTGATTTGGAACCTAAGTCCATTAACTCTTGCTTGGGAGTTAGATACATTTCATCGCTCCAATGATATCAATGGATGGAACACCATGCTCCTTGCTAACTATGCTTTCTCCGATTTCCTTTCCGCAACCCTTCGCTACGCCCACGTTGATATCGAGGAGGATAGAAGCGATATTTTCACTCTGGCCATGTTGATGGCGGTGAATGACCATTTCGACTTGAATGTGGAGTATAATCGTGTTGAAGGGGATGACCTGAACCAATTTGCGGTCCAGGGCATCGTATCCTACTAAATTTCTTCGTAAGTCAGTTTACGGAAGCCTCGTTGGTTTGTTCCAACGGGGCTTTCTTTTTTGTGAGCTTGCTTAGTTCTTCCACATAATACATTGGATATTTCGTACATTAAGTAACGACAATGGATGGTAGGGTAGAAAAACACTCCTTTTAAGGGGAGAAGACAGTCAAATCATGGCGATGAAAAAAGGCACGAAACCGAACAAGGCATTACTCAAAAAAATCGACGAACAAGGCCAGGAGTTAGCCTATTTACAAAGAAAGTGTAAGGAGCATGGCATCCCTATCCTTATTCTCGTGGAGGGCTTAAGTGCAGCCGGTAAGGGTACTCTGATCAATCGTATTATCCAACCTCTTGATCCGCGTGGATTCAAAGTCTCCTGCATTGCTTCCCCCAATCGGGATGAGCAGTTGCGTCCCTTTCTATGGCGTTTCTGGAGCCGTACACCGAGCACTGGTAGGATCGCTATTTTTGATAGAAGCTGGTATCGAAACCTTCTTGATGCCGATATTGATAACCTGATGAGTGAAGGGGGTCTTGCCCGTGCCTATGAGGATGTTCGTGCATTTGAGCGGCAATTACGGGACGGTGGAACCATCATCCTAAAATTCTTTCTGGAAATTACCAAATTGGAGCAGGAGAGCCGTCTCGTCACCCTGCAGTCTAACCCAGCAACCGCTTGGCGTGTGGACGATGCGGTGCTGAAGAGGCTCGGTAGGTATAAGGAATATGCGGAAGCGGTCATCCGCATGTTTAGGGAGTCCGATGTGGATGCCCCCATTCCATGGGCCAAGCTGAGTGCAGAAAACAGCTACCAGGCCACGGTGGATGCCCAAAAGATTATGATAGAGGTTCTTGGTAAGAGGGTAAGGTTGGCCAAGAAACAAAAAATATCTGTTCCACAACCCGCCAATCCCGCCTCCTTGCCTCGGTTCACAGATGCACCCAAACTGGAGGATGTAGACCTTGCCCAATCGTTATCGAAGAAAGAGTACCTGGAAATTATTGAGGAAAAACAAGCTCGCATCCATGATTTACATAATGAAATGTACCGAAGGCGCATCCCCATAGTCATTGTCTACGAAGGGTGGGACGCTGCGGGCAAGGGAGGGAATATCCGTCGTCTTACTGCCCGAATGGATCCCCGTGGGTATGAGGTTATTCCAGTCTCAGCCCCTAATGATATAGAGAAATCTCATCATTACCTTTGGCGTTTTTGGACCGAATTCCCCAAAGCTGGACATGTGACAATTTATGATCGCTCCTGGTATGGGCGGGTATTGGTAGAGCGTGTGGAAGGCTTTTGTAAAGAGTGGGAATGGAAGCAGGCTTATCGGGAGATTAATGAGATGGAAGAAAATTTTGTAAATGCAGGCTCTATCCTTGTTAAGTTCTGGATGCATATTAACCCAGAGGAGCAACTCAAACGTTTTCAAGCTAGGGAACTTAACCCAAGCAAGAGATGGAAACTGGGGGATGAAGATTGGAGGAACAGGAAAAAATGGAAGCCATATGAAAAAGCCACTAATGAGATGTTTCTTCGTACCCATTCGCCTCATGGACCTTGGACAATTGTCGAAGGAAACTGCAAGCGCTTTGCCCGTATCCGAGCATTGGACACAGTAATTACCGCAATAGAGAAGCGGTTTTCTGAGTAAATTTATCTCCTCTAGTGCCATACCTACCAATGAGCATAGGGTATGACATCAAACTTGCCACTTTAGCCCTCAGACTTTTATAAAGGCAAATATTCGAATTCGTTCTGTTCTAAACAGCCACCCCCTATAATTTAACCTACGACTCACTACACATGGCTTCTGCAACATCCATTTTACCCGAAAAACTTCATGAATATCCACAGCAGGATGTGATCGACGGATCTGCTGGATCCTCCTCATCAGTCCTGGATGATTGTATTAATCAAAACGATGGAGTTTTGCAGCTTTTGCACCGTTATGCGGGGAGAACCTTTTGTAGTCCTGGCAAACGACTTCGTCTAGATGAAGGATCCTACCATCCTGATTATATGGGGGGTACCGGACTCGATGAAATCTGGATGGGCTGTACCGTGCCTATTGTTACCGGTGTGATTGATACCCGTACGGGGAAAGCTCCTTACCGTGAGGGAGAATCTCATGTGCTTACCCCGGGTGGGCAGGTGATTGCTTTGCAGGATTTGATCGCCACCAATCCAGAGACGGTGATGGGAGAGAAGGTCACTGCCTTTGCCAAAGAATTATATGGCGATCCAACCTGGCCCATCGTTTCCAAAAAATTTGATAATTTAAACCCGATCCCTCACCATCTGCATTGGTCGAAATGGGAAGTGTATGACATCAATTCATTTGATAATCCTGGGGTTTGCCCATCCCATTATCATACCACTGCTATGGGACTGTATCCCTTTGTATCGAAAGATGAGTTTCTTGCCTGTATGAAGAGCTTCGGACAAGCAGAGTACAACGGCGTGCGCCATCTTTCCCCTCATGTGATGATGCAACTCGATAACGGATTTGTTATGCCCAATGGGGTTTTGCATTCCCCCACCGATCTTTGCACTCATGAGGTACATGTGACCATGGATGAACATTTCCTTGCAGAAGATCTTACTTTGGATGGGCAGATTGGGGCAGCCGATGCCTTTTATGCATGCCGTGAAGAGGATTACCCAAAAGATAAGCACGAGAACTGGGAGTATCTGGTGGAAAAATTTGATTTTGGAGCCAATCAGGATCCCGATTTCGTTCGCAAAAGTTCCCGCCCGGCCATCACCGCCAATGAATTTTCCGGAGATGGAGTGGATGCGAAATGGATTGTGTATGGCAATTTCCTGGGGGATCAAAAAGTATCTATTCTCCGACTAACTCTCGCACCGGGAGCCAAAACTAACTTTTGTCCTGAGTGCCCAACACTTTTCCATACCAATGGAGGAAGTGGGCGAGTAGGAAAGCTAGCGGTGAATTACCACCACAATATGGTTCTTGGACAGCTCTACCCTGAAATCGGATTTGTTACGCAGGCTGCACTGAACAACGGTGGGGTGGAAATTGAAAATACCGGCTCAGACCCTCTGGTCCTCACTTTTGATTTTCCCCAGAACGCACATTCTCAAACTCCTGGTGTGTAACCGCTGCTAGGTAGCTTTTCTTGCTCCCCAAAGCCGGTTTCAACCTCAGGTTGCAAGCTGTGTTTAATATGAGCCGAGCGAGCATTGCCTTACATGGGATCCATGTTATCGGAAAATTGTTACCTAGGCTAACCCATTGGTTTTCCTTGCCATATAGTATAAAACTCCATTCTTTTCACCTTTTGACCTCTTAGAATAAGACTAAAAAATGAGCGAAACTACCCAGCCCGCAGAACGCTCCGGATTGCTGTCCGGAGGAAATTGGATCATCGATCAGGTTAAGATCATCGATGTCTATCCCAAACATGAGCAACTGGCCAATATTTACAGCCAGTCCCAGGGAACCGGTGGTTCCCCGTATAATGTACTTCTCGACCTTGCCAAGATGGGAGCGAAGTTCCCGCTCGAAGGTGCGGGTCTTGTGGGGCAGGATGCACTCGGGCAATACATTGTGGATGATTGTAAAAACCATGGGATTGCCACCGATATGCTTTCGGTTTCTCCAGGAACTAGCACATCCTATACTGATGTGATGACTGAGCGAGATGGTGGGCGCCGTACTTTTTTCCATAACCGTGGAGCCAATGCTACATGGGATGGTTCAGAAATCGATTTCCATGCAAGCTCGGCCAAGATTTTTCACTTGGGTTACCTACTTCTGCTTGATGAATTGGACCAGGAGGATCCCGAACATGGCACAAAGGCAGCAGCCCTTTTGGCCAAGGCACGGGCAGCGGGTATGAAAACCAGTATCGATGTAGTCAGTGAGGACAGTGACCGCTTCTTCAAAATCATCGCTCCTGCCCTCAAGCAAGTGGACTACTGCATACTCAATGAAGTGGAAGCAAGTAAGGTAACAGGCGTGCAAGTACGCCAAGATGGAAAGTTACTTGAGGATGGAATTGCTCTGGCATGCGAGAAGTTATTCGAGCTCGGGGTATCCGATCTTGTTGCGATTCATTTCCCCGAGGGTTCCTATGCTTTACGCCAAGATGGAGAAAAACTTTTACAGGGCTCCTTAGCCTTACCAAAAGGGTACATTAAAGGGGCTGCGGGTGCAGGAGATGCTTTCTGTGCGGGTGTACTTTTTGGCGTTCATGAAAACTGGTCTTTAGAAAAATGCCTAATGACTGGAACCTCGGCCGCCACTGCTTGTATGTCTAATCCTACCTGTACGGATGGATTACGCTCCTTGGATGACTGTCTGTCTTTGGTTGAGCAGTTTGGATTTGGAGAAGACGAGAAGTAATTTCATTTGCAATGCAACAAGCGGATGAGTCTGTCATCCCATCCTTTTTATCCACCTAACACCCACCACTCCATATGTCTGAGAACAGCAATGATTTTAATCCCGCCATTCGGGAAACAATATTAAACGAGGCTTCGGCGAATGAAACTTTTCCCAAAGCACAGCCCATCGTTAATGCCCATGCCCATACTTTTTATTCCTTTAATTACAAAGGATATTCCCCCACAACCTTTGCCTTGGAAGCCAAGCGTGCAGCTTTGGAAATCGGAGGGATTGTAGATTTTGATGTGTTGGATGGACTGGATGAGTACTGGGCCGCGAGTCGCCGTCTCGATCTCAAGGCATGTATCGGTTTGGAGTCCCGTGTATTTGTGCCTGAATTTTCAGATCGCGTGATTAATTCTCCAGGGGAGCCAGGTATTAGTTACCACATGGGCACAGGGTTTACCTCAACCGATATTCCTGCAGAAGCCCAGAAATTTTTAGATGGGATGCGTAACACCTCGGATACCCGTAACCGGGCAATGGCTGACCGGGTGAATGCATTCCTTGATCCCTTGGTTCTTGATTACGATAAGGATGTGGCTCCGCTTACCCCTAAGGGTAATGCGACCGAGCGTCACCTTTGTCTGGCTTACGCCCAGAAAGCCGCTGCTCAATATCCTGAAGAATCAAGCCTGCGTGCATTTTGGGGAGAAAAATTAGGTGTGGCTCCAGAAGATTTAAAAGAATTACCCGATGGTCGTGCAATCACTGATCTGATCCGGGCAAAGACCATGAAGAAAGGTGGAGTGGGTTATGTGCAACCCGATTCCGGATCTTTCCCACAAATGGCAGACATGAACAAATTCGTGTTGCTTTGTAATGCTTTGCCTACAATCACCTGGCTAGATGGCACATCGGATGGAGAAGCTGCGATTGAGGAATTGGTGGAAGTATCCCGTTCCACCGGTGCGGTTGCTTTTAATATCATTCCTGACCGCAACTACACTCCTGGTTCCCCCGACCAAAAACTGGCCAACCTCCAGCAGGTTATTCAATTATCCAATGATCTTGGACTTCCCCTGATTGGTGGAACAGAAATGAACAGCCCTGGTCAAAAATTTGTTGATGATTTTGACTCTGCAGAGCTTAGCCCCCACCGTGAGAGCTTTCTTCGTGGAGGACGCATCCTTCATACACACTCCACTTTACAAAAGGCACAAGGAATGGGTTACTTGAGTGACTGGGCGGGAGGAAATTTCTCAGATGTTCATAAGAAGAATGATTTCTATGCCGAGTTTGGTAAAGTTTTCTCTCCCCGTGGAGAAAAGGCTCTTTTGGACAAGTTAAACAAAGAACAGTCACCCGAGCAGGTGCTTGCACTTGCCTCAGAGTCAATGAGCTCTTCCTGAGTTGTAAAATGGCAGGCTCCTATGTCGGATTTGGCTTTGGAGCCATCCAGGGCGGTTTGTTTCTGCCCGCTGCTGATAGGTCAGGCAATTTTACCCGCCTAGTCGTTTCTGAGATCGATCCTGACATTATCGATGGTGTAAGGCAGAATAAGGGTACTTTCACTTGCAATATTGCACATTCGGACCGTGTTGAGTTTATAACCATAAAGGGTGTAGAGGTTTTAAATCCAACTGATGCTGATGATCGGGAGAGATTAGTTCAAGCAATTGCAGAAGCAGGTGAACTGGGCACCGCACTTCCAAGCTTTCACCTTTACGATTCCCCACCAGCACCCATTGCCCGCCTGCTTGCCGAGGGGTTAACTCGTAAGACAAAACGCCCAGCCTTACCGCCCGCAGTTGTCTATGCAGCTGAGAATGATTCCAGGGCAGCCACGCGGCTTGAAGCTCTCTGCTGGGACCATGCACCGGCTGGGTTTGGTGATCATGTTGCTTTTTCGGAAACAGTGATTCCGAAAATGTGCACGGTGGTGGAGAATTCGAACCGTATTGAAAAGGAAGGCTTGGTACCTCTGTTTCCCGGAGCATCTAGAGCTATTCTCGTAGAGGCTTTTGATCAAATCATGGTTGAAGAACAGGCACCGCTGGGTTTTGAAAGGGGAATCTCTTCTTTTGTGGAAAAAAAGCAACTCGATCCTTTTGCCCAGACCAAGTTTTTAGGGCATAACGCAGTCCACGCTTGGCTGGGTTATCTGGCGGAAAATGAGGGACTGCTTCTAATGAGTGAGGTGGGCAAGCGTGATGACTTAATGAGACGGGCATTGGATGTGTTTCAAAGAGAAGTCGGACCAGGGTTGATCCATGCCCATGTCCGGAGTGGCGATCCATTGTTTACTTCAGAGGGAATCAATGCTTACGCCAAAGACGCCCTAAAGCGTATGGTGAATCCATTTTTAAATGACCCGATTGAAAGGGTCACTCGGGATCCAATTCGAAAACTGGGATGGGAAGACCGGTTGATCGGTTCGATGCGTTTGGTAATTGAAGCTGGAATAAAGCCAGAGCTCTTAGCAGAGGGGGCCCGGCTTGCCTTAGCCCGGGCTTCTAAAGAGTCTCAATCTTCGCCTAAAAAGATTTTGGATCACATATGGTCACAGCAGGTTTCTAAAGAGGAGAAGGAGAAGATCTTTCCACTTCTATTCTCTTAATTATTTACAATATTTTAAGCTATTTGTTTGCCTAACCGGTTGATCGAAAGTGAGAGAAAATTGCCATTCCATGATTGCTTTTCGCTCAAAAACGATCAAATTCAATCACTAATCCTTATGATTCAAGTCAATTCACCAGCCCTTGCTCCTCAGCGCCGTGAGCGTTTGAGACAAATGTTGCGTGAAGGTGGGGTGGCCCGGGTGGATGACTTACGAAAGACCTTGGATGTATCAGTTGCCACTATTCGTAGGGACCTGGAAATTTTAGAGGAAGAAGGGAAGGTTCGCCGAGTACATGGTGGAGCGGTCTCGATGGAGAGCCGTTTGGAGGAGCCCGTTTTTGAAAACAAAACCAACCTCGCGGCTAAGGAGAAACAGAGAATTGCTGAGGAAGCTTACTCATTAATCGAGCCCGAAGAAGCGATCTATTTAAATGGGGGAAGCACCACCTTGTTTCTCGCCCGTTTGTTGCGTGAGCGCTCTGATCTTACGGTGGTGACCAACTCCCTGCAGGCCGCGATCGAGCTGGCAGACTCCGGACCCCGGGTCATTTTAATTGGTGGAGAGCTCCGCCGTATCAGTCAGACCATGGTCGGCCCCTTGACCTCAGCTGTTCTTGCACAGGTACATGTGGACAAGGCCTTTATGGGAACGATGGGTTTTTGCCTCAATAATGGGCTAACCACCACCGATCCCAATGAAGCATATTCCAATGAAATTGTTGCCGAACAAGCGGGTCAGGTTATTTTGGTAGCCGACTCTAGTAAGGCAGAAAAAGTATGCTTCGCCCGATTTTCTGATCTTAAAAAAGTTGATCTGCTTATTTCCGACAAGAATTTATCCCCTGAATTTACCAAGCAACTGCGCAAGCGCGGAGTGAAGGTACGAACCGTATAATTGAACGAACTCATATTTAAACAACCCGCACACAAGGAGAAGAAGTAAACAAAACATGGCCACACCTGTAATTATGCCCCGCCAAGGACAATCGGTAGAGAGTTGTATCCTCACCGAATGGAAAGTAAATGTTGGTGATCAAGTCGCCGAGGGCGATGTACTCGCCGTTATCGAAACGGACAAAGCAAGCTTTGACTTGGAATCGACGGCCTCCGGTACCGTTCTGGCTCTTTTTTGGGAAGCCGATGACGATGTGCCTGTGCTCGCCAATGTTGCTGCAATTGGTGATGAAGGAGACGATGTCGAAGAGTTTCGTCCGGAAGGACAGGGCTCTGCCCCGGCACCTGCTGCAGAAGCATCTGCACCTGCCACTGCGGATGTAGCTCCGCAAACTGGTGCAGCTCCAGTTGCCCCTGCTGCCCCTGCATCAGTGCAGGCAAGTGGTTCATTTCAAGCCAGTGCTGGCGTAAGCCCCCGTGCCCGCCGTCTTGCTCACAAGCATGGAATTGATCCTGAATCCATTCCTGGTAGTGGTCCAGAAGGCCGGGTAATCGAGCGGGATGTGGGAGCGGCCATCAATGGGCGTCCCCGCCTTTCGGCAACTGCCCGTGCCCGTGCCCGTTCGGAAGAATTGGAAACTCCTGCCCGGGGAACTGGGCTTGCCGGAATGGTACGCTCGCAGGATCTCAAGGTTCCCGGATCGGTGGAGGGGGCAGAAGTGGCACCTGTCAAGGGTATCCGCAAGGTAATTGCGGAGCGCATGATCCAATCGCTCCAGACCACCGCTCAGTTGACCTTGCATGCATCCTTTGAACTTTCCAAGGCTCAGGCTTACCGCAAGGATCGCCTCGATGCGGGCCAGTCCAAGGTGTCACTCAATGATGTGATTGCTCATGCAATTGTAAAATCGCTTGGCGAGCATGCTGAATTAAATGCTCATTTCCTCGGCGACCGAATCGCCACCTTCGAAAAAGTTCATCTGGGCGTGGCCGTGGATACTCCCAAAGGGCTGCTCGTTCCCGTGATTCGTGATGCATCGGATATGTCCATCGAGAAAATATCTGCTGAAGTAAAGAATCTTGCCGGTGCTTGTAGGGAGGGAACGATATCTCCGGATAATTTATCTGGTGGTTCTTTCACTCTTACGAACCTTGGTATGCTGGGTGTGGAAACCTTCACCCCGGTATTGAATGCTCCTGAAGTCGCTATCTTAGGTGTTGGGGGCATTGTGCTTAAGCCCAAGCGTACGGAGGGTGGGGAGGTCGAATATGTCGACACCCTTCCCCTTAGCTTGACCATCGATCACCAGGCGGTGGACGGTGCCCCAGCTGCCCGCTTCCTCCAATCTTTAGTGGAGCGTCTGGAAAACAATCCAGGTTCCTGAACAAGGCGGTATCAAATTTAAACAACAATTAGAAAATATTCCTTACTTAGAAATGAAATACGATTTTGCAGTTATCGGAGCAGGACCCGCAGGGTATGTTGCCGCCAAGAAAGCCGCCGGTGCGGGTCTCAAGAC
>Ga0181589_10000943_pt1 | contig 22033 bp, 15 predicted proteins | sample 071ome_25_FD_132444 | JGI IMG/M metagenome (GOLD analysis project Ga0181589, IMG submission 132444) | Coastal salt marsh microbial communities from the Groves Creek Marsh, Skidaway Island, Georgia - 071410BT metaG (megahit assembly) | ecosystem: Environmental > Aquatic > Marine > Intertidal...
ACACCCGAGGTCTGGACTCAACCCTCGAACGACCACACGGCAGTCATGGAGATTCATGGTTTGAAACCGGGTCAAAAGTACCATTATCAGGTGCGCATGGATGGAGCGATTGTTTCTGATGGACATGCTTTCATGACCTTTCCCAGGATGCATCGGCCATCGGATTTCACCGTGGCTTTCGGGGGAGGTGCTGCCTACACCCCTGAATTCGAACGCGTCTTTACCACCATCAAAAGCCGGCAACCTGTTGCGTTCATCCAACTGGGTGACAATATCTATGTGGATCAACCGGAAAAACCATCTATCCAGCGCTACGGTTACTACCGGCGACAGAGTTCCACCCCTTACCGCTCATTGGTTTCCAATGTGAATGTGGCTTCTATTTGGGATGATCATGACTTTGGGGATGATGATTGCTTGTATGGTGGAGATCCGAACCAACCACCCTTCAAGCGGGAGGTGTGGAAGGTGTTCAGGGAAAACTGGAACAACCATTCCTATGGACTGGGCCAGGAGAACCCGGGATGTTATCATGATTTCTACATCGGTGATGTCCACTTCATCCTTTTGGACGGCCGCTATTACCGCACTGATCCAACCGATGCCTCTGGTCGAAGCATGTTGGGTCAGACCCAGCTCGGTTGGTTGCTAAAGACGCTTGAGCATTCCAGAGGAACCTTCAAAATACTTGCTTCTCCAGTTCCTTTTGCCAAAGGCGTCAAACCCGGAAGTCGTGATCCATGGGATGGATACCCCGAGGAGAGATCCCGAATCTTTTCCCATATCCGAGATCACCATATCGAGGGAGTGTTGTTCATGGCCGCCGATCGCCATCGTTCTGATTTGTGGAAGATTGAAGCGGAGGGAAGCTATCCGCTCTACGAGTTCATGTCCTCTCGATTGACCAATATTCATGTTCACCCCGTGATGAAGGGGAGCCTTTTTGGCTACAATGCCAAGCGCTCCTTTGGTCTGCTGGAGTTTGAAACGACCTTGAAAGATCCTCGAGCAACCTACCGGATTGTCACCATCGATGATGAAGAGGTTTACCGTCATTCCGTTCATCTCAGTGAACTTTCTTTCTAATCGAAAGCACTGAGGATTGACGGTCCTTCAGGGCCCGGCCATAAATGAAGCCACAGGCGTGGAGCTAGACAGTCGCCTGATCCATCCATGTTTTGGAAAAAGAAAAACCCTGAAGAGCATCGTTATTACCTGTTGCCAGGCATGGGGAAGAGCAACCGTCGCCGTCATCAACAATTTGTCCGGTGGGCCATTGTTGTCGGTATTCTGGTGTCTGCCCTGGTCGGAGGCTTCATCTACTACACCAACCGTCTCTAGTTGCTCTCAGGGTGCCCTAGAAAGGCTGCTTCATGAAATCTCGTAATCCTTCTCAAAAAGCCATCCTCCATTGTTCGGATCGCCGCCATTTCCTCGCTCAGCTTGGCGCTTTGGCCAGCGGGAGCTCCGTGGCCTTCCATGGGCAGGCTCAAACAGCATCCACGCCTTTTACCGTTGCGGTGCCGGTGGCTTCGAATCGTCCGACCTATCAATCCGATATTGGGTCCATGTGGGCGACGGTCAGCAAGATAGGCAGGAAACCGTTCTTTCCCTATGCCTTTACCCAGGATGTCTTCAAGGACTTGGCTGCCTGGAAACAGGGGGTGCGAGCAGGTCTGATGGAAATGCTCCATTATCGGCCCAGCCCCTGGCCCTCCCAGGCGACGGTGATTGGAGAAACCGATCAAGGCGACTTCGTGGTGGAGGAGGTGGTTTTTCATTCGACTCAGGAAACCACCGTTCCCGCCTTTGTGCTGGTGCCTAAAACCGCTCAAAAGCGGGGAACTCCTGCGGTCATTTGTTTTCACGACCATGGTGGATTCTACCTTTGGGGAAAGGAAAAGTTGGTCTCACTGCCGGGTGAAAATACGGTCATCACAGAGTATCGAGACCGGTATTATGAGGGACGATCCATTGCTTCTGACCTCGCAAGACAAGGTTATTTGGTGGTGGTGATCGATGCTCTTTATTGGGGAAATCGTCGCATGATGCTGGATGGAGATTCCGAGGATTGGTGGGAACGTGCCAGTGATCTCCCTCCTGAACAGGTCAATGCCTTCAATATCCGTTCATCCAATAACGAACACTTGCTGGATCGTACTTTGCTTGCTGCCGGCGCGACCTGGCCAGGCATCAATGCATGGGATGATGTTCGCACGCTGGATTACCTTTACACTCGGGACGAGGTGGATCGAAACCGTATTGGTTGCGTGGGGTTCTCGACCGGAGGCATGCGGGCGATGATGCTGGCGGCTCTGGATGATCGCATCAAGGCGACGGTCAATGCCTGCTGGATGACATCCATGCCCTATCAACTCCAGAATGACATTAAGTTCACCATGGGTTTTTCGGTGCTGATACCAGGCATGACGCGTTACCTGGACCTGCCGGACCTCGCATCCATGGCCATGCCCGGTGCCATGATGGTGCTTGGAGGCGGTAAGGATCAGTTCTTCCAGGACGAAGGAGCCAGAGCCGCCTACACCCAAATGCGTCAAGCCTTTGTGAAGGCCGGTTTTGACGACCGCCTTTATGTCCAGGAGCATGATGTGGGGCATGTATTCAGTAAGGCCATGCAGGGCGCTGCTTGGAAGTTCCTGAAAGATCACTTGATGGATTTGGTATAGCCCGCGTGGAAGCAGTGGTTGAATGGCCTCTGTCAACTATGGATCGTCGGCTGTCTCATTGCCTTCCTTGGCTCAACAAGCTACAAAGAAGCATGCTCTCTTTCACCAACGCCATGCGCTCCGATCTTCTGAAGATAACTCTCTTATTAGGGCTCTTCTGTCAGATTCAAGCTCTCCAGGCCCAAGCATTGCCAGCTCAGGCATCTTCTCTGGTGCCACTCTACGGTAGCTCCTCGGAAAGATTGATTGAGCAGGCACTCCAAAGTTCGACAGGTTTTGACCGACTGGCCTTGATGTGCGATCGATTTGGCTCTCGTTTCAGTGGATCCGAATCCCTGGAGCAAGCCATCGACTGGGCTCTGCAGACGATGGGCGAAGATGGTTTTTCCAATGTCCGGGGAGAATCTGTCGAGGTCCCTCGGTGGGTGCGTGGAAACGAATCCCTGCTGCTACTGTCCTCTTCACCCAGGGAGTGCCCCATGCTTGGCCTGGGAGGCAGTGTCGGAACACCGACAGATGGAATTGAGGCTGAGGTGCTGGTGGTCAATAGCTTTGAGGACTTGCAGGAAAAAGCAGATGAGGCTCGAGGTCGCGTGGTGCTCTTCAACGCACCTTTCACGGACTATGGTGCGACAGTGGTCTGCCGAGTGCGCGGTGCCATCGAGGCAGCCAAAGTCGGTGCGGTGGCAAGCCTCATTCGATCGGTGGGCCCATTTTCCATGCAAACGCCGCATACCGGAATGATGAGCTACGAGGCATCAGTCCCCAAAATCCCGCATGCAGCCATCACGCTGGAGGATGCTTCCATGATGGAGCGCATGCAGGCTCGTGGAGAGACCGTGCGTGTCCAACTTAAAATGGAGGCACAAACCTTGGAGCCGACCATGTCTCGAAATGTTGTGGCAGAGATTCCCGGTAGGGAATTTCCCGAGCAAGTGGTGCTGGTCAGTGGACATATCGATTCTTGGGACGTGGGGCAGGGCGCCATGGACGATGGAGGAGGCTGCTTAGCGATGTGGGAAGCTGCTCGCCTGATCCTTCGTTCACAGGGACAGCCAAGGCGAACGATTCGGATCGTTCTCTGGACCAATGAGGAAAACGGGATGGCGGGCGTCCGCGCCTACCAGAAGGCGCATGCATCGGAAATGACCAACCATGTCCTTGCCATCGAATCGGATGCTGGAACCTTTGAGCCGGAAGGGTTCAGCTTTACGGGAAGCGAAAAGGCCATGCCGTATCTCGAGACCATTGGTCATCTGCTTATTGATGTTGGAGCCGAACGCCTCAAGTGGGGAGCGGGTGTTTCGGACATCATGCACCTAGTATCCGATGGTGTGCCGGTCATGGGGCTTGATGTCGATCGCACGCGTTACTTTTGGTATCATCACACTGCCGCTGATACGGTCGACAAACTGGACCGCGATGAATTCAATCGGTGCGTCGCTGCCTCTGCGGTCATGATGTGGATCGTGGCAGACATGCCCACACGACTTCCCCGATGACCTCCCTTTTTCAACGCTGATGGACGCCAAGGAAAACGCAGACAGCTGGCAATGCCGAGAGCATGCCTTGGACTTCATCCAGCGACCGTTGGTCATGGGCGTGATCAATGTGACTCCCGATTCGTTTTCTGATGGAGGGCAGTATGATGACCCGGTGCGAGCCGTGGATCATGCCTTAGCATTAGTGGATCAAGGTGCGGATCTTCTGGATATCGGGGGAGAATCGACCCGTCCCGGCGCCCAGGAGGTTTCAGAAGAGCAAGAGGTACATCGGGTGCTGCCTGTGGTCCGAGAGTTGGTCCGTCAGACTTCCATACCCATCAGTGTTGATACTCGGAAAGTAGCGGTGGCACGGGTCGTTCTCGATGCAGGTGCTGCCATCATCAACGATGTGGAAGCCAGTCGTCAGGACGATGCCATGTGGCAACTGGTGGCTCAAACCAGGGCTGGATATGTGGCCATGCACATGCAGGGGGAGCCTCAGACCATGCAGCAGGATCCAAGCTACCGGGACGTATTGCAGGAGGTGGACACCTTCTTTTCGCAGCGCCTGGAGCAAATAAACCAGGCTGGAGTCAAAAACCAACAGGTTGTTCTGGATGTTGGTATTGGATTCGGTAAAACTCTGGATCATAATCTGGCGCTTCTGAAATCTCTCGAACGTTTCGGCCACTTCAGGCGGCCTTTGTTGTTGGGGGTTTCCAGAAAATCCATGTTTGGTTCACTGCTTGGTGTCAAAGAGCCTGCCAAGCGAATGCCTGCAGGCCTGGCCTGTGCCCTTTGGGCCATGGACAGAGGCGTGAAAGTCATTCGCACGCACGATGTCGCGGAGACGGTTCAGGCTCTTGACATGTGGGAAGTTTTGAAAGCGCTGCCCTCATCATGAGTTTAGATGCATCCTGGTCAACCCTTTGGCGTCCGCTGGTTGAGATCTTCATCCTGGCTGTTGGGATTTATTATGTCTTGATGTTCGTGCGACGGACCCACGGTTGGGGCGTGCTGATTGGTTTTTTAGTGCTTCTGGGCATGTTGGCGGTGACGGCACTGTTGGACTTGAGTGTCCTCAAGTGGATGCTTCTTCAATTCTTTGGTTTCTCTGCTTACGCCATCCTGATTCTCTTTCATCCTGAAATCCGGCGACTTCTGGCTCGTTTGGGGAACTTACCCAGTTTTGCGCGCATTCGCGAATTGCGCGAGACCATTGAGGTCATCGTTCAGAGTGTGGACCGGCTTTCGGATGTCAAGATAGGCGCACTCATTGCCATTGAGCAAAACCACGATCTTTCACAAGTCATTGAGCAGGGGGTGCCCGTGGATTGCGAGGCCACGCCGGAAATGTTGGAAACCATCTTCTTCCCCAACAACGCGATCCACGATGGTGGCGTGGTGATCCAGGGTGATCGGATTGCCCAGGCCGCGTGCATTTTTCCGCTCACCCGTCGCCAGGATCTTCAAAAATCTCTCGGGACTCGGCATCGAGCGGCCATCGGCCTGAGTGAGGAAACCGATGCGGTCGTGGTCTTGGTTTCCGAGGAGACTGGCATGATCTCCTACGCCCATGAGGGTAAATTGGTCCGGGGGCTTTCCTGTGAAGAATTGCGATCCATCCTAAGCACACTGTTGGTCAAAACCTCACGCTCGGACAAGCGTGTTGCTCAGCAGGCGGCCTTGGAGAAGAAACTGGAAAAGAAAACCATAGCCCGATGATTACCCGTTCCCAGTTTCGAAGCCTTCTGGCCAGGTTGGTCGACAATTTGGGCTGGAAAATCGTTTCTCTGCTGCTTTCCATCGGCCTCTGGATCGTTATTCGGATTGCTGTGGTTGAAGAATATGAAGCGAGTCAGGAAAATCGAGGTCCGATGGCCATTCGTCAGATCCAGAATGTTCCTATCATCATCCAGACTTCCTCCACCGATACCAACCGTTATGTCATCGAACCGCAAGTGGTGGCAGTGAGTGTTGAGGGCCAGTCCGTGCTCCTGGAGACCCTGGATGCCACCCGTATTCGCGTGGTTGCCGACCTGACACAGCAAGCAGGTGAAGAGGCTTTTGCCGTCGCGCTTGAGGTGGAAGTTCCGGATGATTTCGCTTTTCGCAGCTGTCAGCCACAGAGCATTCGGGTGGGGCGAGCCAATCAATAATGTTTCGGGCTTGTGCTGCCACTGCCCGCCAGCCGAGTGGCCAGTCCAATCGCGCTGATCAGACTCGACTCATTTGCCAACCCCTTCCACGCGATATCCAACGCGGTCCCGTGATCGACGCTGGTGCGAATGATGGGTAAACCGAGCGTCGTATTGACGGCGCTATCAAAAGCAAGTGCCTTGACAGGGATGTGCCCTTGATCGTGATACATGCAGACAATCACATCACATGTTTTTCTTTTTCCGGGCAAAAAGGCCGTGTCAGGAGGCAAGGGTCCTTCCACCTTGATACCTTTTTCCTGAGCTTTCCGAATGGCGGGTAGAATGATCTCCTCTTCCTCCCTGTTGCCAAACAGGCCATGTTCGCCAGCATGAGGGTTGAGACCGCAGACAGCGATGCGAGGTCGCTGTCCCCGAATACGTTCCAGGCCCTCCGCGGAGAGTTCGATGACCTCCAGAATCCGCTCGGTGGTCAAGTGCGAAACCACTTCAGCGTACCCCACATGGACGGTCACGAAGGTGCAGGTGATAATCTCGGAATATTGCATCATGCACCAGCGCGTGGAGTGGGAGCGCGCAGCGAACATTTCGGTGTGCCCGGGGTAAGGGATACCGGCCATCGACAGGGCTTCCTTGTGGATGGGGGCTGTGGTGACAGCGTCGACATGCCCTTCCAGTGCAGCATCGATGGCACGCTGAATGTAGGTGTAGCTGGCTCTGCCTGTTTCGGCATTCACGCTCCCGGGAGTCCAGTCAGCGCCCATTTTGGTCTTGATATCCAGGACCAGAGGATCCTTGGGCCTGTTCTTGATGCGCTCCAAGGCATGCTTGGGAGCATCTGGTGTCATAGGTGCCACTGCCGCCTCGAACGGTATCCCCAGGAGATCGGAACACTTCCTGAGAACATCGACATCACCAAAGACAATGGGAACACACGTTTGATCGACTTCGGCAGCAAGCAGAGCCCGGAGACAGATTTCGGGTCCGATGCCTGCCGGGTCTCCCATGGTGATGGCAATGTTGGGTTTGTCTGACATTTCCGAATCGAGGCTAGGATTGGAACAGATGCGATGCGAGTTCAATTTCCTGCAGTGAGTTGGCTTTGCTACGGGTGCATTTGATGACAAGGGTCTCGATGGCTCTCGACAATGCTTGGAAGTATCCCGTTGCCAGTCCTTGGTGATGGGCTTAAAATTTAACCTTGGGCCCATAAGTCCAGTCCTCATGACCCGATCCATTTCCAAAACGCTTTCGTGTTGGTTCCTGTGGTGCTTTCTTTCCTCTTCCGGTTCTTGCGATACCACGGTTCATCAGGAAGATGCCTTTCAGGTGCATGTTCGACCCTTCATGGATCGTTACTGTGCGCCTTGTCATGAGGGGGAACGACCCAAAGCAAAATTCGATATCTCTCCCTACCGTGAAGCACAAGACATGGTGGCTGATTTCGGCCATATGGATTTGATGCTCGAGCGCCTTGAGCTGGGAGACATGCCCCCTGAAGATGCACAAGCCATGCCTACCGATCAGGAGAGGTTGCGAATGATCCAGTGGATGAGGCGTGTCAAACGAGCGGAAGCCGAGAAAAACGCGGACGATCCTGGTTGGGTGGTCGCACGGAGACTCAGCCACTCCGAATTTGCCTACGTGTTGCAGGATCTGACAGGACTCCCATCGCCCCCTTCTTATCCCTTGCCCGTGGATCCTGCCAACGAGCAAGGTTTTGACAATACGGGCGAGTCGCTCAGTGTTTCCCCAGCATTAATCAAAAAGTATCTGGAGGCTGCTCGAGAGGTGGTGGATCATCTGGTGATGACCCCCAGTGGGCTGCACTTTGCTCCCCAGGCGGTATCCACCGAGACCGACAGGGACCAATATGGAGTGCAACGAATTGTGGCATTTTATCGGCAACAGAATACCGATTTGAAAGACTATTTCCATGCTGCCTGGCAATGGAAGTATCGAGATAGGCTCGAGCTTGTGGGCCAGATGCTGGAGGACATGGCTACAGAAAAGGGGTTGAGTCGAAGGTATCTTCAATCCCTCTGGGAGTGCCTGGAAGGGACCTTGCATGGCCATGGACCGATCCAGAAGCTTCGAGCCCTGTGGCAAGCTTTGCCGGAACCCATGGCCGATGGAGGCACAAAGCCCAGCATCGAGGCCTTGGTTCCGCTCGTAGATTACGTCAGCGCAGCTCGGCAAAAAATCCAATTCGACATTCCACACGTCAGATCCAAGGGAATTCACAACGGGGCTCAGGCCTTTGTGATGTGGAGAAACCGTCAAAAAGCTGCCCATCGCATGAAAGTCGATCTCGATCGATTGGCTGCCCTTTCCGCTGATGATCGACAATGGCTTGGTTTGTCATCTGCGCAGGCCTGTGCCTCAACCCTACTCAGTGAAGAAGAAAAAGAATCCGTGATCTTTTTTGGTCGTCTTTTTCCGGATCGTTTTTACGTCGCCGAACGGGGGCGTGAATTCCTTGATCCGGATGCCAATCGTGAAAAAGCAGAAAGAGGCCGTTTGCTCAGTGCTGGATTTCACAGCATGATGGGATACTTCAGGGATGATCAGCCGCTTTGCGCCCTCATGTTGGAGCAGGAGGAAAACGCCACTCTGGATGGTCTGTGGGATGAGCTGGACTTCATGACCCGAGCTCCCATGCGTCAACATCAGGGTTTGGTGTGGTTTGAACGAACCGACTCAACATTCATGCGTGATGAAGCCTTTGATTTTGCCAGAGCTGAAGATAAGGATGTTACCTCGGAGCCGAAAATACGTCGTCTTGCCGATGTGTATCTTGAAAAAGCCCTTTCACTTGGGGCTAATGCGCTGGCGGTCGAGGCCATTCAGGAACACTTTGACCACATCAATCGCAGTATTCGTCAGGTTGAATACTGGGAACAAGAGGCTCGCTATCACCATCTGAGAGACTTGCAGCGTCTGGCAGAAAAAGCCTACCGGAGACCCCTTGAAAACGAAGAGGCTGAAAGTCTACGCGCTTTTTATCGTCGCCTGATCGTAGAGGATGGCTTGAGTCATGAACAAGCCGTGCGCGATACACTGGTCAGCGTTTTGGTGTCTCCCCATTTTTGGTTTCGTATGGACATGCCGGCCGGTCTCCCAGAGGTGCATCCGCTTCCATCCCTTGCCTTGGCCAATCGGTTGAGTTTTTTTCTTTGGTCAAGCATGCCGGATGAGGCGCTGATGGCCGATGCCAACTCAGAGAAGCTTCTTCAATCCAAGGTGCTGATCCACCATTTTCGCCGTATGATCCGCGATCCGCGCATGGAGCGTTTCGCCACCGAATTCCTCGGAAACTGGCTTGGCTTTCGACGCTTTGAAGAACACAACAGCGTGGATCGTGAGCGATTCCCTGCTTTTACCCCGGCTTTGCGTGAGGCCATGTTTCAGGAGCCCATCCGGTTTTTCTGCGACTTGGTTCTGAATCAAGGCTCTGCATTGGAATGCCTCTTCGCGGATTATACCATGGTCAACGCTTTGCTGGCGGACCATTATGGTTTGGAAATGCCACCTCAGGCCGCAAGTCAAGGATGGACCCGCCTTTCTGTTGGAGATTCCGAAAGGGGGGGGCTTTTGCCCATGGGGGTCTTTCTGACCATGAATGCTCCAGGGCTTCGCACCAGTCCTGTGAAGAGAGGGTATTGGGTCGTGCGTCAACTGCTGGGTGAGCACATTGCGCCTCCACCTCCCAATGTCCCTGACTTGCCCTCAGACGAACGGCTCATGGAGGCGTCTTTGCCTGAGATGCTGGCACGGCACCGCGAAGTCAGAGAATGCGCCCAATGCCACGAAAAATTCGACTCGATTGGTTTGAGTTTCGAAGGCTTTGGACCCGTTGGAGAGCTGCGAACCCTTGATCTGGCTGATCGGCCGATCGCCGACCTGGCAACGTTTCCTGATGGGAGTGAAGGTGCCGGGCTGAAGGGGCTCCTGGCCTATATCAAGGCGGATCGTCAGAGGGATTTCCTCGAACAATTGGCACAAAAACTTTTCACCTACGCCATGGGACGAGCATTCATTCCATCCGATGAGTTGTTTTTCGAAGCGCTGATGCCCGCATGGGAAGAGGAAAACTATCGTCTGCAATGGTTGATGGAACAAATCGTTCTCAGCCCACATTTTCTCAATCGCCGTGGACCACGCCAAACCATCAGCTCTAATCTACCATGAAATCATCCTATCCAAGAGGTCTGCGGACCCCGCTCTCTCGTCGCCGATTCCTAAGTGGAACCGGTGTGGTCCTGTCACTTCCCTGGATGGAATCGATTCCCGTCTTTGGTCAGGAATCCCACCTGCCGACCAAGGAAGGATCCTCCCACCCCAAACGGTTTGCGGCCTTGTTCATGGCCAATGGTGTGAACAAGCACCACTTCTGGGCCAAGCAAGGCGAGGAGGGGATGATCTTGGGAAAAAGTCTCGAACCTCTTGCTCCATACAGGCGAAAGATGAATGTCATCTCGGGCCTTTTCAACAAGAACGCCACTGGGGTGGGCATCCATCCTGGGCAGACCGGAAACCTGCTTTCCGGTGCTGCGTTGCAGAAAGGGGCGACGCTCAAGGGTGGAATCAGCATGGATCAGGTGCTTGCCAACCATTTGGGTAAACAAACGATGCAGCCTAGCTTGGTGCTGGGCTGTGAGCAGCCTGTCACGGGGTATCATGAAACCAACTTTTCCATGGCTTACGGGTCGCACATTTCGTGGCAAAACGAATCCTCACCTGTTCCTATGGAGGTGTATCCGTCCCTGGCTTTCGATAGCTTGTTCGAGAACAAGGGAAACATGCGTCACTTGAGTATTCTCGATCGTATCAAGGAACAAGCTCATGACTTGACACGGCAGATCAGTGGCGCAGACAAGGCCAAGTTGGATGAATACCTGACCAGTGTCAGGGAGGTGGAAAAGCGCATTGAGTCGCTGCGGGATATCAAGGACAAAGCGAACTTCACCTTGCAAAAACGTCCTGAAGCCCTCTTTACCATGGAGCGCCCGGAAAACGGCCTTCCTGAAGATATCCGCGAACACATGCGGCTGATGTGCGATATCCTTGCCTTGGCTTTCCAAACGGATAAGACACGTGTGGCGACCCTGCTTCTTTGTCGGGACATTTCAGGGCTTTTCTACCCCTTTCTGGATGCCCGCAACGCCCACCACAGTGCATCGCATCACGATGAGTCAGACGAATTTGAACGAATCACGCGTTATTATATCGGGCAGATGGCACACCTGGCCAAACGATTGGATACCATGCCCGAGGGCGATGGAACCGTGTTGGATCACTCCTGTTTGATCTGGATCTCCAACATGTGGTCTGGAAGCAAACACGATTCCACCAAGGTGCCCTTGATCACCCTTGGCGGACTCGATGGATCGCTTGAGACTGGGCGGGTGCTTGATTATCTGAATCGATCGGATGAAGAGCGCAAACTTTGCAGTTTCTATCTTTCCATCATGGACCGCATGGGCGTTTCTCTGGAAACTTTTGGCGATTCAGATATTCGATTAAAAGGTGTCTAGCTTTTGGAATAGGGTCCTACTCCGTATCAGCAACCTCCCCTCATGCACCGCGGCTTTTAAGGCGTGACCGCTCACTTGGTTTGGGCAATTATCTGCCTATGCGTTCCCACATCACGACTGTTTTTCTTCTTGGATTCATCGGGTGCCTGGCTCAGGCCCAGGAGTGGAAATTACAGGAGCTTAAATATCATCAGGAGGGTCTCGAGGTCGATCTGGGCGTCGGTTTGTGGGCCTGGCCCATGCCCATGGACTACGATCGCGATGGCGATCTTGATTTGGTGGTCGCCTGCCCGGACAAGCCTTCCAATGGAGTTTATTTTTTTGAGAATCCGGGATTGAAGGTAGATCAGCGGCTTCCGGTTTTTCGCAAGGCCATTCGTCTCGGAGAGGCATCCCACAACATGCAGGTGAGCTATGTGGGAGGTGAGCCACGGGTCCTTGTGGAAAATAAGGAGTGTGTGGATTTTCGTCAGCATGGTTTTGCACGACGAGAAACCGTCTATCCCCATGCGCGTTTCCATGAAGGCCAAACGCGGGCCCGAATGTGGCGCTATGTCGATTGGGAAGGGGATGGGGATCAGGATTTACTGGTCGGCATCGGAGACTGGTCGGACTATGTCTGGGATCAGGCCTACGATGCCCAGGGGCGCTGGCAGAATGGCCCGTTGCACGGCCATGTCTACTGGATCGAAAACCGTGACGGTGTCTATGTGGAGCATCCCATCCAGGTGGAAGCCGGGGGAGGGCCTGTAGATGTTTACGGATGGCCCAGCCCGAATCTGGCGGATTTCGACGGCGATGGAGATTTGGATCTCCTATGTGGAGAATTTCTCGATGGTTTCACTTACTTTCAAAACATCGGTCAGCGTCAATCCCCTGTGTTTGCCTCGGGAAGAAGGTTGAACGATCCGAATGGGGCTGCCTTGAAGATGGATCTCCAAATGATCACTCCGACGGCGGTAGACTGGGACGGGGATGGAGATATGGATTTGGTCGTGGGAGATGAAGATGGTCGCGTGGCCCTGGTCGAACACACGGGAACCCTGAAAGGTGGAATGCCTCAATTCAGGCAACCGGTGTATTTCAAGCAAGAGGCTGATACGCTCAAGTTTGGTGCCCTGGCCACTCCTTTTGCCTTCGATTGGGATGGAGATGGGGATGAGGATATCTTGTGCGGCAATACGGCAGGAGAGATTGGGGTTTTTACGAATATGGATGGGAACGGAACCCAGTGGAGCGCGCCTGAAAAACTGGAAGTCGATGGCAAGCCCTTCCGGGTGATGGCGGGTGTTTCCGGTTCGATTCAAGGGCCTGCAGAAGCCAAGTGGGGATACACCACCTTTTCCGTAGCGGATTGGGATGGAGATGGAGATCAGGACTTCATCGTCAACTCCATCCTGGCTCGACTTCTCATGCTTGAAAACCAGGGGGGGCGTTACACCGCCCAGCCCTTGCCGTTCTGGAAGTCCTCGCCGCCCCCGCGCTTTGACTGGTGGCAAACCCTCTCGGAGGACACTCAGACTCAGTGGCGCACCACTCCCTTTGCCTGTGACTTTGATCAAGATGATCAAATGGACCTCATCGTTCTGGATCAGGAAGGGTATCTGACCTGCCAGAGCCGTGCCCTGGAAGACCCACGACATTTCATAGATGAAGATGAACATCCCATTCGGCTGAATGCTCAGACCTCAGGGCGCAGCGGGCGCGTCAAGTTGGACGTGGTGGATTGGGACGGTGACGGGCGGCTGGATATTCTTGTGAATTCGGAGAACGCGACCTGGTATCGGAATTGTGAAACTCGATCCGGCAAGATCGTTCTCAAGAAAATCGGGCCTCTGGCAAAGCGCAATGTGGCTGGACATACCTCCAGTCCTTCAACTTGCGATTTCAATCGCGATGGCAAACCTGATTTGCTGGTGGGAGCAGAAAACGGGCGCATTTACCATATCGCTCATGACGACTGCATTGCCTATCCTCCCGAAGCTCTCGAACCCAGGGGACCACAGGCCATGCAGGCGCCCCCCTTTCCGGGCTGGGTGGCATCCTCTTTCGTTTATCAGGAGGCACCCTTTCCGCAGTGTCATGCTTCCACCATTGTGGAAACTCCTCGTGGCCTTGTGGCTGCATGGTTTGGCGGTACGCGGGAGAAGCATCCTGATGTCGGTATTTGGAGTAGTTATCATGATGGGAAGCAGTGGTCCGGGCCCACCGAGTGGGCCACGGGCGTGCAGCACGCCGACCTCAGGTATCCCACGTGGAATCCTGTCCTTTTTCAGCCACCGGGAAACCACCCCTTGATGCTTTTCTTCAAGGTAGGTCCTAATCCTCAGGAATGGTGGGGAGAGGTGCTCTTCAGCCATGATGGCGGTCGATCCTTCAGGGATCGCCGCCGCCTCCCCGAGGGCATCGATGGGCCAGTGAGGTGCAAGCCCTTTCTCATGTCCTCAGGTCACTTGCTCTGCCCTTCCTCGACCGAGCATGGCAATGACTGGCGGTATCACTTTGAAACTCTTTTGGATCTTGCCCATCCTGAGCTGGGAGACCATTGGCTGCGTCATGAACCTGTCGAACAGCCCTTTCAAATCATTCAGCCCACCTTCCTGACGCATCCCGATGGCACCCTTCAGGCCCTTTGTCGATCCAAGCACGAACGGATTGTGCAGAGTTTTTCCAGCGATGAAGGCCGGACCTGGACTGCGCTGGAGCTTACCGACATGCCCAATAACAATTCGGGCATTGAATCACTGACCCTTGAGGATGGTCGACATCTGTTGGTCTACAACCACATGGGAGGTGGCAGGCGCAATGAGGGATGGGGGTTTCGCAACCGCATCCACCTGGCGATGAGTCTCGATGGCAGGGAGTGGCAAGCCGTTGCCTTGCTTGAGTCAGCGGATCAAGGTGAGTTTTCCTATCCGTCCATGATTCAATCGCAAGACGGCCGGGTGCACATCACCTACACGTGGAATCGAAAGCGCGTACGCCACATGATCCTCGACCCGTCTCAACTCGAGCCCATTGGACCGGTCGGCCTTTTTGATGCTCATTGAGGCGGCATGTCGGAAAAGGGATCAAAGCCATCAGGCCCGATCAGAACCACGAATTCACCCTTGATGCGAATGGATTCGCGTCTTGCAAAGAGATCTTCTGCGCGTCCTCTCGTCCATTGTTCGAATTTTTTCGTCAACTCCCTGGCGATGACCACGACGCGTTTGGGCATGATATCATGGAGTTCCTCTAGCAGCTTTTCCATGCGATGAGGGGATTCATAAAGCACCAAAGTGCCGGGTAGTTCCAGACAAGCCTCCAGTTTCCGCCTTCGTCGGGCACTTTTCCGATCCAGGAAGCCCAGAAAATGAAATTCACTGGTTGGCAACCCGCTGGCACAAAGTGCCGAAATACCAGCCGAAGCCCCGGGAAGAGCCTGAACAGTGTAGCCGTGATGGATCACCTCCCGAACAATGCGTTCGCCCGGATCACTGATCCCAGGGGTGCCCGCATCGGAGATGAGGGCAAGCTGCTGTCCCTGGGCCAGGCGGCCGAGGATTTGTTCCTGGCGGGCGGATTCATTGAATTTATGATAACTCAGCAGAGGCTTCTGGATGCCATAATGCTTGAGCAAGGTCCCTGAGTGTCGGGTGTCCTCCGCCAGTATGAGATCACACGTCTTGAGAGTTTTCAGCGCACGCAGGGTGATGTCCTCCAGGTTTCCAATCGGGGTAGGGACCATGAAGAGCATGCCTTCACCGGGCAGGGTTCCCTCGAGGGCTTCTGAGGTTGATTTGGCCATGTATGAATCAGAAAAGTATTTCAGGTTCTCGAACCGATGTCAGGTAGAACTTGGCACCTTTGTTCGGGGATATCAAAGCTTGGAACCCCTGGTTGATCATCTCTGACCATCTGCTAGACTTTCGGTCACATGGCAAAGCCTCGGTCGCAATCCAAATCCAAACAGCCTCAAGCTCCTTCCGGCTCCGATGGGCGGGCAGGTTTGGGTGGGGGGATGATCTTGAGTCTGACGGTTTTGATCTGCCTGGGTCTTTGGTGGAAATTCGCCAGCGAGGAGGATCTCTCTGAGAAGCCTCTGGTCGTTTCCCAGGACGCTTCCAAGGCCCACCTTGACCAGGGTGATTCCAGCTTGCTACCTGCAAGCATGGATCGTCTCCAACAGAGCGATGCGTCGGTCTTTGCCCAATATGCTGGCTCCTCCAGTTGCGTGGACTGTCATCAGGAGGTCTTCGACAAGTGGCAACCCTCCAATCATGGCATGGCGGAGCGACTGCCTCATCCCTCGGTGGACCAGAAAGCTTTTGAGCCCAGCAAGAGTTTTGATATTGGTTCAGTGGCATCCCAAGTGTCTGCAGAAGGTGAGTCTTACCGAATCCAAACCCAAGGAGTGGGGCGCACCAACCGTCTGCACGCTGTAGAGCGAGTCATCGGACATGATCCGTTGAGACAATTTCTGGTGGACCAGGGCAAAGGGCGCATGCAGGCCGTAGATCTTTCCTGGGACCCTCATCAGCAAGATTGGTTCAATGTCTACGGAGAAGAGGATCGCGCTGCGGGAGAGTGGGGTCATTGGACCGGCCGGGGCATGAACTGGAACAGCATGTGTGCAGGCTGTCACAATACCCGACTGCGCAAAAATTATGACGCATCAAGCGATAGCTATCATACCACCATGGCGGAAATGTCCGTTGGGTGTGAATCCTGTCATGGTCCATTGAAAAAGCATGTCGAGTTTTATCGCAATCCGCCACCTGGAGAAAGTCCACCCGAAGTGCCTCTTGGTAAGCGTGACGCGGATCAAGTGCTTCACACCTGTGGATCTTGTCATTCCAGGCGCACCGAACTGACGGGTGATTTTGCACCCGGTGAACCCTTTCTGGATCATTACTCGCTGGTGGTTCCCGATGCCTCGGATATCTACTACCCTGATGGGCAGGTCCGGGAAGAAAACTACGTCTTCACCTCTTTCTTGAGCAGCAGGATGCACCATGCGGGGGTCCACTGCCTGGATTGTCATGATCCTCATTCCAACAAGACCATTCTGCCGGGTAATGCACTTTGCATGCGCTGTCATTCAGGCGGTTATCCAGGTTCACCGGTCATCCAACCGGATCAACACATGTTCCACCCCAATGAAACCCCGGGGGGTCGCTGCGTGGATTGCCACATGCCTCAAACCACCTACATGCAGCGTCATCCCCGACGCGACCACGGTTTCACCATACCTGATCCTTTGTTGACTCAGGAGCTTGGGGTGCCTAACGCTTGCAATCGTTGTCACGAGGATCAGACCACTGAGTGGGCGATTGAGGCGACCGAGCGATGGTATGGAGATCGCATGGATCGCCCGACCCGACAGAGAGCACGTTGGATGGCTGCTGCCCGCACTTCCAAAGAGGGTTCGCACCGACCCATGCTGGCCATGTTGAAAGATGATCAAACCACTGCGTTCTGGAAGTCAGTTGCTGCTCGCATGTTGGATATCTGGTGGTTTGAGGATGAAGTCAGCGAAGCCCTGGTGGAAGCATCGCGTCATGAGGATGCCTTGGTACGATCCCAGACGGCCATCGCCATGGGGCCTGCCGCCCAGGCGGACCACCGCGAGGTCATCGCCGCTCTTGAACGGCAGTTGGAGGACCCCATTCGCAGTGTCAGGGTCAATGCCGCATGGTCTCTGAGAGGCGAAGTTCGATCGGGCTCTCTTGCGGGGCAGGAGCTGGAACATTTTCTCAATCTCCATTTGGATCAACCTTCGGGCCAAATGCAGAAAGGAGCCTTTCACCTTGCCAGAGGAGATTTACCCGAGGCACTCAAACGTTATCAAAAGGCGGTGGATTGGGATCCCAACAGTGCTCCGCTGCGTCATGAACTGGCAGTGGTTTGCAGCATGAGTGGCGATGCCGGTCGAGCACTCAAGGAAATGCAGGAGGCCTGTCGACTGGACCCCGAAGAAGGGGAGTATTTCTACAAACTGGCTTTGGCCTGGAATGAAATGGGGAATCAGCAGGAAGTCATGCGTGCATTGGAAGAGGCTGTGAGGGTGGATCCCGGCCACAGTCGTGCATGGTATAACCTGGGCCTGGCTCAAAATGGCAAGGGTCAGAAGGAGGAGGCGTTGAAGAGTTTGATTCGCGCGGAATCCGCCAACCCTTTTGATCCTGAAATCCCTTATGCCCGATCCACGATTCTTCTCAATTTGGGGCGCATGGAGGAAGCCCGGCGAGTTGCCGAGAGGGCTCTTCAAATCCAGCCAGGCTATTCTCCGGCATTGAATCTGTTGGGGAGTATGAGGGGCTTTTGAATTCGGTCTTGAAAAGCCAGTGATTCTATTGCGAAATGAACAGCCAAATTTGTTAAAGCGTATGTTGCTGGGCGAAATACTTACCAAAGACCAGATCATTCCTTCGATGAAGGCCACCACGCGTTGGGAGGCGATTGAGGAATTGATCGATTTACTTGTTTCATGCAACAAGATTCGCCCAGCTGATCGTGAATCCATTGCCAATGTCGTCAAGAAGCGTGAATCCAGCATGAGCACGGGAATTGGTTTCGGGGTGGGCATTCCCCATGCTTCGACCGATTTGATTTATGATGTGGTTGGGGCCTTTGGCCGTTCTCAGGCGGGGGTCAACTTTGATGCTCTGGACAACAAACCTGTCAACCTGGTGATGCTCTTCTTGGTCCCTCAAGGGCAGTTTCAGAAACATCTCCACACGCTGGCCAACATTGCAAAAATCCTCCATAACAATGATTTCCGACAGTCCCTGGAGCAAGCCAGTGATGCTGATGCCATGGAAACGCTCTTCAAGCAACAGGCCGGATCGCCCTCCTGAGAGGGCTCTGGATCCTTCTGCTACTTCTCTATGAGCCAAACTGAGGATGTTTCTACCGTGGTATTGACCAAATGGATTGAAACCCGTCTTCAGGAGGCCATCCAGGCGGTTTTTCCCGACGTGGATTTGCGTCTCATCCGTCTTCAGATTTGCACCAATGCTGCCTTTGGCGATTACCAGTGCACGTCGGTCATGGCGATTGCCAAGCGGCTCAAACTCAATCCCAGAAAGGCTGCGGAAGAAGTGTTGGGCCATCTCGATATTTCCGAAGTGGCTCATGACCCGGAATTGGCCGGACCTGGTTTCATCAATATTCGGCTCAAGTCGGAAGCTGTTTCCCGCGCTCTCCTGCAAGCTGCTGTATCCGGACAGGCTTTTACCCAACCTGTGACAAACCCCAAACGGGTGGTGATCGATTTCAGTTCGCCCAATGTGGCCAAGCCCATGCATGTGGGGCATATCCGTTCGACCATTTTAGGGGACTGCTTGGCAAGGGTATCGAGATTCCTCGGCCACGAGGTGATCACCGACAATCATATCGGTGATTGGGGAACACAATTCGGTAAGTTGCTGGTGGGTTGGAAGAACCACCTGGATCGAGATGCGCTGGCAACGGACGCACTTGGAGAATTGGAACGGCTTTACCGCCTGGTGAACAAAGCCTGTGAAGAGGAGCCGACTACGTTGGAAGAGGCACGCAAGGAACTGGTGGCATTGCAGCAGGGCGATCCCACCAATCTTTCCATATGGAAGGAAATGCAGGAGGTTTCACGAGTCCAATTCGATCAAGTCTACGCACGTCTTCAGGTGCAATTTGATCACACATTGGGAGAGAGTTTCTACAACGATCAACTGCCTGCGGTGGTCAGTGAGCTGATGGGTCAGGGTCTAGCTGTCGAAAGTCAGGGTGCCAAGGTTGTCTTTTTTCAAGGGATTCCGGAATTGGAGGATCACCCGGCGCTGATCCTCAAAAAGGATGGCGGTGCCAATTACACCACGACAGACCTTGCGACGCTCGATTATCGACGTAAGAGCTGGGAACCTCATGAGATCATCTACGTCACCGATGGAAGGCAGCAGCTCCACTTCAAGCAGCTGTTTCAAATTTTCAATCGATGGCAGCCTGAGTCCGGTATCCAACTCTCCCACACTTGGTTCGGGAGTATTTTGGGTCCTGACGGTAAACCCTTCAAGACCCGCTCCGGGGATACGGTCAAGCTCAATGATCTTCTGGATGAGGCTGAGGAGCGTGCATTGAAAGCGGTCCGCGCCAAGAGCCCGGATCTGGCAGAAGACAGCGCCAGGGAGATTGCCCGAATCATCGGTATTGGAGCTGTCAAATATGCTGATTTGCTCCCCAATCGACAGACTGATTATGTGTTTGATTGGAATAAGATGCTCTCCCTGAGTGGCAACACCGCGCCCTACCTGCAATACGCTTCAACCCGTATTCGAAGTATTTTCAAGAAGGCTGCTTTGGACGAGGAGGCTTTCCTTGCCCAGTGGAGCCAAGGGGCCCTCCAACTTGTCATGGAAGAGGAGCAGGAGGGAATCCTCGCTCGCAAGTTGATTCATTTTGGCCTGATCCTTGAATCCGTCTTGGAAGACCATCGTCCGAATTTTCTCTGCAATTACCTGTATGAGCTCGCCGGATGTTACACGGCCTTCTACGAACATTGTCCCGTTCTCAAATCCGAAGGCCACCTGCGCGCCAGTCGCCTGTTGCTCTGTTTGTTGACTCGCCGTGTCCTCAACAAGGGCCTTGAGCTCCTGGGGATCGAGACACCCGATTCCATGTGAGGTATTCCCTGCCTAGGTGCCTGTGAATTTGGAGAGGCATTGAATCAGGTGATCACAGAGACGGTCTTTGTCACTCAGCTCTGCGGGATGGGTAAGATCCTTTTCAAACACCCGATAGGTATCACCGATGCAAGGCCCGTTGAGCACGCAATAATGCGTCTGACATTGTGAGAGCTGGTGCATGGCCTTTTGAGCCAATTCCTGGCAGGTGCCTTCCACCTCATATTTCCAACCCACCAGGCATGCATTGGGAAACCAGCTCCGAAGCTGAGCAATGATCTTGGAGGTGGGAACCAGTCGAAGCATTACCTGTTCCTGTCGGCTACTGACTTTTCCTTCGCTCAGTGCATTCCATCCATCTTCGCCTTTAACAAAAATGCCTCCGGGTTTGAAGTCACTAACCGCTGCCGCATGAAAGAGGGCACATACAGGAAATTTGGAAAGCTCCTTGAGTCGTGCCAGCAGATCATCGGTCGTTTCAAAAGGAATGACTTGATCCAACCCTCGAGGTGGAGGAACCACGCAATGACGACTTCGAAGCATCACCACTTCATACCCCTCTTCACGGAACCGCTCTGCAAGTTGACTGCCCAGTGAACCGGTGGAATGATTGGTCAGCCTGCGAACCTGGTCAATCGGTTCGGAGGTGGGACCTGCGGTGATGATGACTCGTTTGGAAGCCATGAGTTAAGAGTGGCTCATGAACCTCCAAGGCTGCAAGCATCGTTCGAAGTCTTTGCTGCTTGTGGTTTTTTCATGGTTTTCATTAGTCTATGGATCAACGGTCCAACGTATTCAACGACACCCTATGGCATCCAATCCGATTTTTTCCGCCTCCTTCCTCTCCAGAAACGTCCTAAGCGTGATTCTGGGAGGGGGGGCAGGTACTCGTCTCTTTCCTTTAACCAAGGAGCGCAGCAAGCCTGCGGTGCCGCTTGGGGGCAAATACCGTCTGGTGGATGTTCCTATTTCCAACTGCATCAATTCGGGGCTTCATCGTGTGTTTGTCATGACGCAGTTTTTATCCGCCAGCCTGCATCGACATATCTCCCAGTCTTACAAATTTGATCATTTTTCCCGAGGTTTTGTGGAAATTCTGGCAGCGGAACAGACGCCGACGAGTACCTCATGGTATGAAGGTACGGCTGATGCCGTGCGCAAGAATCTGGTGCACCTGACCAGCCAGCCCTTCGAATATCTGGTGATTCTGAGTGGCGATCAGCTTTATCGCATGGATTACCTCCAAATGCTTGCCCATCATATCCAAACAGAAGCCGATCTCACCGTGGCCACGATCCCGGTCGAGCAGGACTCGGTGGCCGGTTTGGGGATCATGCAGATGAACGATGCTTATGAAATTACAAGATTCGAGGAGAAACCCAAGGATCCTGAGCTGCAAAAGGCCCTTCAGCTGCCAAAAACCTGGTATGAACGATTGAATATTTCTTCCGACAAAGATCTGTGGCTGGCCTCCATGGGAATTTACATATTTAACCGTAAAACCATTCTTGAGTTGTTGGATAA
>Ga0181589_10000963_pt1 | contig 21856 bp, 12 predicted proteins | sample 071ome_25_FD_132444 | JGI IMG/M metagenome (GOLD analysis project Ga0181589, IMG submission 132444) | Coastal salt marsh microbial communities from the Groves Creek Marsh, Skidaway Island, Georgia - 071410BT metaG (megahit assembly) | ecosystem: Environmental > Aquatic > Marine > Intertidal...
CTTTTTGAATGCAATAAAACACAGCTACTCAAACGCCCCTTTTTATGATTATTATTGGAGAGAGTTCGAGGTGCTCATTCTAAAGGCATCCCAAGAGACCTATTTATGGGACTTTAACCAAATGGTACTTCCCGAATTACTGCATTTCATTTCATACCACCACTTGTTAGAACGTATGGAATACATTTCTGGTGAAGTGGATTGGAGCCTACTCCAGAAATTTGATTACTGTGTTCAGGAGTATGCCTCTCATACCTACATGACGCCCATTAGAACGGCAACCTCATCCTATGACACAACCCTTTCCTATGGAGAACACCACAAGAGTTTTTTCGATCAGCTAAGCATAATCGATCTCTTATTTGAAGTGGGGCCGGAAAGTTTCAAAGTTCTTGACCCTTAAGAATGGCGGTTATGAAGGACTCGCCCATTCAGGTAAAACGCCCCATTCAATCCCAAAAATAGTTCCAAACACCGTCATAGCTCCTATGGACAGTACGAAAATGAATAGAAAATTTAAATACAATCCAGCTCGACTCATTTCAGGAATTGAAATTCGCCCACTTCCATAGACAATGGCATTGGGCGGAGTTGCAACCGGTAACATGAATGCACATGATGCTGCCAAGACGGTTGGAATAGCAAACAACAAAGGATTTTCACCTAGACCTATGGCAATAGATGCCAGTATGGGCAGGAAGGTGGCTGTTGAAGCGGTATTGCTGGTCATTTCGGTTAAGAAAACCATTAAAGCAATTACGATGACAACCAAAAGTAGTACCGGCCAATTTTGCAAACCTCCAATGCCGTTTCCAATCCAACTAGCCAATCCCGTTGAACTAATGGCTGAAGCCATACTTAAGCCCCCACCAAATAATAGCAAAATTCCCCAGGGTAAAAGATTGGCATCTTTCCATTCCAATAATCCCTCAAAATTACCTCCTTGTAATTCCTCCGATAGGGTGGCATCTCTCTCTTTTACTCTACCAGCTGGAACTAAAAATAATGCAATTGATATTCCTATAGCGATCCCTGCATCGGAAAGTCCAGGTAAGATGTCTGAAAGTAGTGGCCTAAAAATCCATAGTAAGGCCGCTGAAACAAACAGAATCCCAACTTTGATTTCCTGAGTATTCATGGAACCCAGTTGATGCAATTCATTGGCGATGAGTTTCTCACCCCCTGGGATTTCTTTTATTTTAATGGGGTAAATAACACGTGTTAACATGTAGAAAAGCAAAGGTATGGAAACCACCAACAGGGGCACGCCCACTTTCATCCATTGAAAAAAGCCGATTTCAACTCCATAATTTTCTAGCATGAAAGCGGCTAATAGCGCATTTGGAGGAGTTCCTATAAGCGTACCCATACCCCCTATATTACACGCATACGCGATGCTCAAAATAAGAGCTATCTCAAAATTGGTTTTTTGACCTGAATCTGAGGGTTCATGGCCATGTTCTTGCATCCCCTTATCCATCAATGCTAATATAGACAAGGCAATGGGGAGCATCATAATGGCTGTGGCTGTATTACTCACCCACATACTTAAAAAGGCTGCGGCTACTATAAATCCAAAGATAATGGCTTTTGGTGCCACACCTACCTTGGATACAATCACAAGGGCAATTCTTTTATGCAACTCCCATTTCTCCATAGCTATGGCTAAGATAAATCCTCCTAAAAAAAGGAAAATTAATGGATTCGCATATGGGCCTGTAGATGCTGCGATACTCTGAACCCCTAATAAGGGAAATAGAACAATGGGCAGGAGTGCCGTCACCGAAATAGGCACCGCTTCGGTGATCCACCAAATGGCCATAAATACAGTGACCGCTGCGGTATTCCAACCTGCTTCGCTAAGTCCTTCTGGAGCGGGTAATAACAACATACTAATGAGAACCAATGGTCCCAACAGTATGCCAATACGACCTATATCGATATTATTAATCATCGAGCCAATATTCTAAATAAGGAATGTTATAAATACTTGTCCAACCAAAAATGCGTAATCCATTACTCATTTGCCATATGGCAGGTCGAAATCCACCCTCTCGTTTTGGCAAATGACTTGCTTCCTCTAAAGCATCCGATAGTGCTCTTTGACTATCAAAGGCCCATAAATCTTTTTCTAATGCATCTGTTTTTAGTGCTTCAGCTCTTTTGACGGCCTCATCTAATAGGCTTTGCTCACCAGAATACTCATATCCAATAACCAAACTGCTTATGGAAGATAAATAGGATTCCATATCGTGGTTGTATGGCGGCACATCTCTTACTCGAATAGCATGATCGATAATGGATTGTTTGTAGCGTTCGTCATTGGTCATTTGAATCACTTTACGCATACCATTGCTTACGTAAACTTGCGAATATCCATATCGGTTAATCACAATAGACTGCCCTTGATCAGGATGATATTGCAATTGCATCATACGTTCTACTCGATCCATTAATTCGGCCTCATATACCGGGTCTTTGGTCGCATCTACAATTTCGGCTAAATTCCAGACCGATAAATAGAGCCGACGCCCTTTCAAACCGTGATCTCCAAATACTCGTTTGATGTAGTAGTTTCCCGTTTCCTTTGCAACTTCTAAGCCTCGATGATTACCATCCAAATAGTAGGAAGCTACCCATCCAGCAACCCAGACATGAGCACTTAATAAAGAGGTGTAATGCTGTTCGGCATGACGTCTTCCCATCCCTATATATGGGGAGCCTTCTGGTTGTGCTGCCGCTTGTAGGGCATGAAGCGATTCATTGGTATCACCAAAGTAGCTAGGTCCTTTGGGCCAGTGAACATTATCTACATCCATGGTATGCTTACTACTCGCTTTTGCCACTCGGTAATAATCTGGATTCCCCGTTCTCATGAATTGCAACCACCACATATAGTCATTGGCGGGTTCATTATTGGTCCACATCTGCCATTCATTACGATAATAATAGGTTAAGAAATCGCCGTAATTAAGCATTCCGTACCATGGCTCCCATTGCTGGTTAAATCGCATCCACTCAAATTTGTAATCCAAATGTCGCTCGTAGTCCGAGAATTTAGGTGAGGAAGAAGCCATTTTTCCAAAAGCTTCCGAAGAAGCATACCACTCAGGTGCGGCATGAGCCACGGGTGGATTCATCAAAGTAGCCACCTGGGCGGCCGCATCGTCTATCGCCTGAACCGAGGTTGAGTTTTCCTGATTCATACCATGAAAATAAAAAATCATATCGGTGGTTTTGGCCAGACCTTGCGCGAAGTTAGCAATCATGCCGCTATCGTTATTATTGTCTTTTTTAGCAAAGCTTAAAGGTTCAACATTAGGACTCCAAGCATATACATTCAGTGATTTTGCCGCATCATCAACAAAAAATTCTTTTGGGTACTCCTCGAAAAATTGATCGAAAGCTACCGTAATGCCTCGTTCGTCATCAGCCACCGTTATCCATCCGGGAGCGCGCTCTGCTTGTTGCTTAGCCTCTCCATCCACTCCCCAGCTAGCTTCAAAAACACCTTCCATTCGACTATCAGCATCTGAATTGGCAAGCGGTGGAATCTGAGAAGGATTTGGTCCTGTTTGGAGCAATGAATATGCTTTATTTCCTTTTAAACTAGCTTGGTGAAGGGTAGTCGATTCCGGTGCATACCAGGCCCCTTCATAGGACTGAGTATACACTTGGGTTGCTTCACCTAGTTTATAATCTAGCGTTAAACCAAGTGCTGCAACTCTATCGTTGGGTTGTACGAATCCTGGGTCACTATTTAAAGGTGTAGGATCGATGATGTCATCCATTTGAGTAGCAATTGCCTCGTATTCACCGGACTGCTTTTTGTGTTTATCGGGGACTCCAGTATAGACAAAGGTGTGCTGTACACGAACATAACTCTTGCCAGCATACGCATGAATTCGCATTACAAAGGGAGCTGAATTGTTGTCTTTTCTAGAGTAGTGATAGGTACCTTCAACCCGAATAATTGCATGAAGTGGTCCAGTACCTAGTTCTTTAACGGTTCTAGTGACTACCGCTCTGGATGGATCTAAGCCAGCATCGTCTAAAATATCTAAGAAGTTAGCTCGACCAGGTGCTCCAGTAGCAATAAGATCTTTTTCATCAAATCCATCTCCATCCAAATCTAACTCCACTTTATCCATGAACCCACTGGAAGGTGGAGCGTTCATATATCCACCACCCAATCCTTTTTCAACAGTAAAACGAAGTGGGCCGGTGTTAACTTCCACTTCCCCAGTGGGGCGTTGGTTATTATTCACCGTTAGCACTTGGTCATATAATCGACCGTTCCGAACCTGATCACCATACTCTACGGTATACTTCTGATCTTCGGTGGAAAAGAAAAAGACCCAAATCCACTTAATCGATTCATCGGCAGGTGCCCAAGTACTCACTTTGGTTATTTGAGAGGGTATTTCTTTACCCGAAGCATCCAATACTCGTACATGATCAGGTGAAAACAACGTACCCTCTGGAATGGGAAGTCCCATCAGTTGCGGGGTATCAGGTTGATGATCTTTAATCTCTATAGGAATTTTCTGCGTACTAGAATTAGAGCTACAGTTTAATGTGCTTAGACTCACAATAGCAGCTATGATGAGAAAGGAAAAGTTGAAGGATTTCATAGTGAGTTGATTTACCGTATCATTTAGAAGACATAGCATCCATAGCAAGTGCAGCAGCTCCCAGTACGGCTACATGTTCTAAATGAGACGGGGTTATGATTAAGTTTTTTAATGATTGTGGGTAGGCAAAGGTGGAAAGGCCTTCCCAAACGGTATCTTCTATAAATGACCATACTTGTGAGGTAGCCCCTCCAAGGACGATCATTTCAGGGTCATAAGCATATAGAACAGCTTTAATACCTTCGGCTATATGCTTGGCAAAACTACGATATTTTGACTGAGCTTCTGTATCACCGGAAATCGCTTTCTGATATACTTCAGCACCACTTTCGCCAAAAAATCGTTCAAAAAACTGGCCAGAACAGTAATGTTCTAATATGGATCCTTGATAAGGGAGCATACCCACCTCACCCGTTCCACAATGAGCCCCTGAAACCAAGGTTCCATTTAATATAACCCCCGCGCCAAATCCTGTTCCTATAATAAGACCAATAACATGTTTTTTATGCTGAGCTTGTCCAAAATAACGCTCTCCTAAAGCAAAACAATTGGCATCATTGTTCACCCAGGTTGAAAGACCAAATTCTCTCTCGATTTCAGCTTTCAAGTGAACTTCTTTCCAAGAGGGTATATTTTGCACATCGTATACGATCCCTTGTTCAACATCCACTACACTGGGCACTCCAATACCTATGCTTTTTACATCAGCGTGTAGCGTCTGATCTATAAGCTCTTTCATTTGATTCAACAAGGTATTCGGGTCTTCTGACTGTGCGATAGGCGCACTAACGACTTCGGCTAGATCCTGACCGACTACACGACCAACGCGTACATTTGTAGCACCAAGATCAATTCCAAGTAACATAATTAGTTATCCTTCGAACCGAAATCGATGGTTTTGTTGGTAATGATAGGTTTTGCCCAAAATCCTATACTCAAAATGTATCCATAGGCAATAAATAAGAATAACATACCCATGCGCAATCCAAATAGATCGCCCAGTGATCCAACAATTAGAGGAACAATGGCCCCACCAGCTATACCGGTGACCAGTATTCCAGAAAAGGAACCATGATGTTCTTCAATGGAATTAAGTGCAAGTGAAAAAATAATCGGCCACATTACGGCTATAAAGAATCCTATCGCTTGAAAAGAAATTCTAGAAACATTAGCGGATCCGAATAATGCCAGTACCAAACAAATCAATACGATGGATGTAAAGATGATGAGTACTTTACGGCTATCCATGACCTTTAATAAGAAGAGTCCTAACACGGTACCCGCCGTCATTAACCCCCAAAAAGTAGAAACCGCAGATGCCCCAACAGTTTGAGGATCGTAACCATGGTAGGTAGACAAAAATTCAGACATCCAGTTCGCGACCCCTTGCTCGGTACCTACATAAGTAAAAATTCCTAAGAAGAATAGAATAACTTTTTTGTCTTTCAGTAAATCTAAATGCGTTTGCAATGCACCTACTTTCTCATCTTCATTCTTGATTACCTCTGGGAATTTAGAGACAGCTATAATTACCATCATAAGCAGAGAAACCAGGGCAAATAACCAATACAGAGATACCCATGGTAAAGCATCAGGGACTAAACTACTTAAGGTGGCTAAAAACCATCCATTATCCTCAGCACCCATATTCAAAACCAAATAGGAATACACGAGTGGGCTTAAAAAAGAAGCACCGCCGAAAAATAGCTGACCAATAAGGGAATTAAATGCGAAATGCTCCTCTCCACCCGATACTCGTAGTAAAGGGTTAATGGCAACCTGTAGCATGGCCATACCTGTACCAATTAAAAAGAGCGATAATACGGCGATGCGATAACCGGGCATTAAGGAAAAGAGTAGTGCACCAAAAAATGCTACCCCAAAGGCGAGAATCATCACTTTTTTTTCGGCATAACGTTCAATGAGTATACCGGCTGGAATGGACATTACTCCATACGCAATAAAAAAAGCGAAAGGCAATAAAGCTACCAGGGTAAGGCTAAGCTCAAAGTCCTCGATAATCTCTGGTACGAGCGGACCAATAATGTTGGTTAAAAATGAAATTACAAAGAAGGTGAGCAAAATAAGCCCAACCATAAAATAATTACGAGACATGGTATTGGTTAGTTAAATAAGAGTAAAAAAGATGAATCCCTATCATAGGATTCATCTAAAGCTTTTTAATTATCGTTGAGCATTGGGAATATTGCTCGAATCTCATCATCACTTGGTTGATGTCCATATTCACAGATTTCAAAGGACTCAACAAATCGGAAGGAAGCAGCTTTTTCTTTTCCATACCACTTCTCAAGACTGGCTCTTTGCTCGTCAGAAACTCGACTTCGATTGGTATAGGAATTCAGTAAATATTGAAAGCGTTCTTCATCGCCATCGGGAACTTGATCTAATCGTCCACCAACCCAAGGTAGCCACTCGTACATTTGAGATCTATGCGCATCTAAGCCTCTAATTTTTTGCTCAAATACCTCATCGATGCCCACTACAACGTCATGTGAAAATGGGTTTGGTTTTTGAAAACCATCATTCATATACAAAAAGACGGGGTTTTTCTTTAATGGTGGAGTGTCGGGAGTTACATTAGGTACAACTACCATATAAGCGGCATCCTGCACCAATACACCCGCATAACGGTGATCAGGATGATAGTCATTTGGGCGTAAGCCAAGTACCACATCCGCATTCCATTTTCTGATTTCACGGATAACCTGCTGACGAATATGTAGTTCAGGTAAAAGCTCACCATCATGATTATCGAGAACGGTGTATTCTGCAATACCAAACTGCTTAGCGGCTTCTTGGGCTTCGGCACGTCTTCGTTTAGCTAACATACCACCCCCTTCTTCATGGTGTCCAGCATCACCATTGGTGATAGAAACAAACTTTACATTGTGGCCCATTTTAGCCATTAAAGCTGCCGTACCCCCCATTTTGGAGTCAGCGTCATCTGGATGAGCAAAGACAGCTATGATATTCAGCGGCCCATCTTGAATTTGTGCGAATGCGCCTGTAGAAAATAGACCTACAAGCAGAAGAACTAATAGTGATTTCATAGATAGTAAATTAAATGGTTTGACCTGTTCTCTCTATATAGGGTTTTTAATGAACAGCTTATAATTAAAAGTGTAAAAAAAACCGGGATACCGTTTTGGGCATCCCGGTTTAAGGTCATCTATTTCGATTAATGTTCCGAGTTCTGAGTCATTTGATCAGGGGCAACATCAATTTGGCTTTGTGGGATTGGGAACAATAAGTTTACCGCACCTTCGCCTATTCCTAAGTGTGAGGCCATCACACTTTTCGCTATTCCGAAACGAAGTAAATCTGGCCAACGCTTGTTTTCAAACGCAAGCTCGACTCTTCGTTCTTGGAGTAATTTTTCGTCGTAGGTACCTGGAGTGGTTCCATCAATAGCGGCCAAACCAGCTCGAGCGCGCACTTGATTGATATATCCGTACCCTTCGGCACCCTCTCCAACAGCTTCGGCTAAATTTAGAAGAACTTCCGCATAACGGATTTCTACCCAATTCACATCCGAATCGAATGGTGAAGAAGGACTATCTTCATATTTCTCAACCGTGGCACTGTCCGATAAGGTAGCTGCTTGACGAAGATCTCCCACTTCATAAGAAGCAATGAAATCATCGGTAACACTCTGAGGTGCTGAACCTCCACCAACTCCACCGGCAACACCAGAAGCAGTAAACATATCGGTATAGGAACTACCCTCACCTACGTTACCACTCATGTACTCCACTTGAAAGAGGATTTCACTACTGCCTTCATTTGAAGGACCCCAGATATCGGAGTAATTAGCTTCTAATGCATAAGTATTAGAATTAACTACTCTCTTAAGTGGTGCTACGGCCGACGCTTTATCACCAGCTTGTAGATGCACACGACCCAGTAATGCCGCAGCAGCACCTGAACTGACTCGTCCAGTAGAAGGTAACAGACCTTCAGCAGCTGCCAAATCAGTGGCAATTTGAGCATATACAGCAGAAGCCGCTGATTGATTTAGGTTCATGTTCTGAGGTGCGGTGACTTCTTCGGTAATCAAAGGCACATTGCCAAAAATTACAGCTAGGTGATAATAAAGTAACGAACGGATGAAGAGGGCTTCACCTTTAACTCTGTTCTTTACGTCATCACTAGTGAAATCTATCCCATCGATTCTAGAGATGATGGTATTCGCACGCGCGATTCCATCATAACTGGCAATCCATGTTCTATTTAATTCACTAGCCGTTGCAATTTCCTCAAATTTATCCAACTGCTCTAGAGTAGCCGCAAGACCAGTTGCCCCACCACCATTTGCGGTGTTATCGGCGCGCATTTCCATAAACAGTACGTAGTTAACACCAAAAGTGCCACTCGACTGTAATGCGTCAAATGCTCCGTTAATAGCTACTTCAAAATCCGATTGGGTTTTGTAATAGTTAACAACGTTTCGTTCAGATATAGGTCCCAGTACTGTAAAGTCCTCGCTGCAGGAAATGAACAGTAGGGGAAGTAGTAGTATAAGTAATGATTTTTTCATGACTAATTCCTTGTTCGATATTGCTATTAAAATGCGAGGTCTATACCAACCTGGATGGTACGAGATAATGGATACGCTCCATAATCTTCCCCAGGGGTGAGACTGCTGTTAGCCTGAAGGTTAACTTCAGGGTTAAATCCAATATAGTCGGTGAAAATGGCCACATTGGTCATCGCTGTATAAATTCTCGCTCTGGAGAAGGCTCCATTTAAGAATGTATCAGGTAAGGTATAACCAAAAGATAGGTTTTTGATTTTTACATAACTACCATCCTCAACTTGGTAACTAGATTCACGGTTATTGTTCCCGTGAGAGGCAGAAGAACGGTCGGCACGTGGGTGCTCGCCATTTCCTGGGTTAGATTCAGAAATCCAACGATCGTTCAACACCGCATAAGAACCAAAGTTCGCTTCACCATTCTTCAAGTGACGAGCCGTTAAGTTAAGAACTTCACGTCCCATTACACCTTGGATAAAGATGTTGAAGTCGAAATTCTTGTACTCAAAGCGGTTGGTTAAACCGAAGGTGTAATCTGGATGGTAACTACCAATGACCGTTCGGTCAGCAGAGGTAATTTCACCGTCTCCATCTACATCCTTGAATCGGAAATCACCAGGTCTAGCACCACCAGGCCCTACCAATTTATCTACAGGAGCGGCATCAATTTCGGCTTGGGATTGATAGATACCCTCTACTACATATCCATAATAGCTACCGATTGCATCTCCAATTCGAGTGATATGGCGTGTTCCAGCGGCACCGCTACTTAGGATTGGGTCTCCTTCAGGACCTAACTTTGTCACTGTATTTTCATTGGTGGCAAAGTTAAAGTCGGTTGCCCAATTAAAGGCACCTACCATGTTGCGTGAGGTAACCGAAAATTCGAAACCACTATTCTCAACTTCACCAATATTGGTTAATGCTACATCAAATCCACTCGCGGCAGGTACCGTTACAAAAAGTAAAAGATCCTGAGTGGTGGTGGTGTAGTAATCAATCGAACCATACACACGATCGTTGAGTAAGGCATAATCCACACCAAAGTTAGTTTGGTAAGAAGTTTCCCAAGTTAAATCGGCATTACTTGAGGTACTTGGTGCCACCCCGTTTAACTGAGAACCACCACTTACATAATTAGCACCACTCAATAAACCGATGGCACCATAATTGGGGATTTCAAAGTTTCCGGTAACACCGTAACTAGCTCGAAACTTTAATTCATTGATTTCATCAACTCCACTAAGGAATGATTCTTCATTGGCTCTCCAACCAAGAGATACCGATGGGAAGACCCCTGTCTGGTTGTTTGCACCGAATCGAGAAGATCGGTCCGAACGAACCGTAGCCGTTAAGAGGTATTTATCTTGGAACACGTAGTTCAGACGAGCAAGGGCAGATACTAAGCTCCACTCTTCAATCACTTCTTCTCCACTGTTTACAATACCACCATTAATGGTCGTGATCTGATCATCGGTGAATCCGTTAGCTTCAATTTTACTACGCTCGATACGTTCTTTTTGAGCCGTATAACCGGCCACAAGATTCACTTTATGATCGGTGCCAATCGTGGTGTTGTAGTTCACTGTATTTTCCCAAATCCAGTTAAATAAGTTACCAGCCCCAGTCTGAGCAAATGGCTGTGGAGAACTTTGATTACGGTATAGGAATTCGGTTCCACGATAGAAAGACTGTTGAATACTCTCAAGGTTATAACCTAGAAGCGACTTAAAGCTCAAGTTATCCATGATATCATATTCGGTATAGAGATTACCAAAGATTCGAGTGTTCTGGATGTCTTCGCTAATATACTTCATAATAGCAAGAGGGTTACTCGTTGTGGTCATACCTCCGCCCAAGAACGAAGTATTGTTTCTTTGGTTAATGGTACCATCTTCGTTGTATGGTTTAACTACAGAAGATTCAACTAAAGCCGAATAAATGATTCCAGGGGGCTGTCCGAAATAAGGAGCATTCGCTGGCAATCGGTCATGTTGCGCTAAAGCCGAATTCATATTCGCTCCAATGCGCAAAGCATCATTCAACTTATGCGTTAGGCCTAATCGTAGGGTATAACGCTGGAATGCCGATCCTTCAATAATCCCTTCCTGATCTAAATAACCAGTAGAAAAGGAGTAGGTAGATGTTTGATTACCACCACTAATAGACAGGTCATAGTTCTGCATAGCAGCAGGGCTAAGTACCAAATCTAACCAATCCGTGTCGGTTCCATCCCAGTTCACATACTGCTCTGGAATGAGGAAGTTAGCCACGTTTGGGCGGCCGGCATTCGTATCTGGATTGTAGTCTGGGTTAGCAGGACGATTCCCAACTTCAATTTCCTGTAGATAATTGTTATTACGCGCGTCTTTAGTATATGCAATAAGATCTGCCGCATTCATCATCTCTGGGGTATTGAATGCACTAGAAACCCCTACGTATGAACTAAAGTTAACGCTGGTTCTTCCAGCCGTTCCTTGCTTAGTAGTAATCAAAATTACCCCATTAGATCCTCTAGAACCATAGATAGCGGCTGCAGAAGCATCCTTCAACACTTCGATACTCTCAATGTCTTTCGGGTTGATGGTGGCAAGCGGGTTAGCACTTGGTGGCTGAAAAGACCCACGCTGGCTACCAATATCGGATTGTAGGTTTCTATTGGTGGTGATAGGAACACCATCGATAACATATAAAGGAGAGTTACCAGCCGAAATAGAACCTGTACCTCGAATAGTAATTTGTGGAGAAGCACCAGGCTCACCAGTGGATTCTGCCACGTTTACCCCTGCCATTCTACCTTGTAATGCATTCTCAAAAGAAGAAACAGGTATGTTCTGAATCTCTTCTGATCGAACAGAGGTAATAGCACCTGTAACTTCTTGACGCTGCTGGGTACCGTAACCAACGACCACAATATCGTCAAGAGCTAATAAATCAGCTTCTAAACTCACATTCACCTCTGAGCGACCATCCACAGCTACTTCAAGGGTTTTGTACCCCAAAAAGCTAAACCGCAGAACTTCCGCATCATCGGGAACATTCAAAGAATACTCACCATTAGCGTCGGTACTGGTACCGATCATAGTGCCCAAAACTACCACGTTAACTGCAGGTATAGGTTCACCCGTTTCGGCATCGGTAACACGACCAGATACCTCTGCAATTTCTGGTTCTTGATCTGCCTGATCCAACTCTGCTTGGGCAATCAAAATAATTTCTCGGTTTCTTGAAATAGCTGCTTCATAACCAGAGCCCAATAAAATGGTCTGTAACGCATAACTTGTGGTCGCTTTCTTAACGTTCACATTTATACGCTTATTAAGTATCGCTAAATCGGCATTATAGGCGATGCCTAAATTGGATTTATCGGCTATTTCTTTAAGCACATCACCCATTCGCACCTGTTGACGCTGCAAGGTAATGATGGTTTGTAGCTCGGGGATGGCATCGGAATAATCTTGCACAGAGTAGTACTGATAATTCAGATTACTCGTTGCAGAGGTTATCATCTGCGCATTCGCACGCGTGCTACCAGTCTGAATAGCTAGCACGAAGGCCAAGGCAAGTACTCCTGCCAGTGACCAAGGTCTCGCATTTTGTTTATTCATAGGTATCCTCATTTGCTGGTTTTTTGTTCAGTAAGTAAACTCATGATAAAAGGAGGGCTAAAGTGCTTCTTAAAAGCGCTTCCAAAATCTATATATGAATGTAGCCCGACCTTACTCAAAATTTTTATTCCCCAATATTTTTAAACCGAACTATTTCTTGGTCTAACTCAAATTCTAATCCCAGAGATAGTGAAATAGTCTCTAATACATTTCTAAGAGAACGACTCTTTAACTCCGCCGTTAATTCTAAAAACTCAATGTTTGAATCCTCAAAAACGACCTCAATGTCATATTTACGCTCTAACTGTTTGCGTACTTCTGTCATTGAAGCCTGTTCAAAGGTCAAATATCCTTCTTTCCAACTTATATAGGGGTCCAAGTTTTCTATAAACTCTTTTGAAATCTTTTTTCTTTTCAGGTTGAATTCACCCAAATCACCTGCCGAGAGCAAGACCCCTTCACTTATATCCTCATCCTGACTTCTAAATGAAACCAAACCTTCAACGACCGTAGTTCGTACGGATTCATCATCTGGGAAAGCTCGCACTGCAAAAGAAGTTCCAAGAACTTCTATTACCGTTCCATTCACATAAATTTTAAATGGCTTTTCTTCATTTTTAGCAACTTCAAAAAAGGCTTCTCCATTCAAATATACTTCACGTACATCCGACTTAAACCGGTCTGGTAAAGTAATACTGCTTTCGGAATTTAGTGAAACCAAAGTACCATCACTTAAGGTTACTGAGCCTCTTTGCCCCTTTTTCATACTAATTTCTTTGAGCACAGCTTCATTCTGCTCTGTTGGAACCTGCACAAAAAACTGACTCCCATAAAATCCAACCAAAAAAACCAAACTAAGAATGGCTGCAATACGCGAGAAATATGAAATATTTCTATTCAGGGCCGTTGCTCTTGACGTTATAAGTATAGGAGTTTGTTCTTCTACGCTAAGATCTTCAGCCTCAATTCGATTCTGTAAAACAGACCAATCTAAAGCACTGTCAAACTCAATATCCAATTTATTTAGCTGCTGTGCATCCACCCAAATTCGCTCATAACTCTTGAGTTGCTCTACATGTTCTTCAGATATACGCAGCCAACTCTCAACCTCTATATATTCTTGAGTCGTACATTCACGGGATAAGTAACGTGCTAATAATTCAGCGTTCATATGACCTTTTTAAAAGTAACTAACCAAAAGACAGCTCTAATACCTACTACCCCTAATCTAAGTTGAATTTTTTTTCAACCTTTTCCAGCTCTTTTCTTAGATACTTAATGGCCTGCCCCATATGATTCTCAACCGTCTTCAAAGACAAATCGAGTATCTTCGAGATTTCTTTATAACTAAGACCATCTTTTCGGTGAAGTTCAAATACGAGCCTGCGTCTATCTGGCATTTTATCAACCAAGGCCCAGATTTGCATCACTCTCTTAGCATCATATTCACTTAAGCCTACAAATGAACTTCTGTCTTCTTCCCACAGGCTATAAGATGTTGAGTAGTCAATACTGTAATTTTCTTGTAGGCGCGAGTGAGTTTTTTGCTTTTCCAATAAATTCAACGCCTGATTCCTTACCGATTGATACAAATAGACCCGGAGTGTTTTATTTACCATCCATGCTTTTCGGTTTCTCCAAATCTTTAAGAAAACATCTTGAACGGTATCGCGCGACAATTCCTTCGACCGGGTAATACCAAAGGCAAAACGAATCAAGGATTGATGATACTCGAAAAATAGTTGCTCAAAAGCAGCTTGATCTCCTTCCGATATGGCTCGAATTAAGGACTGCTCCCTTTCGGTTTGAATACGGACTTTATCTAAATGATGAGGCTCTTCAGAGCCAAATGCCATAAGGAACATGTCGCAGTTATTTGGTTATTAGTACTGTGTTGTAATTGTGTTGTATCTAACTGACCCTTGTTACAACTCTATCCTTATATAACCATGGATTTTTAAAAGATTCAAGTCCTAGTTTGAAAAAAAATAAAAAACCACCCAAGTTTTTAAACATCCAAAAACCATGGGCAAAAAAAAACGGCAGAGTATCCCCCTACCGCTCTTATCTAAATATGCTTTATGTGCGAATGTTCAATATTCTCTAATAACCACCTCTTCTAGAACCTGCGCCATCGGGATTACCTTTGTAATAACGAAAACGCTCAGTTGGAACCCCATTCACTGCGCCGCGCTCATATACGCCACGTCTCATTCGTTCTAAAAATTCTGCACCTTCATTTCCTGGCAAATCTTCTGGATTGGGTCCTGTGTAGTTGTCAAATGCTGAGGTGAACTGACTGATGTACTTCGATCGTGATCGCACCTTATTTTCGGCATACTCCGAAATATCTACAAAGGTATTGGCCTCTCCTCCTGTAGTGCTATAAAACAAATAATCGGTAATGGTGTGTCGCTCGAGACCTTCATTAATAATCTGACTTGGGAAAATGAGTCTCCATTCCGCCGCTCTGGCCGCATCAACAGCCAAATAAGCGGCCGATCGGTGATCTGTTTTATGCCACTGTTGATATCCATATCCTGGATCAAACGCCATGAGTGTAGTTGGCTTTAGTTTTCGAATCCACCAAACTATTTGTTTTACTACCTCTTCTTTATCGGCAAATTCCAACATGCCATCGGTATACCCTAGGTTAATGTAATTTTCTTCAGGAATTCCCAATTCAGCCAAGGCATCAACTTCCTCTTGGCGTCGAATTTTCGACAGTCGATCTCGAGTCATGGTTGGATCTCCTGTTCCCACATTACCCGTTGTAAGTAGCATCACGTACACCTCATTCCCATTGGCTTGCAACATAGCAAGGGTACCATGAGACTGTGCATCATCATCGGGGTGTGCCCCAATCAAGAGTATTGTTCGACCTGTCCATTCTTCAACAGGAATTTCTGGCTGGGCCATGACCATACTTGGAATTACTAGCAGGAATAACGCTAGTAAAAGATTCTTTTTCATGTGGGACTCCTATAAAATTATTGGTTATCTATTACAAAGACAGAAGCCCTACGCCCTACCCCTAAAAAAAAAGCGCTTCATAATGAAACTCTTTTCAAATTCAATCCGAATGGTCAGATGATTTCGTCAAATCATCCGAAAATTTAGCTCCCACAGGTGGGCGATACGGCTGAAAGGGTATTTTCAATAAATTCACCACATCATCATGTTCCTTGGGATCCATGTGCGTATCTATACCATAAATTAATTTAGTAGAATCCTCTACCTGAGCAAAGGTTCCAAACAGGCGATCCCATAGGGCAAATATATTCCCATAATTTGTATCGGTATACGGTTGTGTATAGTGGTGGTGAACTTTATGCATGTTTGGCGTTACCAAAACCCAAGAAAGTGCTCTGTCCACCTTCAAAGGCAGCCGAATATTGGCATGATTAAAGTGGGTGAAAAATGCCGAAAAGGTTTGATATAAAAACACCATCCAGATAGGCGCACCAACGACAATCACTCCAAGGATGGTAAATAACATCCTAAATACCGCTTCACCAGGGTGATGTCTAAGACCCGTAGTTACATCTACATGGGTATCGCTATGATGAACCAGGTGGAACTTCCACAGAAATTTTATTTTATGTTCTACCCAATGGACCAAGTAGGCACCAAAAAAATCTAGCAGCAATACAGCTAAAATGGCCTGCACCCATAAGGGCATTGAAATCCAATGAATGAGTCCTATTTCTTGGGCATTCACCCACTGTGAACTCCATAGTAAGGCGCTGGCAAAGCCCAATCCTATAACTACAAAAAAAAGCGTCAATACCCCATTAATAAGAGCATGACGCACTTTTTGATAACCAATGTCAAAGAGTGGGAAGACCCCCTCAATGATCCAAAAGATGAAAATACCTCCCACCAAAATTCCAGCACGGAAGGTGGAAGGTATGTTTTCAAAAAAATCGATAAACGATTCCATGGCTCAGATTAGTTATCGTCACCAGTTAAGGACTTAAATGGACTTAAATTAGCCTCTTTGATGGCCGCTTCGTAAGCTGGCCAATCTTCGGCTAGGAATCCATCAATCGTTTCCATGGCTTCAGCAACGGCTTCTTTAGCTAATCTTAAGAGATTTTGCTCGGTTACCCCTGGGCCATCCACATCATTACCTAAGTAACGGCCTGCACCATATAACCGAGACATTACGGTCACTTCAGGGTTTCGAACAATACCTTGTCTTTCGTCATCATTGCTACCAAAAATCATGGCAAAAATAGATTCTAGTTCTTCTTGGGTAGCTTTATGAGCCTCTTGAACTGCTTTTAGTTCTTCTGCTGTTCTAGGATCAGCATCCAGCAGCCCTTTATTAACCTTCATAATACCCTCGGCAGTAACTAGAGATTGAACAGCTTTCGCCAATTCAGCACCTAACATGCCCGCTTCATCTTCTAGTGCCGCTGTAGCTACCAACGCTTCCATAGGCATTTCAATGCGTGGATCGTAGTGAACAGTTACCATAGTAGAATCTTTAGCACCTGCATAAGACATCACGACTTTATAAGTTCCTGGTAATACATCACCACCGCGTGATTCAGGCATATTTGGACGCGCTGCACGACGAGAAGGACGTTCCATTCCTTTGCGTTCTAATCCCCACTGCATACGGTTTATACCATTATGTTCGGGCGTAACTTCGAGGTTACGAACATTCGTACCATTTTCATCATAAATAGCGACTTTTACTGCTTCTTCGTTCGATCGACGTCCCCATCGACCCGAAGCTGCAGGACTTGAACCACCTATAGATTCTTTCTTAGCTAAGGATTTATTAACCGAATAGGTAATCATCGCCCCACTGGGACGGTTATCACCAGAATACATGCCATCCGCTGCAAATCGAGAACCCATAGCTTGGCGCCATACCGCTAAATAGGCATCTGGGCTATCGAAAGCTTTAATAGGCTTCTCCAACTCATCTAGCCCTTCGGCTGCTAATTCACGTAGGGGGCGAATATCATCCATCACCCAGAATGAGCGACCAAAGGTTGCAATAACCAAGTCATGCTCCCTTGGATGAATGACCATATCGTAAGTTGAAACCGTAGGGTATCCATTGGTCCACTTGGTCCAGCTATCCCCTCCATCGATGGTGAAGTAAAGCCCAAATTCAGTTCCTACAAACATCAAATTAGGCTCAACCAAATCCTGAACAAAGGATAGAGCATAACCCTCCAAACCTTTGCCTTCTACAATATTGGTCCATTTTTTACCATAATTCGTAGTATGGAGTACATAAGGTGTCCAGTCTCCGCGCCGGTAATTATTAATTACAGCTACCGCCTCACCTGCATTAAAACGAGAGGCTTTAACCTGCGCAACATAACTTCCTGCAGGAACACCCTTCACATTAGAAGCTGTGTTAGTCCAACTTTGGCCACCATCGGTAGTCACTTGAATATTACCGTCATCGGTGCCTACCCAAATAACATTTTCCTCCACTGGGCTTGGTTCAATGGCTAGAATAGTGGTGAAATTCTCGGCACCTGTAGCATCCATGGTTAATCCACCACTTTCATGCTGCATTTGCTTGGTCGTGTCATTCGTTGTTAAATCAGGAGATATAATGGTCCAACTCTCTCCTCGATCCGTACTTTTATGAACATACTGACTACCAAAGTAAATGGTCTCTTCATCAAATGGGTCAAAGTTGATAGCTGCATTCCAGTTAAAGCGAAGATTTTCTCCCTCGGGATGAGTTGGCTTAACAAATCGCGCACTTCCAGAAACTCGATCAACACGCCCAACATTACCTTGTTGTGACATGGCATATAAGTAACGAGAATCACTAGGATCCATCATCACATCAAAACCATCTCCGAAAAAGAGTTCGTCCCAATAGGCATTACGAATACCACCATCTCGCCAAACGTATGCAGGACCTTCCCAAGACCCATTATCCTGCATTCCACCGTATACGTTATATGGAATCTCCATATCCACATTTACATGGTAATACTGACCCACCGGTATGTTCTCTACAAAACGGAAGGTTTTACCTCCATCATGAGAGATATTCAAGCCCCCGTCGTTACCTTCCACAATGAATCCGGGATTAGTAGTGCTCATCCAAAATGCATGGTGATCGGGATGAACCCAATTGTAATAGGGATTCAGACTTTCAAAACTTTTTGCCCCATCTTCACTGATGGTCAGATAGGTGAATACACTGTATACTCGGTTCTCATTGAAAGGGTCCACGTAAATTTCAGAGTAGTAAAATGGACGATTACCTACATCAGGATCATCTTTTACGGTTTGACGCAACTTCCAACTAAATCCACCATCTTCACTGCGGTAAATGGCATTGGCACTCGATTCAACTAGTGCATATACAATATTTGGTTTGCTATGTGAAAACGCGATACCCATTCGCCCGAGTTCTCCTTCTGGCATTCCATCTTCATCGGTTATTTCATTCCAGGAGTCTCCTCCATCTAGGGTCATATACATCCCAGAACCTTCTCCACCTGATTTAAAAAACCATGGCCATCGTCTGAATTCCCACATATTTACCAGAATTTTGTTGGGATTGCTAGGATCCATAACCATATCACCCACACCTGTTCGACTGTTGACGTATAGAATTTTATTCCAGGTTTTACCACCATCGGTCGTTTTGTAGACACCTCGATGCTCGCTATCTGCCCAAGCATCCCCTTGTGCACCTACCCATACGGTATTTGGATCGTTTGGATGTACAATAATTCGATGAATATTTCGAGTTTCTTCTAAGCCCATAAACTCGAAACTTCGTCCGCCGTCTAGACTTTTATATACACCCGCACCAGAGTTCTGAGAATTCCGAGGATTTCCCTCACCAGTCCCTACCCATACGATATCGGGGCTCGCCTGATATATATCAATAGCTCCAATGGATGCCGCACCGTAATCGTCAAATATGGGCTCCCAAGCTACTCCACCACTCATAGACTTCCAAATACCTCCAGAAGCCGAGCCCGCATACATGATATCGTGGTTTGACTCTACCACATCAATTGCTGTGATACGACCAGACATTCCTGCAGGCCCAATATTTCGAGGTTCAATGGCCTTAATCAGGTCCATATCTACCTGTTGTGCACTCAGCATAGTCGAAACAACAATCGTTAATGCAAAAGTGAGTTGAACTAGTTTTTTTAAACCTTTCATGAACTTTTTATTAATGGTTAGAAAATTAAATGAGAAACTGCCTTAGAAAAAAAATCCCCTAAGATTAGGGGATTTGAATGCTTAAAATTAATCGTTTTGGTCGAGAATATTGTCGATTCGAGCAATGGTATCTTCGAGGTGAACTCGAGTTGCTCTATCCAAATTACCGGCACTGATTCTTCGACCGGCATCTCTACGCAATATGGTGAGTTGATTTCGTACAGCAGGACGGATATCTGATTGACTTAAATCTACACTGCTGCCGAAGAAACCAGTAGGCTCTTGTGTCATCAAATATTCCATACGTTCAACATAGGCTCGCTGTAAGTGGCGACGATGTACATCCACATTATCGTTTGCCCGTAATTCACTAAAAATACCGTTACGCAAATCATCCATCATTTCGAAGACCGTGTAGGTGTCCATATCGGTTCGCACCTCACCCTCGGTAAGACGAGCAATTCTCGATGGATTTAGCACTCCATTAAGCACTCCAGCCTGAGCAGAACGGAAAGTTTCTACTGCCGTAGATTCATTTATACGGTCTAAAATATCGCGGTTGAATGCCCAAGTAGGAGTTGAGAATGCATATTCCTGAAGGAAATCCATGGCTCGCTTCTGATCTTCCTGAGAAACCACCTCATAAACAACCCCTTCCTGCTCGAAGGTTTTGTAGGTCTCATATACACCTCCAATATAGGTGGTCACGTGCCCCATATACCGTCTCCACTGAGACAATACATTGCTGTATAATTCGGCCAAATCATCATAGTCTTGTCCAGGCTCTTCAACCCACTCAATCAAACTACCGGTGATTCGTTCCAAATTGGCAATCCCAAGCTCACTGGCTCTCATCGCATCATCTCCAATAGCTTCGGTTTGAGAGCGAGGATCAGATCCATTGGCATAGCCAAAGAAGTACAATGGATCGTCACCGTTTGCTACAATCCAATCATTTAGTATTTCATTCTCATCATCTGCCTCATCTACATCAGGGAACCAAGTGTATCCCCACTTAATGGACCATTTGTCATACTCTCCTATCATGGGGAAGAAATTGGTTACACCATCTCCTGGCTGAGCTACATAATTGAATCGAGCATAGTCCATGATGGATGGAGCAACCCCATGAGTTGAGGTAAATTCAGGGTCACGTAATTGTTCTACTGTATAACCTGGACTAGAACCCATGTTATGAGGTAAACCAAGCGTATGACCCACCTCATGAGCAGCCACAAAACGTACCAACTCACCCATAAGCTCCGTATCAAAATCTACATTTCTAGCTTCTGGATTAACCGCAGCAGTTTGAATAAAATACCAGTTTCTGAGCAGGTTCATCACATTGTGGTACCAAAGAATGTCACTCTCCAAAATCTGACCGGTTCTAGGATCATGCACATGAGGACCCTGAGCATTTTGGATAGGGTTGGTGATATAACGAATCACCGAGTACCGAACATCTTCAGGAGAAAACTCTGGATCTTCTTCAGGACTTGGTGCTTCTTTTCCAATAATCGCATTTTTGAATCCGGCTTCTTCGAAAGCAACATTCCAATCTTCGATACCTTGTATCAAATACTTTCTCCACTTTTCTGGAGTGGCAGGATCTAAATAATAAATGATGGGTTCTTCTGGCTCGACCAATTCTCCACGTGCATAGGCTTCTTTGTCGGAGGGAACCAGTTTCCATCGTGTAATGTAACGATTCTGAGCGGCACGGTGCTTATCAGAACTGTAATCGTATTGTGAAATAGAGAAATACCCCACACGCATATCATGATTTCTAGGAGTATGAGGCTGCTCGGGAAGTAAAATCATCGACTGATTCATCTCTAAAGAAATCGTACCTGTTGGCTCATCATCTGGCGGATTCCCCGCATCAA
>Ga0181589_10000965_pt1 | contig 21822 bp, 22 predicted proteins | sample 071ome_25_FD_132444 | JGI IMG/M metagenome (GOLD analysis project Ga0181589, IMG submission 132444) | Coastal salt marsh microbial communities from the Groves Creek Marsh, Skidaway Island, Georgia - 071410BT metaG (megahit assembly) | ecosystem: Environmental > Aquatic > Marine > Intertidal...
AAAATTCTCCAAGATAGAGGTTTTGTAGCGGGTTGTAAGGAGGGTGACAACAGCAATGGATTCAAGACCATAGAAATTGAATTAAAGTATGTTTCGGGCAAACATGCGATCAAAGGAATAAGTCGGATCAGTAAACCGGGGCGTAGATCATATTGTGGATACAGGGACATACCGAGCGTTCTCGGGGGTCTCGGAATTTCGATCATTAGTTCTCCTAGAGGTATTATCGACGATCGTACTGCTCGCCAAGAAAAGTTGGGCGGAGAGTTGCTTTGCACCGTTTGGTAGGAGAAATAAGTCATGAGTAGAATAGGAAATTTACCCATCACTATCCCTACAGGAGTAGAAGTTACTTCAGAAAATGAAGTTGTTAAAGTAAAGGGACCCAAAGGTGAACTTGAGCAAATTCTCCACGAGTCAATATCTTTAGATATTTCTGATGATCAAATTTTAATTAAACCAATTGACTCAACTCGTGGGTCCAAAGCTATTCAAGGAACTTTTCGCTCCCTTATCGCTAATATGGTTCATGGGGTAACCAATCCATATTTCAAGGATCTCTTGATCGAGGGTGTTGGATTTCGTGCAGCAGTTAAAGGCAATGAAATTGGTTTAGAATTAGGATATTCTCACCCCATCAACCACCCAATACCTGATGGAGTAAGCGTGTCTGTCGCCGACAATGTAAAAATTCATGTTGAGGGTGCTGATAAACAAAAAGTCGGGCAACTTGCTGCAGAGATCAAAAGTTACTACCCAGTTGAGCCCTACAAAGGCAAAGGAGTGCGAATAGTTGGCGAATTTGTTCGCCGTAAGGAAGGCAAGAAATCCGCATAATTTCCCATTAATCTTATGAATTTAGCCAAGAAAAGAGAACTACTACAAAAGCGCCGTTGGCGCATCCGTAAAAAAATCGTAGGCACACAAGATCGCCCCCGCTTGACTGTATGTTTTACCAACAAAAACATTCATGCTCAATGTATAAACGATGATCTCTCAGCCACTCTCGTGGCCATATCATCAAATGAAAAGGAGTTAAACGATTGTCTTCCTAATATTTCTGGATCTGAAAAAATTGGTTCTGCTTTTGCACTCAAACTTTCTAATGCTGGCATCAAGACCGTTGTCTTTGATCGTGCAGGTAGAAAATACCATGGTTGCGTCAAAGCATTTGCAGACGCACTTCGCAGTTCTGGCTTGGAGTTTTAATAAAATGGCAGATACAAAAAATAAATCATCGAAATCTCAGCCAAAAGTTGTGTTGGAGGAGGAAGAACTTTTCGAAAAAGTTGTCCATGTTAATCGTTGTGCCAAAGTAGTCAAAGGTGGCCGCCGTTTTAGTTTTGCTGCACTTGTTGTCGTGGGTGACCAAAAGGGCAATGTAGGCTACGGTTATGGTAAAGCGCAAATGGTTCCAGATGCAATTCGTAAGGGCACAGATCAAGCCAAAAAAGCAATGCGTCCAGTTTCTCTGCAAGGAGAAACAATTCCTCATCCTGTACTTGCTAATTTTGACGGTGGCAAGGTCTTGCTCAGACCTGCTCGTAAGGGTACTGGGATCATAGCAGGAGGTGGGGTTCGAGCCGTGCTGGAAGGAGCAGGTGTTAAAAATGTTCTCTCTAAATCGCTTGGCTCTAATAATCCACTTTCAATTGTTGCAGCTACCATGAAAGGTTTGTCCGAGATGCGATCAGCTGAAGAAATTTCTTCAATTCGAGGCGAAAAAGTTCGGGGCTCTGCATTTACTTCGGATACGGACGAATCTACTTTAACTCCATAACCATTTAGTTATCCACAGATTCAACTGATATGAAGCAAAATAATATACCATCAGGTGCAAATCGTCCAAAGCGTTGTGTAGGACGGGGCGAAGGAAACGGTCATGGTAAGACTTGTTGTCGTGGCCATAAAGGTGCTGGTGCAAGATCAGGTTACTCGTTGCGTGCTGGATTTGAGGGCGGTCAAATGCCTCTTTATCGTAAACTTCCACAGCGGGGATTTAATCGTGCTCGTTTCCAAAAAGAAATTGCAGTTATAAATGTTGGCAAATTGGAAAAACTATCCGGTAACATTGTGAACTTAGTATCACTCAAAGAAATGGGCTTAATTCGAGCAAATGTGAAACAAGTAAAGTTACTCGGTGCTGGCGACATTTCAAAACCCTTTACTGTTGATGTAGACTATGTTTCAGCTTCAGCAGGTAGGAAAATTGAAGCTGCCGGCGGATCATTAAAGCAATCTTAATCATTTTATGCTCTCTGCATTCACCAATTCTTTAAAAATACCCGAGCTTAGGCAAAAGATTTTCTTTACCTTGGCTCTGCTTTTTATTGCTAGGGTTGGTGCAAATATACCCTTGCCAGGGGTAGATCCCTCCCCAATTAAGGAATTTTTTGAACTTCGGGAAGAAACACGAAGTGATTCTGGAAGTAACGACATACTAGGCTTCTATAACATGTTTACTGGGGGAGCTCTTTTAAATGGTGCCCTTTTTGCTTTAGGTATTATGCCTTACATCAGTGCCTCCATTATTATGCAATTAATGGGGGCAGTTTTCCCTCATCTCGCGAGGTTGCAACAGGAGGGTGAGCCAGGCAGACAGAAAATATCACAATACACGAGATATCTTACCATTTTGATATGTTTGGTTCAAGGTGGGCTCTTAGCTGTAGCACTCCGAGATAGCCCGGGCAGTTTAATTATGGGATTTAACCCATTAGAGGTTGGTTTAGATGGTCAGCCCTTAGGAGATATTGTAGTGTCATCCTCACCATCCCTATTCTTGTTCAACTCTATTATATTCCTCACCACTGGTTCGCTAATTTTAATGTGGCTTGGTGAACAAATTACACAGCGTGGGATTGGAAATGGTATATCACTTCTCATAACAGTGGGCATTTTGGCTGATTTGCCAAAGGCATTGGCGGACGCTTATTCATTAATTTTCCTTGCTCCTGCGGAAGACAACATGGTCATAGTCAAGGCTTCTCTGATGATTGGTTTATTTCTCCTCGTTGTAGGCGGTATCATCGCTGTAACGCAGGCTCAACGAAAAATTCCTGTCCAGTACGCTAAAAGAATGGTAGGCAGAAAAGTTTTTGGAGGGCAGAGCTCCTTCTTGCCACTAAAGGTAAATTATGCAGGTGTCATGCCTGTTATCTTTGCTAGTGCAATCCTTATGTTTCCAGCCCAACTCCTCAGAACATTGGGTGCGGCTATTGCCGATTCACCAAACGAAACGAATTGGGCAATCGACTTAGCCAACGCATTTGCTGGAAGAGGTTGGTTTTACTACCTGGTTTACGGCGGACTCATTCTGGTCTTCAGTTACTTTTGGGTATCTATTATGTTTAAACCAGTTCAAATTGCTGATGATTTAAAAAAGAACGGTGGATATGTTCCCGGGGTTAGACCAGGAGACCATACTGCACGATTTCTGGATTTTGTTATGACGCGATTAACACTCGCAGGTGCTGTTTTTTTAACTATAATCGCAGTTTTCCCCGACTTTATCTTTAAAACAGCAAATGTTTCTTACAATGTAGCCACATTCTTTGGGGGCACTGGAATGCTTATTATAGTAGGTGTGGTGCTGGACACCATGAGACAAATTGAAACCTTTTTGCTTCAAAGACATTACGATGGCTTTTTGCGCAAAGGTAGAATCAAGGGGCGATCCACCGCGACGAACCGTGGGATTGAATCGCTGGAACTCAAAGATTTTGAAGCCCAATGGAGACCCTTGATTATCATATCAATAGTACTTTTTGCATTTGGGCTACTCGCATATTTCTTCAAAGGCGCCTGAAGCTTTCTAAATATTTTAACTTAAAATCACTATGGCCAGATTATTAGGAGTAGACATACCAAATCGTAAAAAGATATCGTATTCCTTGCGATATGTATATGGTATTGGACCAACCAGATCCCTGAAAATTCTCGAGGAAACAGGAATTGATCCAGACAGACGAACGCAAGAACTTTCTGAACAAGAACTTAGTCTCATTAGTAACTACATAATCGATAATAAGATTATGGTAGAAGGAGATTTGCGTAGGCAAATTACCAATAACCTGAAACGCCTGCAAAGCATACGTAGTTATCGCGGCCTTCGACACCAAAGAGGGTTACCAGTTCGTGGACAAAGAACAATCACTAACGCGAGAACACGTAAAGGAGGTCGTAAGACTGTTGGAGTTGTTCGCAAAGGCTAAATGCCCTACCCCACATTTTCATGAGCGAAGAAGAAAAATCAAATCAAGACGAAACCGAGAAGTCTATTTCCCCAGACAACTCATCTACGACTTCTGTTAAAGAAGAGCCAAAATCGACTGAGACCAAGGTTGAAAAAAAGGAAGAAACCGCCGAGGATTTGCTAGGTGCGAATATTGAACAGGTTAAAGTTCGCAAAGCAAAGGGCAGCAAAAATATATCATCTGGAATTTGTTATGTTGTTGCCACCTTCAATAATACTAAGGTTTCTTTTACCGATATGAAAGGGAATGTAATTTCCTGGTCCAGTTCAGGAAAATGCAATTTTCGCGGTTCACGAAAGTCCACTGCCTACGCAGCTCAGGTTGTTACCCAAGATGCAGGAAAAGTGGCGATGTCCCATGGCATGAAAGAAGTATTAGTTAAGGTAAAGGGGCCAGGCATGGGAAGAGACTCAGCCATAAGGGCACTTCAGAGCCTTGGATTTAATGTCTCTGCAATCATTGATGTTACTCCTGTTCCCCATAATGGTTGTCGTCCACCAAAAAGAAGACGGGTTTAAACCACAAATTCAAAAACTTTTCATTATGTCACGATACACAGGACCAACCACCCGCATAAATCGCCGTTTTGGGATGGCGATTTTCCCCGCGAATAAATCTTTTGAGCGCCGTACCTATCCCCCCGGCCAACATGGGCCGAATTTTCGGAGAAAAGCAAGTGATTACAGCGCTGGATTGCTAGAAAAACAAAAACTTCGGTTGATGTACGGTCTTACAGAAAAACAGTTCCGAAATCTATTTCAAAAAGCAAAAAGAAAACAAGGTATTACCGGAGAAAACTTTCTCACTTATTTGGAAACCCGACTGGATAATGTTGTCTACAGACTCGGCTTTGCAAAAACACGCCAATCCGCAAGGCAATTTGTCAATCATGGGCATCTACTTGTTAATGGTCAAAGGGTTGATATTCCAAGCTTTCAAGTTTCTGTAGGTGACGATTTGACTGTCCGTGAAAAAACTTCATCTCGACAAGTTGCCACCCGAAATTTAGATGGCTCCCAATACAACAACACCCCGCCTTGGCTTGAAGTTAAAGCAGACTCTTTGCAGGGAACAGTCGCAAGACTCCCTCAACCCGAAGAACTTGAACAAAGCATTAATGTACAGCTCGTCGTCGAGTTTTACAGTCGTTAATTTTAAAATCACTAAAACACAAATACATACCATGGCTACAAGACTTGGAAAATTTGAACTCCCTAATCGTTTGGTTAAGGAAGAAGAAACTGCTACCGAAAAGTACGCGAAATTCATTGCTGATCCTTTTGAAACTGGCTACGGCCATACAGTCGGAAATGCTTTTCGTCGTGTCCTGCTCAGTTCTATTGAAGGAGCCGCCATCTCTTCATTGAAGATGGACGGAGTGCAGCATGAGTTTCAGAGTGTTGACGGTGTAGTAGAGGATGTGACTGATATTGTGTTAAATCTTAAAAAAGTTTTAATTATAAATCATAAATCCGAACCAGCGGTTATCACCTTAGATGTTGAAAAAGAAGGCGAGATTACTGCAGGAGACATCTCCCCCGTTGAGGGAATTGAAATTATTAACCCCGAGCAAGTAATTCTTACTAACGACCGCAAACAAAAGATCTTTGCAGAAATGGATGTTACGGTTGGTCGTGGATTTTGTTTGGGAGAGGACAGCAAACAGGAAAACCAACCGATCGGCATGATAAATGTCGATGCTCTTTACAGTCCAGTCAAGCTTGTTAAATACGATGTCCAAAATACCCGCGTGGGTCAAATGACCGACTATGATAAGTTAATACTAGAGATTCATACTGACGGAAGAATTAGCCCCGAAGATGCGTTAAAGCAATCGGCAGCAATTTTGCGCCATCACCTTGATGTATTTGATCAAATCAGCGAAGAACAAATTGAATTTGAAAGTAACACAAAACAAGTCAGTGAGGAGCAAAACAGACTCAAGAATTTGCTGAGTATGAGTGTAAACGAAATTGAATTATCTGTACGTGCGGCTAATTGTTTAAATAATGCTAATATAACTACAGTGGGAGAGTTGGCTACCAAATCTGAGCCTGAAATGCTCAAGTACCGAAACTTTGGAAAGAAATCCCTCAATGAGATAAAGGCGAAACTCGAACAGCTTGGTCTATCTTTGGGCATGAAGTTCGAAAATCGCTTACTTGAATCTGCGACCAATTAATCACCAGTATTACCAATAACCGTATATCCCCATGAGGCACCGCAAGCACAATCATCAATTGGGCGTAAAGTCTGCTCACCGAGTTTCATTGGTGGCTAATCTATCTTGTTCCTTAATTGAGCATGGGCGAATTAAAACAACCCTAGCAAAAGCAAGGGCGTTAAGACCTGCTATTGAAAAGCTAATTACTTTAGCTAAAAAAGCCCATTTATCCGAGGACAGTGCCCGGAAGGTTCATTATCGCAGACTGGCGATTTCTAGACTGCGAAACAAGAAAGCAGTTACCAAACTGTTTGACGAGTTAGTTGATCAATTTACTGGTCGCAATGGAGGTTACACTCGTATTTACAAATTAGCTCTTCCGAGGCTTGGGGATGCCGCAGATATGGCTTTGATTGAATTTGTCGAAGAAGCTCCCAAGAAAAAAGCTAAGAAAAAGAAATCAACTGCCAAAAAGAAGAAAGAAACTCCTAAAACTGATGTCGAAGAAAAGGCAGATGCAGTAAGTGAAGACACTTCTGTTGAACCTGAGGCCGTTTCTGAAGTAACTGAAAGTAAACCTGATGAAACCCCTTCCGAGGCTCAGGTAGTTGCAGAAGAGACAAGTAATTCTGACATTGATGATTCCTCTGCGGAGGAGCCTTCAAAAGAATCCAAATAATCGTATCTCTTCTTTCAGGATAGAATCAGATATCTAAAATTTTTCATAATTTAGAGTTTCTAGTAATTACAAAATAGTAACTTCCACTTTTGTGGATTAGTGGTTGCAGACATAGAACAAGGTTCCTATCAATCAACTTTTGTTTACATTACATCTCCTCCATGCCCCAGACTATACTCGTTTTAGACTTTGGTTCACAGTATACCCAAGTTATCGCTCGGCGTATCCGTGAACAAAATGTTTACTCCCAAGTTCTTCCTTACGACACTCCGCTTGCCGAAATTAAGAAGCAAAAACCTTTAGGGATTATTCTTTCAGGCGGTCCTGCCAGTGTTCTTTCTTCTGGAGCTCCCCTCCCAGATAAGAGAATATTCACTTTGGGCATTCCCATACTAGGTATTTGTTATGGTCTCCAATTAATGGGTAAACTTCTTGGTGGAGAAGTTAAGAAGTGTGATAAAAGAGAGTATGGTAGAAGTGAACTTACCATAAAAAAAGAGAATAAGCTTCTCAGCAAATTACCTAAGAAATTTAATGTTTGGAACTCTCATGGTGATGCCATCGTGAAGATACCAGCTGGTTTCACGGGAATTGCTAATACTGAAAATTCTAATTTTTCCATCATTGAGAACCCAAAGCTCAAATTCTACGGATTGCAATTTCACCCTGAGGTAGAGCATTCCGAACACGGTACTGAATTAATCCATAATTTTCTCTTTTCAATCTGCGGTTGTAAAGGAGATTGGGACATGGGTGACTTCATTGAAATTGCAGTGCAGAAAATACGTGATCAAGTTGGCTCAAAAAGGGTTATTCTTGGGCTCAGCGGGGGTGTCGATTCGAGCGTGGCTGCGGCCTTGATCGATCGGGCAATAGGGAAGCAATTAACCTCAATTTTCGTCGATAATGGTCTACTCAGGCAAAACGAGCGTAATGAAGTCATTAAGCTTTTCAATGATCACATTCCTGGAAAATTAAAAGTGGCGAAAGCGGGTAGATTATTCCTTGGAAAGTTAAAGGGCGTATCTGATCCTGAAAGGAAACGAAAAATCATTGGGAAAACCTTTATTCAAGTATTTGATGATGAGGTCAAAAAACTTGGAGATGTTCACTTTTTAGCTCAAGGAACATTATATCCTGATGTGATTGAAAGTGTGCCTATAGGGGGCAATCCTGCTGCCCTAATAAAAAGTCATCATAATGTTGGTGGATTACCAGAAAAAATGAAACTTGAGTTATTGGAACCTCTACGGGAGCTTTTCAAAGACGAAGTCCGTTTGCTTGGCAAAAAGCTAGGATTGCCAGATCATGTAATCAACCGGCACCCTTTTCCTGGTCCTGGTCTTGGCGTTCGTGTGATAGGTGACCTTACACCGAAGAGATTAGAGGTTCTTCGACAGGCTGACGCAATTTTCATTGAGGAGCTTAGGCGTTCGAAGTGGTACTCCAAGTTGTGGCAGGCATTTTGTGTTTTCCTGCCTGTAAGAAGTGTTGGTGTTATGGGAGATGAAAGAACCTATGAGAATGTCATAACTCTCCGGGCAGTAACCAGCAGTGATGCTATGACTGCAGATTGGGCTAAACTTCCTGACGCCTTACTTAGGAGAGTTTCAAGTCGTATCATTAATGAGGTTAAAGGAGCAAACCGAGTTGTTTATGACATCAGTTCTAAGCCCCCAAGTACCATTGAGTGGGAATAATTTTAATGAAGCTTTCTTACAAGAGAGACAGTGAGAATTTATTAGCTGAGTTAAATAAATTCATACCTTCAGCTGGGGCAGATGAAAATGTTTCATCTGTTGTTTCCAAAATACTTTCAGATATCAAATCGGCCGGTGATGAAGCAGTCCTTGCCAAAACTGCTGAGTTTGATGAAGTAAATCTTACAGCCGCGGAATTAAAGGTTTCTGCGGGAGAGCTTAATTGTGCGTTAAATTCAATTACTGAAGAAGAGAAAACAGCCCTAGAAGAAGCGATAGCTAACATAACCTATTTCCATCAGCAGAGCCTACCAAATGACTGGCAAGGCACGAACATGCACAATGGAATTGTAGGAGAGCGTAATTATCCCATTAAGCGAGCCGGGATTTATGTGCCTGGTGGACATGTTCCGTTAGTGTCTACGGTGGTAATGACGGTTACCCTAGCGAAGGTTGCTCAGGTCCCTGAAGTTGTGGTGGTTACTCCCCCAGGAAAAGATGGAAAAGTAGCGGATCAACTGCTCGCTGCTCTGCAACTTTTAGGAATCTCTGAAGTCTACAAAGTTGGGGGGGCTCAAGCAATAGGTGCACTTGCCTACGGTACTTTTACAATTGCTCCTGTAGATAAGATCTTTGGTCCAGGGAATGCCTTTGTTAATGAAGCCAAAAGGCAGGTATTCGGCCGGGTGGGAATTGATTTGTTGCCTGGGCCTAGCGAAGTAATGGTTATTGCGGATAAAACTGCCAACCCCGAATGGGTAGCCGCAGCCTTGCTCGCGCAGGCAGAGCATGGTTCCGGAAAAGAAAAAATTTACCTTCTTTTTGAAGAAATCATGATGTTTGAAAAAATTGTTGGCGAAATAGAAAAACAAATCATTCAACTTTCCCACTCTTCAGCAATTGAACTTGTTCTTAGAAAGGGTTTTTTTGCGATTTTTTTGAATAGTCGTGAGCGAATTTCAGAGGTGGCAAATTATATTGCTCCTGAACATCTTGAACTTCAAGTGTCTGATGATAATTGCGATTTTTACCTCTCTAATATTACAACTGCTGGTGCGTTTCTTGTTGGTCATCAGACCGCAACATCAGTTGGAGATTTTGCTGCCGGCCCTAGCCATGTTTTACCTACTGGGCGGTCCTCTAGATTTTCTTCTGGGTTACGGGTTCAAGATTTTATGAGAAGAAGTAGTCTTATTAGATATGATCTTGATGCCTCCCAGAATGCAGCGTCAGTTGTTGAAGCCTTTTCTAAAATGGAAAAACTTGATGGGCATGGAAATGCACATCTTATGCGTTTAGGATCATTCCTCTCTAAAGAGAATTAACTCTTACTGTTGTGCAGGTAACTAAGCGGCTGCAATCTCACCATTCCTATTCGCCAGGTGTGCAACCTGAAACCTGGGATTCTGTGGTAAAACTAAACACAAATGAAAATCCATATACGCCTAGTCCATCAGTAATAGAAGCAGTAACTAATGAAATTAACCTGCTTAACCTCTATCCCAATCCGACTTCAATGCCCTTACGGGAAAAAATTTCTCAACTATTCGGATTGGTTAATAATCAGGTAATTATTGGAAATGGATCGGATGATCTTTTAAACCTATGTGTTCGCTCGTTTGCCGATGACGATTTGAAAGTGGGAATGCTAGACCCGAGCTATTCATTATACAAAACTCTCATAAATGTTCAGGGGGCAGATTTGATCAAAATTTCCTTTATTGATGATGAATTCACTTTTGATCCTAACCAGGTCTCTTCTTCTGGTGCTAACTTATTTTTTCTTACAAGCCCACATGCTCCAAGCGGTAGGTCTTTTTCTTTGCAGACTCTAAGGCAAACGGCCGAATCTTTTCCAGGCTTACTAGTAATTGACGAAGCATACGCAGATTTTGCTAAAGAAACCGCCCTACCCTTACTTAATGATTTTAAAAATGTTTTAATCACTCGGACCCTTTCGAAATCTTACTCCCTTGCAGGTTTAAGATTGGGTTTTGCCATGGGACACCCTTCGGTCATTGCTCAACTCGATCGAGTTCGTGAGGTTTACAATGTCGATAGATTAGCCCAAGCAGCAGCACTTGCTTCACTCGAAGATCAGGATTATTTTTCGAGTTGTTTAGAAAAAATACTTAAACAACGCCAATGGTTCACCAATCAATTGGAAGCAATGGAATGGCGAACCATTCCCTCGAGCACTAATTTTGTTTTCACTCAACCATGTGATGCGAACGGTATAAGAGGAGAAAAAGTCGCTCAGTCATTGTTTGAATTCCTAAACCAAAGAAAAATCTTAGTCCGATACTTTGCAGAACATCCTCTTACAAATACATTCTTGAGAATCAGTATTGGCAAGCCAGAGGAGATGTCTATCCTAATTGATGCAATTGATAAATGGAAACGCCAAGAAAAGGAACTGTAGAAAGAAATACTAGCGAAACCCAGATTTCTCTGGATTTATTCATTGATGGGTCTGGTATTAATTCAATATCCACTGGCATCCCCTTTTTAGATCACATGCTGGAACTGTTTTCTAGGCATGGTTTCTTTGATTTAAAGATTCAGGCCAAGGGAGATCTGCAAATCGATTACCATCATTTGGTTGAAGACATTGGTATTGCTTTAGGGCAAGCATTTTCTAAGGGACTTGGGGACAAGTCAGGAATAAAGCGCTACGGATATTTTATCGCTCCAATGGATGAAACTTTAGTTACAACCTCCGTGGATCTATCGAACCGCCCCTTTCTATTTTGGCAGGTCGTAGTTAAAAACAATTTAGTCAGGGATTTTAATATTCAATTGCTAAAGGAGTTTTTTCAGTCCTTTGCCAATGAGGTTGCATGTAATTTGCATATTCGATTGGAACATGGGGACGAACCCCACCATGTGGCGGAAGGAATCTTCAAATCACTGGCAAAATGTTTGGATATGGCTACAAGTAGGGAGCACCGACTCGAGGGGAAGGTGCCCTCAACTAAAGGTACTCTTTCAAAATAGAAAGGTCTAAATTATCATTGTGAATGTCCGCAAATTAGCGGTAATAGACTATGGGACAGGTAATCTGCGAAGTGTAGTTAAAGCATTCGAGTTTCTGAATGCCAGGCCCACCTTAGCCAAAACGCCAAAAGATATAAAGGGTGTTGATGCGATCATCTTTCCCGGACAGGGAAGCTTTGATCATTGTATGACTAGTTTAAAAGATTCTGGCCTAGACAGGGCCTTACAATCATGGATTTTAGAGGACCGCCCCTTTTTTGGAATTTGTTTGGGTTTACAGGTTCTTTTCGGATCCTCGGAAGAGGGAAAGCTTCCTGGATTAGGAATATTTAGTGGATCGGTAGTCCGTTTTTCAATTGGTACTCAATTCAAGGTTCCTCATATGGGATGGAATCAAGTTACCTGGGGATTAGCAGGCAATCATTGGGCGAGGAGAGACATCACAGAAAACGACCAATTCTATTTTGTGCACAGTTATCGAGTCCAGACAGATGATCCTCGCCTACATTGTATGTGTACGGATTATGGTGGAAACTTCACAAGTGGAATTATTTCTTCCAATTGTATCGCCACACAATTCCATCCAGAGAAAAGTCAATCAAAAGGAATTCAACTATACCGAAACTTTCTTGAAAATATCGAGTAGAAGTGGCACAACAATACATTACTCCCAATTATTACCTCTATTTCGATTATGTCTGACAAAGCTACCTTAACTTTTGGTGATTCCACCTACCCTCTTAACATTATAACTGGTACAGAAAATGAAAAGGCTTTGGATGTCAGACAACTGCGTAAAGATAGCGGTTTGATCACCTATGATGATGGTTATGGTAATACTGGTTCCTGTGAAAGTTCTGTTACCTTTATTGACGGGGATAAGGGGATTTTACGATACCGTGGGTATGACATTGCGGAGTTAGCTCAGAAGGCCAATTTCCTTGAGGTTTGTTTGCTTTTGCTAAATGGAGAGCTTCCCTCGTCGTCCCAACTGTCCTCCTTTGAAGAGAAAGTGGCAACTTACCAAAAACTACCGACCGAGGTTCTTAAAGCGGTTGCATCAATGCCAGCTAGCACTCACCCTATGGGTTCATTGGCGTCTGGCTTGCAGGCTCTGGGAGGTGCTTGTGTACAGCTTTGCACCAATGACCGCTCGCAAGATTTGGATAATTTTGACGATGCAGCAGCTTTGATCATCGCCGCCCTGCCAGTGCTTGCTGCGGCCAGTCACCGAAATAAAAAGGGAGAGACTTTTCTCCCTTCGGATAATACATTCAATTATTGTACAAATTTTCTTTCGATGATGTTTGCCCAAGATGGGGATGCTCCAATTAACCCATCACTTAGTAATGCATTAGATCTTATTTTTCTACTGCATGCGGACCATGAACAGAATTGTTCCACTTCAACCTGCCGCATGATTGCCTCTGGGGGAGCCAATCCCTTTGCATCTTTGGCCGGGGCAGTTTCGGCACTATGGGGTCCGCTTCATGGAGGTGCTAACATGGCGGTTATAAAAATGCTCAATGATATACACGATTCTGGAGACGATGGTAGCAAGTTCATCCAGTTAGCAAAAGAAGGGAAATCTCGCTTAATGGGATTTGGCCATAGAGTGTATCGCAATTATGACCCGCGAGCCAAAATATTAAAGTCAGCTTGTGATCAGGCTCTTGAAGCACTTGGCGTTTCTAGCCCTATTCTTGACATCGCTCGTCGTTTAGAGGAAGTGGCTTTGAAAGATCCATATTTTATTGATCGAAAACTTTATCCCAATGTGGACTTTTACAGTGGTATCATTCTGCAAGCACTCGGTTTTCCAACGAACACATTTACCGTTTTGTTTGCAATTGGTCGTGCTCCAGGTTGGTTAGCCCATTGGAAAGAAATAGCTCAAACGGGTAAAAGAATTCACCGCCCTAGGCAAATATATCAAGGCTCGAACCTTCGCCAATATATTCCTCTAGAAGATCGCTAAGGAGATTTCTGTCTCATTGCGTCTTCGATATTTAATCCTGTACAATTCTTTATTCCTTGGATTAATAACCATATTGCATATCCGCTAACGACCATACAAGGTAGACTAATTACTGGGAAACTCCATCCCATCATAACCCCAATTTCATCATTGAAAGCATTTTTGTCCACTGATGGTTCCGTGATTACAATTAAGCGAGCAAGAATGTAGTTCAATATCGCACTAAATCCAAAGGCTCCTGCCAGCAACCAAGTGCATTTTGTTAGTAATTGATGAAATTGCAATGAAGTACCATTTTTTGATAAATGATAGTCTATCCTATCAACCTGAAAAATTTCTGGGTTATACAAAAGCATTTTTACTAAAGGTCTCTTCGTATTGAGGGTAATGATGGTTAAAAGACCGAGAAGCGCGGGAAGGGTAGCCTCTTTTATGGCAAACATAGAGACTGTACCGCCAGGAATTAAGCCAATACCACCAGTAAGGAGGGCACTAGCGGCTCCTAGTATACTCAAAAAATTCCACTTTTTTCTACGAACGAAATCATAAGCTCCGTAGGCTATCGGAAATAAGACTGCAATGGTTAGAAGAATTGAAGAGACAAGGGTTGAGTCGCTAGGCACACTGGCCCAATCCCCGATATTGTCACCAAGCCAATCATCTCCTTTGCGCAGAATCAATATAGGTAATACCAAATTAAAAACTAAATTAACAAAAAAGTTTTCTTTTTCCTGAATTTTGGGCGATTGATTGCTTTCATTCATCACTTGTTTATGGAATCATGTACCTTTTAATTTGTCGCCAACAATCTTGAGTAAAAAGCTAAAAATCCGCTGCTTAATATCGGCAGGGCCAACCCGTGAATGGATCGACCCGGTCAGGTTTATTTCAAATCCTTCTTCCGGAAAGATGGGTTATGCACTAGCAGAGGCGGCTAAAAATTTAGATATGGAAGTATCTTTGATTAGTGGACCAGTCAATCTTCGGTGCCCTCAGGGCGTTCAGCTTGTGCGAATTGAGACTGCACTTGAGATGCAAGAGGTAATGAATGCTCATTTTGAGAAAGCTGATCTGATTATTATGTGTGCAGCTGTTTCCGATCATCGGCCATCGAAAATATATGAGAGGAAACTGCGAAAAAATGAGTTTCCGGACAAAATAATTTTGAAAAGAAATCCTGACATTTTAAAAATATTGGGTGGTAGGAAGAAGAACCAAGTATTGGTTGGCTTTGCGGCAGAAACTAATGAGATAATGATATCTGCAAAAAGAAAGCTTAAGGAAAAAAATTTAGATTGGATAGTTGCCAATGATGTCTCAAAGTCAGATATTGGGTTTTCGTCAGATAAAAATGAAGTTACTCTGATCAGTGCGGATGGTTTTCTAAAGCAAATTCCCTCCACCAATAAGTCAAAAATTGCGAAAGAAATTCTTGATGTCATCTACCCATCATGTCTAAAAAAAGTCCGCTAGATAAAGTACTGGGAAAACTAGAAGACCTAGATGAGGTAAACTTGAGCAATTTAGTTCAAAGGCTTGCTCGTGAACGAAAGCTTCTCGAAACAGTTTTTGATGTAATCAGAGATGGTATTTTGGTTTTGGATCAAAATGGTATCATTACCTATTCAAATCAACAGGGAAGAAGGTTAATCGGTTTAAAACCAGAACTTGGTGAAAAAGTTTCATTGCTTAGGGCGGCCCCAGATTTAGCAAAATCATTAGGTATGGACCGGCTTTCGGAAATTTCTCGACCAGAAGTGGTTGTCCGTGAGGTTCGCATTAATTATCCTGAGAAAAGATATCTGCGCGTATATGCAGTTCCGATTGAGGGTACATTAACTGAAAAAGTCTCACAACAAGATGCGGGAATAACTGTCGTGCTAACTGATGTAACCGAAGAAAAATCGAATGTTGAGGAGCAGATAGAAAATGAAAAAGTTACTAGCATCATGGATCTCGCTGCAGGAGTTGCTCACGAATTGGGAAATCCGTTAAATTCGATTAATATCCATCTACAGGTACTTCAAAGATCATTAATGCATGATGGTCTTGACAAGAAAACAAAAACTAAGGTGGAAAAATCCCTAAACTCCTGCATTAAAGAAGTCAATCGGCTTGATTCTATTATAGTCCATTTTTTAAAAGCTATTCGGCCAACCATTCCAGACTTCAAGGAATTAAATTTATTAACCATAATAGAAGAAATATTACATTTAAAAGAGAAGGAATTAAGTAGTAAAAAAATCAATATACAGCTTGAGACAGAAAGTAAAGACCCTTTAATAAACGGTGATCTAGAACAAATTAAGCAGGTATTTTTTAATGTTATCGGAAACGCAATGGATGCAATTTCTTGCAACTCAGATATTTGTATAATTATATCGTGGGAAAATGATTATATTGGCGTCAAAGTAATAGATCGAGGTACAGGTATAAAAAAAGAAAATGTTTCGAAAGTTTTTGAGCCTTACTTTACAACAAAGAAAAAAGGAAATGGGATCGGGATGATGATTGTTCATCGAATTATGCGCAATCATGGTGGTGAAGTTGGTATTGATAGTAAGCATGGTTCCGGAACTATTGTAACATTAAAATTTCCCCGAAAAGGAGTTAGACACCAATACCTTGAACAAAAGTCATAAAATTTTATGAAGCCCAATCTATTAATTGTCGACGATGAGGAACATACCCGTGTTGGGTTAGAATTGGCTTTAGAGAATGATTTCGAGATTTTTTGTGTCAGTTCTGCCATCGAAGCTGAAAAAGCCTTGGTTGAAGAGGAGTTCCAAGTTGTTTTGACTGATTTAAGAATGCCTGGAGAATCTGGCATGCGTGTAATTGATATAGCAATTCGACATCCAAGTAATCCTCTTTGTATCATGATGACTGCTTACGGCGAGGTGGATGTTGCCGTAGAAGCCATGAAACGGGGTGCTTTTGACTTTTTACCCAAACCAGTAAACTTGGATCAACTTGAATGTCTGATTAAGCGAGGACTTAAGGAGCGAAAATTAAAGCAGGAAAACCTGCATCTCCATCAAAGACTTGATAAAAACCTCAACTTTGAAGGTATCATGGGTAAATCATCTGCTTTAGAAGGTGTTCTAGAAAAAGTCAGATTAGTCGGTCCATCCAAGGCAACCGTTTTGCTAACTGGTGAAACTGGCACAGGAAAGGAGTTATTTGCTCAATCAATTCACCAAAACAGTGATCGCTCTAGGTCGCCCTTTGTTCCGGTTCATTGTGCAGCTTTACCATCTAATTTATTAGAGAGTGAATTATTTGGTCATGAAAAAGGTGCCTTTACTGGAGCTACTGAAAAAAGAATTGGTAGGTTTGAGTCTGCCAACGGCGGTACTCTTTTTTTGGATGAAATTGGAGAAATTGACGCTTCTACCCAAGTTAAACTTCTCCGGTTTCTAGAAACTAAGTCAATTGAACGTTTGGGCAGTTCTAAAACATTAGATCTTGATGTTCGTTTAGTTTGTGCCACCAACCGCAATCTTCAAAAAATGGTTCAAGAAGGTGACTTCAGGGAAGACCTTTATTATCGACTAAATGTCATAACGATCGAATTACCACCCCTTCGTCAGCGAGGAGACGATTTTTCTTTGCTACTTAATCATTTCCTCTCTGTTTATTCTGCAGAAAATGATTTTGATCCTCCAACACTATCTCCTGAGGCTTTTAGGATATTAACAAATTATTCCTGGCCGGGAAATATTCGCGAACTTCGTAACTTTTGTGAAAACTTGGTCGTTCTAAAGAGAGGAAAAGAAATAACTCCCTATGATCTTGATCCTAGGTTTACGGCATTACGACCTCCGATTGGTTCTGAGGAAACTGATATAATTAGTAATCTCTCCGTGGAGGAGAACGAAAAGAGATTACTCCGCAATGCACTTTTGGAAGCTCATGGCAATCGTACAAAAGCGGCAGAATTAATGGGTATCAGCAGAAGAACCTTGCATAGAAAATTGGATCGTTGGCCAGAAATAGACATTAAATAGTATATCCAAAATTTGGCTGCTCGGGCTGGATTCGAACCAGCGACCAAGTGGTTAACAGCCACCTGCTCTGCCACTGAGCTACCGAGCAACAAGGAACTTCAAAATAGCAAGATAGGCTTGTCTGTCAATGCAGACTCTTTTGATGGATTTAACCTAGAAATCAAATTCCATGCCTAGGGAGGCAACTCTCGGTGCACCAGGGCGTAAGCCATCAGGCATGTCACTCACTGCATATTTTTCATCTGCAAGATTGGTAACTTTAGCAAATAAGGTAACCCCGGGTTTCAAGTCGTAAAAACCAGACCAATCAAGTGTACCATAATCGTCAATGATGGAGCTGTTCGCAGCATCTGTGTAGACCTCATCCTGCCAATGGTAATTGAGGTAAGAGCTCCAATTTTCATACACAACACCAAGCCTTATGTTGTATTGAACTTCTGGTACATAAGGAATTTTATTTCCTGGACTACCACCAGCATAACGATCTCCAGCATCGGCTTTAGTAGCAGTATCAAACTCTGCATTGGTAAAAGTAGAAGAAATGGAAAGTGGAACCGAAAAAGATGTATCAGTAACCATATCTTTTGATAGCATTAATTCGATGCCGCCGATTGTGGCTTCGCCGATATTTCTTGCCTCATCACCTTGACCGCTTGCAAGAGAAGGAACAGCAATCATATCCTTGATTTTGGTGTTGAAGTAAGCGAGTTCGTAATTGACGCTAGACATTGATCCTCGGGATCCAATTTCAAACCCGAGTGATGTTTCCTCATCCAAGCTTTTTTTGGCAGCACTGTAGCCGGGTAAGGCATGTCCCTGATGAATGCCAGCAAAGAGCAAATGTGCTCCTAAGTCATAGGTTCCACCAATTCCCCCCAAAACATCGCGGACTGATCTTTTCGTACCTTTGTATTCGTATTCAACTGATGTGTAACGAATCCCAGGGTTAAGCGTCAGGCGATCCAAGAGGATCTCGTCGGTTAGGTATGTTTCCCAGGCCTTTGAGATTCTATCTTTGGCTGTGCCCTTACTGCTCGAAGTCGAAGAATCATAGGACAAAGAGGCACTACTGTCTCCGGCATTTGATACATTGTATATATCTTCAGTGTAATCCTTGTAAGTGTAGTGGTCCTTGGTATATCTTCCACCTAATTCAAAGGTATGATTCTCCCAATGCTTGGAGATAGATGCCTGAATACCGGTATTTTTGTAGTTTCTGTCGTTGTGCTTGTACTTTACTTGACCCTGACCACTGTACGAACTCGTATCATTCATATCTCCTGAACCTCTAAGCATATTAATGTGGTTTGAGCTGGCAAAAGCTCCTTTTCCGATGGATTTCCATTCGATGGAGTTGGTGGAGTTGTTTTCTACACCAACTTTTCCAATCTTGTACCAATCCCGATCAAATTCATTGTGAAAGGCAGTGGCTTTAAAGGTGGTATCCTCATCGATTTCTTTGAGGTAGCGTAAATAGTAACGGGTTTGCTCGGAGTCCATATTATCAAGCTTGGTATTATGGTAGCGCTGGTAGGGATTGCCGGCAAAATCTTCAGAAGTTAAGCCAATGTAACTAACATCAGCATCCAGATCAGTTCTGCCAGCTTTAATTTCAATATAATCACCTTCGCCAAATTCATATCCAAGTTTAAGAGTGATATCATTTTTCGAGATCGGAGCCTTTCCACTGACGGCATTTCCTAACGAGTCAATCGTTTTAAAACCGTCTGTTTGGTGATCAAATATCTCAACAAGGTATCCTAATTTTCCCGAACCTAATTCTGTCTTTCCTCCAGAAAAAGCATGAGCAACTCGTTCGTTGTATTCTCCGAATGAAGCCCGTAAATGAGACTTATGGTTCTCGGGAATTGGTGTGGAAATATAATTGATGATACCACCGGTAGTGTTGGGGCCATGTTTCATCTGGCTTGATCCTTTGAGGATTTCAAACCCGGACATTCTTCCTGCTGTGGGAGAATAATAAGCCGCAGGATCCGAGAAGGGAGAGGGTGATGACGGGATGCCGTCTTCCAGGATGGTGACTTTTGCAGAACGATGAGAGTCAACCCCGCGTAAGCTGATGTTTGGGAAAAGACCATAACCTTCTTCACCCCGCAGGTAAACTCCAGGAACCTCCTTTAAGATTTCATTTACATCTGTATGAAAAAACATCTTTAGGTCGGTAGTTTCGAGAACATAGCCAGTGCCCTCCAAAACAGGCACATCTTCCTTGCTTCCAATTACATTGAAAGGAGCTAAGTAGTCAGCATTTTCGACAAATTCTTGTTCGCCAAATAAAAATACAAAGCAAGCAGAGGAAATGAAAATAAAAGAGTATTGGAAGATTTTAGTCATTGGCCGTGTAGGATTAATGAGACCGAGTCTCAATTGATACTGAGACTCAATCTCAATAGAGCTAATTAGTCAATTGCATATGAGTAAAATTTTATGCGTCATCAATACGCGCTTCAGCGGCGATTCCTATTAATTAAATGAGAAATGATCTGGGATGAAATATTCTAATGAGTTTGATTTGGTAGCCCAAGAATACTATATGTAATCTCCTTGCTCCTGTAGTTCAATGGATAGAACATTGGTCTCCGGAACCGAAGATCTGGGTTCGACTCCCAGCGGGAGTGCCACTTTCAATTTATTCACTCAAGACCTTTCTTTGTTTTGAGAAAGATTGTCGATTTAATGTTCTTATTTCATGAATTTTCTCTCAAATGACTACAAACAACGACTTGATGATCACTTGATTTTCAAGTCATTGACTAATTTAGATCAACTCCGTGCCTTCATGGAATTGCATGTCTATGCGGTGTGGGATTTTATGTCTTTGCTAAAGTCTCTGCAGGCAATCATTTCCCCGCATGGATCGCCATGGCTTCCCAATCGTAATACTCAGATTGTCAGACTGATTAACGAAATTGTACTCGAGGAGGAGTCAGATCTAGCCCGTCCGGATGTTGACAACGAGTATGCGAGTCACTTCGAGATGTATTTGTCGGCAATGGACGAAATAGGTGCATCCACAAAAGAGATCAAAGCATTTACTCTAGAAGTTGAGGCTCGTGGGATTTACGATGTTTTGGTTTCAAAAATAGCTCCACCACCCGTGCAGGGGTTTCTAGAATCCACCTTTAAAACCATACGCGATGGTAAGGTTCATGAAATTGCTTCCTCTTTTGCTTACGGCAGGGAGAACCTTGTACCAATTATGTTTACAAGAATCTTGGATGCTTGTCAGGTCACCTCAAAACAGGCTCCTCTGTTCCACTATTATCTGGAAAGACACGCTCATTTAGATGGGGAGCAGCATGGTCCAATGGCGGACAAGCTGGTTTCATTTCTTACGGATAATGACCCCATCAAAATAGAGGAGGCAAAGAAAGCCGCTGAATATAGCGTAAAGGCTAGAATTGAACTATGGGACCGCGTTCTATTGGCTATTCTCAAAGCGTAAGAACATATTTAAGCTAATTCTATCTCAATGGTGAATTCTTCCCGGGCACCAGGAGAAACAAATGCCATAGTTTTATTCTCCGAAGCATTGGGGGGGGACATCCAAGGCTCCAAGCAGTAATAGGGTTGACCGGGTTTTGTCCATGAAACGAAACACTGACGCGACCCCTTGCCGCTCCAGCTTGCTTCACTGATGCGAATGGTTTCCTCGCCATTAAGGAGAGAAATCTCCGCATCTGGTGATTCCAGCTGATAATGCACCCGATTGACTAATTTTTCATCACCAAGAGGTACTGGGTAGTTACTTTTTGGATTATCAACTAAGGTTCCATCCAGTTGATATTGATAAGTTTTTTTAGCACTTAAATTTAGAAGATGGTCATCCATGGTTAGGTCTTTACGCCAAGGAACCTGAAAATAGGGATGTAAGCCTGCAGACCATGGAATCGGAATCCTTCCTTCGTTTTCCAGAACCAAACTAATTTGAAGAGAAAGTTCAAGAAAGTGATAAATCACAGTAAAGGTGTAATCGTAGGGATAAAAGGATTTAAAATTATCGTCATGGAGCATTTC
>Ga0181589_10000973_pt1 | contig 21788 bp, 28 predicted proteins | sample 071ome_25_FD_132444 | JGI IMG/M metagenome (GOLD analysis project Ga0181589, IMG submission 132444) | Coastal salt marsh microbial communities from the Groves Creek Marsh, Skidaway Island, Georgia - 071410BT metaG (megahit assembly) | ecosystem: Environmental > Aquatic > Marine > Intertidal...
AGAATATGGTCACCATTCGCACTTCGTCTTTTTACCCAGACAAAATTAGGAGCAAATCCGACGCCTGTAATTGCATTTGTTGCATTAGTACCCGTATAAAGCACCGTATTGAAATAATCCGACCCATCCGCAATGTCCGGCGCGGGCAGGTTGGCGGTGTTCAGTGCTTTGTAGCCGGTCGGTGGGGTGTAGGCAAAGTCGCGTTGTCCGAAGTTAAATATGCCTGAGCTAGAAGATCCGCCAGAGCCGTGACTCAGCAATGGTAAATACCTTTTACCTACGGTCAATTCGAGACCATTTGTGCCGCTTGCTGGTGCTGCGGAATTTTGCCAAGTATTGTTCTTCGCAAAGTAGATTTCTGGGGGGTTGGTATCTGCATCAACGGCAATACTGATTATATCGCCATTGGTGTAGGTAGAGAATCCGCTGGTCTGTGCAGCTGTCTCAATCTTGTACTCACCGTTCGGGAAGTAACAAGCAAACTCTGTATTGTCTCGAATTTGAAAATTTGAATCAGCCTGAATTACACCTGTGTCTTGATTCGAGTTGGAATCGTTCACGGTCATTTCCCAATACCACTTGCCGGAGATTGGGATCAAAAATGTACCTACCGCCTTTGCACCAGCAGCAGCGGTTAAATCAGCCTGCAAATTGCCATTGCTAAGAGTTCTTGTACCGGGTGAGTTTGCAGCCGAATTAAGAGTGCACCAGTTCGTCGTCGGCGTGTCGCTCATCACGTCCGTACCAGTGCCGGAGGGGGTGAAGTTATTGGCGGTCCAATCGTTGCTCAAGCCGCTGCTATCAGTGCCATCGCCGCTGGCAAACTTCAGATACCAAGACTGTCCGGTGTAGCTGCCTGCGTACTTGATGGGACGCCAAACGCCGTTGTTGTCGTATTCTCCAAAAGCAGTTGCATCGGTATAAGCGGTTCCATCAATAAAGTTGACTTCTGCTAAATATCCGTCGCCGGGGTCACTGGTCTGGACACTTTTGCCTATTGTGTGTGAACCGGTGTTGTTAATAGCAGCTTCAAAATTTTGAGCCAACGTGCTTCGGTTGGCAGTATTTATGTCAACAACTTTTTCATTGTTAATCCATACATTGCACCTATCGTCAACAGCCGACTGAGTGGTATCCAGCACGAACATTATGTGATACCAGGCAGAAGGGTCGCGCAGTTGCCTGTCGGACCTGTAGTAAAAAAGGTTGCTACCGCCCGGATCGGACGAATAGAACAAAATATAAAATGAACCGTCAGCATCAATAATTAGACCATCCTGATCTGACCCAGAGGGTTGCTGAGCAGCAAACACTGTGAAGTTACCAGTGCTGGCGCTTACGTCACTCCTTTTGAACCACCCACTCCACGTCCACGTCTTGCGATTTCCAGCACTACCGGGAGTCCGGTTCAGGTACGCCGAATCCGCCGAGTTAAACCGCAAGCTTTGCTCGATCTGATATGGACCCTGGTTCCCGCTAGCACCAGCTAGGACTGAAGCGTGTAAAAAAGACATTATCTTGTGTAGTTACCGGTCCAGACGCAATCGATTAAGTTTGCACCACGAATAATATAATCCACGCGATCCACCTGATTAGCCCCGGTGCTTAACGTTGGTACGGTACCGCCTGGGAAGCGGAATGCTGCGTTCCAAGTGATTGTGCGGCTGCCTGTACCGTCCTGAACGATGAAAATAGAACCACTCTGGCCAACAGTCTGGTTTGTAGGCTGTGCAAACGCCCGTGTCGCACCTGCCGTGTCGAGCGTGATCGTGAAATTATTCGAAGCAGATAAGTCAATCGCGACGGTTGCAGCGTCAGTCAACGTCGTGACTTCTGCAATCTGAGCAGCCGTAAACGTCTGAACATCTTCTAAGTTGGCGATCGTGCGAGCTACGCCATTAGAAGCTAAACCGACAACACCGGAACCGTTCCGGTACAAACCAGTGTCTGGGTCCGCTGAAAAAGTAATGCTAGGGGTGGCAGCTGAACCATCGGGAAACTGACCACCTGCATTTACATAGTCAGCGCCTGCGAGAATGACACCGAAGAAATCCTGACCTACACCAGGGGCAGAGCTAAAGACGATGTTACCACCGTTAAGTCTGAAACCTGATCCACCTGTGCTGTCAGGCTGCTGAATGACACCACCGACTGATATCAAACACTGTTGTTCGTTAAGCGGTAACGGTACTGGAGCAGCACCGTTTACTTCTAGAGCAAAAGAAGTTGTGGTGCCGTCAAAAGAGCCGCTGATATCATCGATATTTAAATATGAAGTAAAAGCAGCCTGAAGGTCGTTACCGATGTAACCCACGATTTACTCTCTTAGCTCTGTTATTAGTTATTCTAACTCGGTTGTATTAGGACCAGCAGTAGAAGGTTCAGTAGGCCAAACAACAGACTCAGGTCCAGTCGCCTCATAGGTTTGAGGCAGATCACGCAGAACCTGACGATAAGCGGCCCATGCTGCTTGATCGACTGTAGCTCCAGGGATCATGGTCCAGTCAGAAGCTTTGATAAGTTGATCACGCTTTTCACGGATAGAATCCCAATTGAGAGCGTTTTCAGCTGGAATGGTTACGTTACCCTCGGCCACCCACTCCAAGTAACGTTTGTAATCGTAATTGCTGTCGTCCATCGGGATGCATGCCCCGTCGGAAAGACGAATGACGCAAGTTGGCTCGGTGAAGCCAGCTAAGGGAGGAACAGGTGCAAATTTATAGGACATGATCAAAGCTCCGCGTTGATGATGATTTTATCTGTTGCAGCGTTACCTGTATACAAGAAGCAAGGGTTGTAAGTGGTGAAAACGGCAGATGACGTAAAAGCAGCAAGGATGGATCCAGTGCGCGTTGCATAGACATTGGTCCAGCTAGTCAAGGCAACGTTAAAGCCGGACCCGCTTACATAAATTGTTCCCTCATTAGTCAACGTAGGAATTGCTCTGAGGGGAGCTGGCATGGTAAACACCACCGACCCTGCGCTTGCGGTTGAGGTGTAACCAGTGGCGAACGCTGCAAACCCATTCGCAGCACCATCGCCTTCGTAAACCATGCAGTAACGCTGGCACCTCTGAAGCTCATCACCATAGCTTTTAACTTGGAAAGGCGTAGCCTCGGTTCCTTCTTCAAACTGAACACCAGTTATTTCCCATGTTGCAGAAGCAGTTGTTATAACCCCATTCTGCACGTGGCCGTAAGCAAAACCAGTGGTTGCGTAAGCTCCCCAGGAAGAGCTATCAGTGCTTGTCCAATCGGTTCCAGCGCATAGAATAAAATCAATTTCTAAACCGTTTCCGTTATCATCATTAATTACACCCGTCGTATCCGCAGGCACGGAGATTATCTTTTTTTCCCAAGTATTGGCAGAGTTGACCGTATAAGTAAGAGTGATATTACGACTTGCGTCTTCTCGATACAGGCAGAGGCCAAATGTGCCGGTTATAGAAGAACGCACCCAAAAAGAGAGCCTTGTCTCCTTAGCGTTGGCTGTACCGTACGCTAAACGTTGACAATCGTGGGCTTCAATTCGATACGTGAGATAGAGTAATTCATTAGCATCGACAGTTGTCTCAGCTGTCCCTGTCGTTAAAAGTAGACTGTTGGTAAAACCTGCGGGTGGTGTAGTACTGCTTTGTGAAAGAGTACCATCGAACTCATCAAGGTTGGCTGCAAGGTAACGGAATCGATCAACACAATATCCATCATTCACACCGTCGTGTGCAACGGTCAGAGAAGTACGTCTCTGGGCTACTCGCATCCCTCCATTCAGCACTAAATTGGCATCGGGGCCGACAACATCAAAAACGTTATCGGCCAAGCGTCCTGCATCAACATCTGTAAGTGCCACGTTTTATGCCTCCTATCAAGTCTGATCAAGGTAGCTCACAGCAATATCTAAGGCACTCGCAGTGTTAGAGCGTGCTCTGAGAATATCGCTGGATTCCATAATAATTTTACTGCCGCTGATAATCTCGAGAGAAGAACCAGCGGGGACAGGAGCGTTTCGAATCAAGAACACATCGTCGCCCGTGTTCGAGTCCAACTGAATATCTACGTTGGCACTCGAACCACTCTTGTTGGAGACCAGAATGCTTAGCAGAATGATCGTCGAAGAAGCGCTGGCTGTAAGAACCACCGCCGTCGCATCAGTGATAACAGCTGTGGTTAAATCGGCGTTGGTGTCGATCTTAAATGTATTTGCCATTTCAACTTAATGCGAGGATTAGGGCGAGTTGCGAGGTCGAATCAAAATTCCCACTCACAGTAAGATCTCCTGTGATCGAAACGTTACCAGGGATGGTAACAGCGCCAGATGTATCTATTGTAAGCCTAGCAACACCTCCGGTCACAAGCGCCAGTTGACCTACTGAGGGACTAATAAAACCTGTATTTTGACTGTTTGCAAACTTCAGGGCACAGCTTGAAAGTGAACCCGGCGCCAAGCTGGAGTTGCTGCCATCTTCTCGAAGTAGCGGAAAACCGCCGCTAGTAATCGCATCATGGATTACACAGGTTTGCTTGACGGTATCTACAGTGACTTCTCCAACAGCACCGATGAAACCACCTGTTTCTGCTGTTGTGCCCCGCCTAAATTGTACTTGGGTTGCCATGGTTCTATCCTAATGCAATTGCAATTGCGGTCGCAAAATCCTGTGTAGCCATTGTCCCTGTTTCATCAGGAACTGTGACCGTTCTATTTGCAGTTAGGGTATCAGTCGTAAATGTACTCGCAAAACTTGAAGTTCCTCCGCCCCTGCCTTGAATAACGATCCCGTCCTGTGTTGCAGCTTGACGGAAGGTCTGACCAGTCGCGTTAGTGAATGTGTTAGCACCTGTAAACGCGTTTGCAGTGCCTAGCAACGCTAATGTCCCGTTTTCATCAGGGACGGTCAGGGTGCGGGTTGTGCCAGTTGTGATGCCTGATGCGCTAAAGGCAATCTGTTTTGTATTGTCGGCTGTGTTCCTAACACGGAAACCGCCATCATTTGTAACGACTGCAGTAGAAGTAACTGATGTCAGGCCAGCCAGAGTTGTCGAGCTACTGCCAAGAGCGATACCGGTTGTACCAACCGTGATCGAGCTATTCGCTAATTGCGAATTGGGAATAGCGTTAGTACTGAACTCTCCGGTGGAACTGTTATAAGTAAGACCTGAACCAGTTGCAACACTGAGTGACTCAAGCAGAGCAACCGTACCACTCAAATTCGGAAGGTTGATTGCCCGGTCAGCATCGGGATTGATGACCGAGAGTGTAGTTTCATGTGCATCAGCACCGCTCCCCTCAAAGGTGATTCCACTGGAGTTGAGGAGGATGCTGTTTGCTGCGTCAGTTGCACCGATCGTGACCGCTGTACTGATGACCGAAGTCAGGCCATCCAGAGTTGTGGAGCTAGCGCCGAGAGCAATACTTGTTGTACCAACTGTGATCGTGCTGTTAGCCAGGTTGGCGTTGGCGATCGATGAGCCAGTAGAAAGGAGGGTTCCGCTGTTATCAGGTAAGTTCAGCGCCCGATCTGCTGTCGGATCAACAACATTGAGGGTTGTCTCAAAGTCGTTTGCTGTTGAACCTTCGAAGACAATACCAGTCGAATTGAGCAGAATGCTGTTAGCAGCATCAGCTGTACCAATCAGAACCGAAGTGCTACCGATGAGGTTGGTTGATGTAACCGAAGTTAAACCACCAAGCGTCGTTGAGGATGCACCAAGGGCAATCGCTGTGGTGCCGATGGTGATATCGTCGTTCGCTAATTGCGAATTGGGAATAGCATTGGTTCCGAATTCGCCGGACGTGCTGTTATAAGTTAATCCTGAGCCGGTTGCGACACTGAAGTGGGCACGGACTTCACTGGCAGAAGGACCAGTGTAAGTAATGACGCCGCTTGTACTGTTGTAACTAAGAGAACCGTCGCCACCAGAATCCGTAACAGATATCGCAGCACGCGCTCGCGCATTGGTGAAGTACTCATTAGTGCCTTCAGAAAGGTCAGATGTTGAGTTACCAGCAAAATCTAACTTGTCTGTAGGAGTGTTTACCTCCTGAAATAAGCCACTAACGAGACAAATAGCCTTCCTAGTTGCCATCTTGCATACCTACATGGCTCACTTTAGAGCACTAAGAATGAACCTTTTATAGAACCTATCCTACCAAGACTAAGGTTTTAAGCTAGCGTAATCGGCGGCTCTATTTGTATCATAAATTCAGATGTTGAGGCAGCTTCTCCTACCCTGGTTAGATGATGTCCTGCAGTCGTTGGCGGAGTCTTCGTAATTGCACCTGCCGTCGCGTTCGAAAGATAATATAAATCGCCAGCGTCGTATCCAGATCCAGCAAGCGTACCCACAATCAAAACGCGGACTTCTTCTCCGGCGAGTTTTGAAGTCTGCGCGAAACCAACAACTGTAGCTTTGTCTAGCGTGTCATTGGCAACGGCACGTCCTACCTTACCATCGCTGGACCGCGAATAAAGAGCTTCGCCTTGCGAAACGTCCTCAAATCCCTCTGCTAAAAAACCAGCCACAGCGTAGACAGTGCGTCCAGCCATTGTTGATTTCAAATCCAGTAAAACCTGTGTAAACCCTTCAGCATTAGGTGAATAGGGTTCGTAATTACTAACTCCGGCCATCAGCTTAGAAGAATTGGTGGCTCAATCTGAATACTGAAGGATGTCGTTGTGGCACCTTCTCCAACACGCGTGACAAAGTGACCTGCAGAAGTAGGAGGTGAGAGGGAGATTTCACCAGCTGTGGTGCTTAAGAAGTAAATGTCACCAGGATCAATACCTGTTTGATCGTCTAAAAGACCTGCAACTAAAACTTTCACAGTGGTGCCAGAAGCTGCATCATCGTCTGCAAAACCAACGACAGTAGCCTCATCCAGAGTGCCATCAGCCTGCGCTAAGCCGACCTGACCATCACTTGCTCGCATAAACAAGGCGTCACCGTTACTAACCGCTTCAAAGGTGGTGGCGTCGAAACCAACCCTGGTCGGGGCAAACGCTGGGAACCCCTCTTTCATATCAATGATCGCGTCGACCAAGCCTCGGTAATTCGGCTCGTACGGCTGCCGAGTCATGGTGAACCCATTACCCTGCATCAGGTCAACGAGGACAGCTATAGCACCTTCTATATTCGGTTCGTAACCAGTAGCCATATGCGTGCACCTAGTATCTTTATTTTAAATTGTCAACTACCTTAGAATAAGAAAAACGGTAAGCATACAGTGACGCCTGAAACTTTGATGGCCGTCGTCAGTGCAGGTCTTGCTGCTTTCGCTGGTCTTGGTAAAGCTTTAGGTCGCTTCAATGAGAAGTTAGATATTCGCTTAAGGCGCATAGAGAATGATATCGATGAGCTACAAGACAACATGCTCAGAGACTATGTACTGAAGCAAGATTTCCTTAGAGAAATGCAATCAGTTCACCAAAAACTAGATAGAATTTGGGAGCACATGATTCAGGATCGAATCAAATAAGCACCCAGCTACCTGTTGTTCCGTTGTAGATATGTAGCCCAGGGACTGATTTGTCGTAGTGAAGTTGTCCATCTACTGGGTTAGAGGGGAACCCTGTGGTTGAGGTTGAGGCTACTGCGTTTACTGGCTGGAAGGACGTGCCATCAAATACTTTAAAAATGTTGGTGCTGCTTTTATCCAGCCAACTCTCTCCCTTGCATAAATTAGGATATCCTGAGGGCAGTACGTTCGGTGGTTCAGAACCAACATGTGTCGGGCCTACTTTAATCAAGCCCGGCGAGGCATTGCTATCTGCAAAATAAATTCCTGGCTCATTCGGGTTTAAGTTGACAGCAAATTCACCTTGACCAAGTCGATTAGGGAATACTCGATCGTATAAGAGCGTTGATCTTAACCTTAATATTTGCGTTGTCATCAGTTATTAATGTAAATTCCACAATCAATACTAGCAAACGGTGCCGAGGTACGGCTTCCATTCACATAGGTTCCACAATCTAACGCCTCTGCTTGAGATGTCACAGGTTCTCCGTTCCTGTATGTACCGCAATCAATCTCTGCAAATTGGAAATCTGCCGAGTAATCCGTCAAAGGCTGGTCCAGCATCCCGAACTTGGCATCATTCAACAGAAAAATAGGAATATTTAACAGTTTTTGCATCATGTACAGCTTGGTTGTTGTGCTGTTTTTGGTATTGCCATCACGATCTAGGTTGCCGTTCTCATCTCTCCTGATCGAATCCGTCATGAGCATGGTTGCAAGCTCAGGAGTGAAGTTACCGACCTGCACAGGCTGATTTCGATCACCAGTGATTGATATTGCACCCACCCAAGGCATTCCGTATCCCATCATCTTCATTCGATCTAACTGCTCTCGTGTTTTCTCAAATTCTTTATGGAAACGCACGTAAAACTTCTCTAAAGCAGCTCCAACAGGCTGGTCATTTGGCTCATATAACCAAGCTTTAACATATTCGTGGTTTTTCAGGTTGTTTACCGTGCAATATCCGCTCGTAGTGAGGTTTACAGGCGCAATTACTAGAAAATTATCGGCATCAATCACTTCAGAAATAATAAACTCACCGCTGGTAACGTTTCCACTGGTGATATCCAGTTGAACGCGTGTATTTTGTCCTAAACCATGCCCTGGAGCATTAATCGAGATGTTTGGACCGCCGTCCTGGATGTATTTTGCCGTAATAGCGATCGGATCATTACCTTCGTCATGTACAATCGAAAACATGGCTGCATAAATGTGTTTGCACCAGCGGATTTGGTAGTATTTGAGATTGTTGTACGAATATTCGGCTCCATCTTGGTATGTAGGAGGCTGATAAAAATTATTGACGTTTACAAACTTCATCGAGGAAAAGGTACCGACATCATCTGTCGTATTGACCGTTGTTCCAGTACGATCAATACGTGAACCAGGCTGAAGAGAGCCAAGAGGTGTCGAAGGGAAGCGTCTTTTCGTCGCTTCTGAGCTCACGTCCAAATTCTCACGCCTCATGAAATCAGCGCAGGTGCATTGATACCTAATCTCCGTTGTCAGGTAACGACCAGGAATAAAACCCCTATGAGCAGGGACAACAATTGATGAACGTGCATTAACTTCTGTTGATCCGTAACTATCGTCGCGTTGGAAAAGGATCTCATTGGTATCTGCATCGGTTCCAGTAACCGTGTAGCCGACATAGTCCAGATAATCGTATCCGCGTAAGCGTCTATTTAAGATAAGAGTGCCAGCGGTTATGCCAACCTCATAGTTCTGCACGGTAAAACGGTTCTCATCAAGGACACTGACTTCAAAAAGACCACTCTGTGCTTGACCACTAAGAACAGCTAATAAAACCTCAGTTCCAGTCGACAATCCATGCTCCGCAGAGCAAGTTACGGTCACGGTGGTTCCTGCGTCACGTTCATACGTACAGAAAATGCCTGGATCACGTTCGATAACACGGTCAGCAAGGCGTTCACCAGCAAAAAAGTTAACAGGAGTTGGGATAAAGCGTATTTTTACACGCTGCTCTACCCAATCTGGGCTCTCAAAAGAGGAAATCTTCTGTGAAGTAGCGTTTCCAGACGTAGTGAGACTGGCCCCGGCAACTGCTGTGAAGGTATCTGCATTTAAAACAGTAACTTGTAACGTTTCGGACAACGCTGCGCCGCTGTTTATTTTGATATAGACGTTATCTCCAGTTTTAAATCCGTGATTTGAGGCTGAAACCGTCAACAAGGTCCCATTTTGTAAATAAGTTGAGCTTTTACCGCCTTCTAGATATCTAACTGCATCGATAGGCAGTCCAAAACTGTAAAAATTGAAGCTATTCGTATCGCGAACACCGACCATGTGCTCGCCAATGTCTACATCACTGCTTGGAAACGTAAATAAACGCGCTGGAATGAAAACATTCGGGAACTGCTGGAACGCGCAGTACATCCGAAAGTCACCACGAGAGTTTCTGCCCGTAGCTTTGGAACCAAAGACAGTCTGGGTTAACGTATAAAGCTCGTAACCACGCCGCCAACGAGCCCATAGAGATTCCTGGTTGTAATAGCGAATCTCACTATCGATAGATTTATCGGCAGGCGTGAAGTCAAACGGATTTCCGTTACTCTTCTGAAATGAACGCGACTGTTTATCAATCGCGTCACTGAACCCGCCGATAAGATTTTTATCGAATTTGCCGCCAAATGTATTTTTGTTTTGCGGCATGATTCAAATCAATAGTATCCGCCCTGGACGTTAACGTAGAAGCCGTTGGTAAGTGCTGTCGTTCCGCTAACGGCAGCGTAGAGTGCTTGACCGCGCTGAAGAATAAGTCCACGTGTCTTCGGGGACACGTTGCTATTCTGACTGGTGAAGTTTGAACCAGCCTGAACGACCGGGTGGTTGATCAAAGGCAGGACACCTTCTTCAGTCAAGCTGAAGCTCTGCTTACCTGGAACCGCAGAAATAGATGCAACAAACAGCGGCTCAAATTGGGTGAGAGCCGTCAACGTGCCTGTATTGACTAAATAGAAACAAATATCAATAGGAGCCTGGTAAGAAACATCTCCTGTAGTGACTACGTCAACTTCAGAAGAGCCAGTAAATGTAGTTGGCGTAACCGCACTAATTGTGATTGTTTCGTTGGTTAGACCAGGAGAACCAGTGGTGTAAGTGACATAGGCTTGCTCACCAACTTGCAAGTTGTGACCGGTGGATGTAACGGTTACATTGGAAGCCGTGACGTTAGAAGCAGTAAGAGCAGTGGGGTTAAACGTCGAAGCATCGATTTGCTGATCAGGGAAAGTAGTACCGTTGATCGCTGCTGGTGTAGTACCAGTAATAGTCGTGGAGGCAACCGTCTGTGAAACACTCACGGTATAAGTACCCGCACCACCTGTGCCTGTACCAAGACCAGTAATCGTCGTGCCGTAAGTAACGCCAGAACCGGTGAGAACCATGCCCACTGTAAATGTGCCAGTAACGGTGCCACCAACAGTCAAGGTTGTGCCAGAGATGCTAGAAGCGTCGCCAGAACCCTGGGCAAAGTTCTGAGATGTGCTGACTGTGTAGGTACCTGCGCCACCTGTAGTCGCTGAGCTGATCGTTGTGCTTGCAACAGTCTGCGAGTTGTTAACGGTATAAGTGCCTGCGCCTCCTGTACCGGTTAGCGTGCCTGTAATAACAGTGCCTGCGGTTACGCCTGCACCAGAGATTGCTTGGCCAACTGCAAAGGTGCCAGTGACCGTGCCGCCGATAGTTAGAGTAGTACCGGCGATGCTTCCAGCGCTGCTAGAACCTGTTCCGAACGCAGTGATGACTGTGCCCGCTGTGACACCAGCGCCGGTAAGCGTCATGCCGACAGCAAACGAGCCTGATGTAGCACCACCGATAAGAAGTTGAGTACCTGTGATGCTCGATTGTGAAGACGTTGCGTTAGTGATTGCTAAGGCAGAAGTATTAATTGCCGTGGTGGCAACCGTCTGAGAAGCGCTAACTGTGTAAGTACCAGCGCCGCCTGTTCCTGTCAGCAGTGCGGTGATGATGGTACCCGCAACGACACCGGTACCGTTAATTGCTTGACCAACCGCAAAATTACCTGTTACAGACCCACCAACCGTAAGGGTTGTGCCAGAAATGCTTGACGAGCTGGAAGTACCTGCTTGGAATGTTGTAAATGCAGGGCTGATTGTGTAGGTACCAGCACCACCTGTACCACTTCCTAATGCAGTGATTTGAGTGTTCGCAGGAATATAATTACCAGTCAAAATCTGATTGACTGCAAAACTTCCTGTTATCGAGCCTCCAATGGTCAAAGTTGTTCCAGAAATGCTCGATGCAGTCGATGTACCAGAACTCAAAGCAGGACCCGACGGCGAAACCGTGTAAGTGCCTGCACCACCTGTACCGGTGCCTAAACCGATGATCTTGGTGCCTGCCGTGATGCCAGTACCAGAGATAACCTGGCCAACGGCAAAGGCTCCCGTGATCGTGCCACCGACGGTTAAGAGGCTGCCGTTCACTGTTGCCGTAGATGCGGTAGCAGCAGTTGTTGTACCTGCTAACAGCGTGGTGGCATAAGTTGCAGTAACTGCTGATTTAGCGCCGATGAAATTGTTAACAAGTTGGCTATACCGAATCCAAATCTCATCGATATATGCCCCACTGATTGATGTATCCGTTAAAGAGGAATCAACATCAAAGACTTTGGTCGCGTTGCCAATCGCCGAAGGCACCAAGCTCGTCGCAAAAGGCTGTCCAGAAGCAGTAGTAAGAAGAGTACTGGACGTTGCCGGACGGTCAACGAGCAGGGGCTGTTTGTTTGTAGAGGTAGAGCTCATTTGTCCGCAGTGAGTTGCTTGGTGGCGTTACGTAGCTTGTTGAGTTTTTTATAGCGCAGCCACATCTTCATGTACTGCAGCTCAGCTGGCGTATAAAGCTCAGGTTGCTTTAGCGCCTTTTTTACCAGCTTCTTCCTGCTTGTCATTTTTACGCCGGTTATTCTTGCTCTCTATTCTAATGCGTGCCTTTTCTACAGCCTCTTTACGTTTCTTTTTATCTGACTCTTTTTTGCTACTAGGCTCTGATTCGGAACCGCGATCTTCCTGCTTCTTCTTAAAGTGAGCCAGAAGTTCTGGCGGCATTTTCTTGGGGTTCGCCATCTTAAGAAACTAACTGACCTCCGAAAGGAGCATTGGAGCTAGCTTGGTACTGAGAACGTCGTTCTTTGGGAGCGGGTGCCAGGCCACCAACACCATAACCCGACTCCTCACCTTGTTCACCTGGAGCCATGCTGTCATTGAAAGCTTGATTAAACATTTGCATCGCTTCACCAGCCATACGAGATGTCGAAACTTTAGGCATAGCACTGACATCAGCGACACCTCTTTCTGAAGCATCACGTCTACCGAAAAGCTCATTCCCGAGACTCCGTGTCTCCTTTAAAAATCCACCCTGTCTTAATGTTCTGCTGGGAGTAGACGACTCTGCAGGTTCATCATTCCTCGGTGCTGCGCCGAATGCTGAGGATCCTCCAAAATAACCACGATTAGCGCCGTAATCAGATTCAGAGTCTGACGGACGATAGTAAGAAGGAGAAGAGGGTTTAGAAGCAGACGCGAACCCACCACCGCTGCTAAAACTTCCTGCACTCCTGTCTTTAGTCTGTCCCATCTTTAACCAGGAATTTCGAAATAATTAAAGGCTTCCACGTCAGAAGCTGTTTCTGGATAAGGTGGCAAAGGACTGAACTTTGCTTCACCAAAAACCTGTCTTAGGTATAAGTCTAGCTGATCTCCAGCCTTACGCTGGCCTTTACCTGGGGACTCTCGCTCAGGCTGACGACCGACCGCATAAACCGCTCCCATATCGCCAACAAGAGTTTGAAATTTCTCTTGGCCAGTTGGCAGCGGTTGTTGGTAGGGACGTGTATCTCTGTTTATCCCCAGGGTATATCCCAATTTGGTTTTTGACTTAACCACGGCTTTGCTTCCTCTTTTCAGCTAAAGATACAGCGCGTCTTGCTTTCTTTGCTCGCTCAGTATTCTTCACGAACTGCTTACCCTTACGAGATTCACGTTTCTTCTTCTCATCAGTACGTTCACGTTCTTCAGGAGAAAGCTTTGCCCAAGCCTTCTCCGGAAGATAGCGTTCCGTACCCTTCTTGCCGGGTTCGATAGCCTTATCGGCAGCCATCAGGCAGCAGCGACTTGAAAGTTGACCGTCGGGGTGCCGCCGCTGGCAGAAACGAAGTTGGGGCGGATCCACTTGACCGGACGCCCTGAGACACTGAATACAGCTGGATCAGTTGTATTGATTGTTTGGTTACCGATGATCGGGGCAAAGACTGTCCCATCGAGGCTGCCGTCCAAGCGCACAGTGACAGTGTTGCCGCCAAGATTTCCAGCAACCACAATTAAAGTGTAATCCGTGGTGCGGAATCCGTCATTCGCCGCCACCTCCACCAAAGTCCCCAAACCAGGCGTGGTCAATTGGGGGCTGATGCTAATAAGCGTGTCCTGGAAATATGTTAATGACATGACAACGGGAAATCTATATACAGTTTAAATCAGTTCTTTTTCTCGTACTCATCTTTGGTCATCCACTTCTCTTTACCCCAGCGGGTCAAATCTTTCTGTTTCTCGGTTTTACCGCCTTTGTAGCCGCCGCCCTTCTCCTTATATGCTTTGGCCAGCATCTGAGCTTTACGAGCGCTCCACTCGCCCGATTTACCGCCCTTAGAGCCTGCTTTAATGCGGTTCTTCAGACGCTCACGTAATTCTGGCTTGGTATATGCCATTAGAACTGATTCTGAATAGGCCTCTTATTAAGAATAACAGGCGGAATGTTATCAGAATGCGAGCGTGAAACCTCACGCATGTAAGCAGGATTGTTTAGCTGGAAACGAGGATCGTTGCTTCCGTTATAGCCAACCACGTAAGAACAAGGATGGCTCTCATCTCGGCGCGTTTGATTAAATGGATCACTGAACCCGGCTGTAGTCAGCGTGTAATCGTTGTACATATTTTGATACGTCACCGGAAAACTTTGTGTATAGCCGGGCACAGAAGCGAATCTCATCAGCTCATGAAGGTAGGTTGCTGGAAAGCTTGTTTCAGCATTCCAACAGCATCAATAGAGGGGGCGACAACCTCTGGCTTCTCAGTACGCTTAGTCAAAAAGTCAGCTAAAAACTCATCAGCTTCTTGCTTTTTCTGACGTAGCACCATCTGAGCAAGCTCTTCTTGGTCAACAGACGGCGCGGCAGTCTGCATCGGCTGCTGCAGTCCAGGCATCGTATCAAGCGACATGCCTTGTTGATTCTTGTATCGACCTGTCGCCAGCCATTCAACTTGCTGCGGCGTCATCTGGACATTATTCCGGAGCGCCAGGTGGACATGAGTATCGTGACCCGGATCTCCTGGGCCTAAGGCTTCAGTGAAGAGTCCAAGTTTCTTAGCACGTTCTGAGAGCCCCTTGGTGCGCTGTTGCCACTCACCTGGACGCCAGTCAGTAACGTCGATCGCCTCGCCGTAGTAATGGTGCGACTTGGGAGCATGCTTGCCGACCTTGCCAGAACCAAAGGCAGGGTTCTCTCCAACACGCAGTCCATATTTCTCCAGCTCTTTACCGAGGTCGACGATCGAATACTGCTTCATAGTTATAGATCCTCAATAAAAGTCGGTGCAGAGCCAAAAGCAGTCTTCAAGAGTGAAACAGGATCAATTGAAGATTGCACCTGTGGCAACTGTTGTTGAGCTCTTTTCTTAAGAATAAAATCGCCCAACATCACATTGGGATCAATCTTGGGAAGATTCTCAGCTAAAAGTTTGATTCCAGTCGATGCTTGTTCCGGTTCAGGTTGTACAGGTTGCTGAGCACCTAACGCTTCCGTAAAACTAAACTTATCTGGACCAATGATCTTGTTGACATAAGCATTTGTCTCCGCATACCTTCTACTGGCTTCAACTGCACCAGGGCCAGCATTGTAAGCACGCAGAGCTTTCTCGGTAGCCTGGCGAAGCTTGACAGGATCAGTCTCCTCACCAGGGCTTTTGCCACCAAGGAAGGTCTTAGTGTAAGCAGCCATATTCTTAGCTGCTGCATCAAGTGCTGCGACAGGATCATCAGGGTTTACACCCCAGCCACGCGCAGTTGCTGGCATAATCTGTGCAATGCCACGAGCACCCGCATAGCTGACGGCTTGAGGATTAAAACCAGACTCAGCTTCAATCTGGCGTTCAAAAACCTGAGGTAAAAGACCGTATTTTTTTGCTTTTTCTCTTGCGACCTGGCGGAAATCTATTGGCATGACGGTTGCTAACGGCTTTGCTTCAGCGGAAGTTATTTTCCAGCATGAGACGAGTACCAACGGCAACGTCAGCAGGGCCAGGGAGGGCTTGAATAAATTCAGAACCTTCCCGGTTGAACCGATACCGAGCTTGCTCGGGATTTCGGTAATTCGGGACATAAAGATGCATGGCTAAGCGATCCGTCTCGTAGAGATAGATTTGCGTCCACGTCTTTAGAGTGTCCTTAAAATCCGAGGTGGCGATCGTACGATCGACATCACCCGCAATGCTTTCAATGCGGCTACGAGGAACTGTATCGTTATTGACGCTGCCGGTCATGTCGGTGCGTTTTTCAGCCTCGTCACACCTGCTGACCTGTTCGACAATTTTCGAATACCAGTACGAATCTTGGATGTTGTCGAGAGCTTCCTCGAGACGCGCTAAATCACCAGCGGGAACCGAAGTTAGGTTATAACCGAGGTGCCAGCGAACCTTAGATTTAAGGAAACTATCTAATTGCATTATTCGTAGAATGCGTTATAGGCAGTCCAGGACTTCGGTCTGCCTAATAACACAATACCACGCGCAAATTATCAGTCCACGCGGACAAGATTCTCTTTGAAGATCTCGTCCCAATCAACGCGCTTCACGCCCTTCAGCTGTTCCAAGCGCTGGAAGCGTTCGCCAGCCATGGTGGTCTGCAGATCTTTGATATCTCGTGCAGTCTTCAGGCCGACGCCAGGGAGGGCATCAGCGATTTGCCGGGCAGTGGCAGTATTGATATTGATGCGGGTGTCGACGGGGAACGTCTCACGCTTGGTGAGTTTCGGTTCCTTGATGCCATCAGCTGCAAGATCTGCAGTCAAACGCTCTTCAGTTCGAATCTTTTCTGCGGTTGCGTCGAGGTGTGGAACCAGATCGCATTCATCCACATAAATAACCTCATCAGATGCGTCGACACACATCATGATGCCTTCACCGTGTTGAGAAACAACTTCAACAAGACCGCCAGTGGGGCGATATTGGTACAGCATGCCTGTCTTTTAAATCCTCAAGATAGCTTACCAAAGTGAATCCTAACTTGAGATAAAAAAAAAGCGGGCCGAAGAGGCCCGCGATGTTTAGGACTACGAGAAGTGAATTATCACTCGTCGTTACCGCCCACCTGGGAGGCGAAGTCGATGAAGCCCTGGATGTCATTCCAGGACACGGCAGCTGCGGGACGCAGGTAGTTCACGCGAGCAACGATGTAGGCCGCCTTACCAGCAGTGGAGTCGTCAGCGCTAATGAACACACCGTCGCCGTTAGCGGCACCAGTGTTGGTGATGGCGTTCATGTTGAAGACCTTGAACGTCAGATCAGACGTGGTCTTGAACATCATCGAGTTGTTGAAGTCACCGGACGCGATGGTCGCGGTAACGCCGGTCACAGCGGGGAAGCCAGCAGGAGCAACGGCGCTAGTACCTTGAGCGATACCAGAAGCACCGATTGCCAGGCTTGCACCAGCAGCACGCAGACCGGTGGTAGAACCGGTAGCGGGAATACCAGGAGCGCCGGAGGAATCGCCACCAAGCACGAGGTGCTCAGTGTCGGTACCCTGCAGGTCACAGGTGACAGGGGAGGCGGGGAAGCCGACGACACCGCCAGAGGGGATGTCAGCGGCCAGGGCCAGAGAAGCGCCATACACATAGGCAGGGCGATCGCTGCTGGCTTGGACCACCATGGAGGTGCGATCATTACGAACGCGATCATCAGGACGACGATCGGGGGAAGGAATGATCAGATCCAGGGTTTTGAAGTCAGCTTTGTCAGCAGCAACGTTGCTGATCTTGACATAGCCGATGAGCTCATAAAGCTCGACACCAGGCCAACCATAAACACCTTCGGTGTTGTAGGAGGACAGGCGGTTGATTTGGTTGCCGGGCTGCAGAATAGCGCCAGCTTCAGACTTGTAAGTTGCCATTAGTTAGGTACCTCCTTTATCACTCGACGATGGTGAAGGCACAGGTCACGAAGTCCTTGTTCAGGTTCGCGAAACCGGCGTACAGCTGCCAAATCAGGATGATGAAGCGGCTGAAATCGTCGTTGTTGTTGATCAGAACCTGAGCATTAGGACCACCGATACCAACGCCAACAGCCTGAGGACCGAAGAACAGACCAGCGGGGGTGGTGCGGGTAGCAGCACCGGAGCTGAGGTCAACGGTGGCGGTCTTGTCGGGGAAGTTGGTGGACTCGAAGAAGCGGACACCTTCGAACACGAAGCCGGAAGGCATCACGGGCTCGCCAGCGACGAACTGGGCTTGGCCATACTGACCACCGCCGTAGATAGCACCGTTGGGACCCATGGCGCCCATCAGGGGGTTGCCTTGGCCCATGCCGGGATAGCGGGCGACTTCACGGAAGCCTTGGTCAGCACGCAGATCCTTCATGAAAGAGGGATCAGCGATACAACGGTAGTAACCGTCAGCGAAGACGGGAACGTTACGCTTACGCAGGGACTTAACCACCTCGAGGAGGTCAGTCTTCACGTTGAACTTGAAGCGCTCAGAAGCGTACTCAGTTGCAGAGTAAGCAGAGACGGTAGAACCAGACTTGCTGTGGCCGTTGGGGTAGTAGTAACCACCCTGGGTGTCGGAGGACTGACCACGTGCTTCAGCCTTGAACAGTTCGTCCAGGAACACGCGATCGCGCCAGCGGCGATAGTCATCCAGCAGGGTCAGCGAACCGATGGACTGGTGGAACATGTTGAGGTTCCCGGTGTCCAGCAGCAGACGCTGAGCGGTCATCAGAGTCTCGCGAGCGATCTTGAAGGTGCTCGGGAGGTTGGTGTTGTTCGGGTCAGCAGGACCGGTGTACTCACGCAGAGACACCAGCACTTTGTCCTTAACGATCGACCGGCTGTTGGCGGTACCGATGGTTTGATCCTGGGTACGCTCACGGCTGGTCTTCGTGCCAGGGTTACCGAAGAAGCGGTAACGATCCAGCTGAACGGTCTGACCGGGCTGTTTGGTGAAGTCGTGGACAACTACGGGCTCAGTGGCCATCTCCACGATATAAGCTGGGTGGGGACGGTACAGCTCCGCGCCCAACAGCTTGGGAAAATCGTTATCAATAAACATGTTGGTTTCTCAGCGTAGGTTTAGCTGATACCCGAGGACAAAAAGCCTCTAAAAAAATGGAGGGATTACCTCCACTTGGTAAAAATTATAGCAACGGTTTATCAATCCTGTTTATTAAGCGACAGGATTAATTACCCCACTCACGTTAGGACCACCGATCATATTGCCGGGGTAATAGCCAGTAGGAGGCATAGAACCCATGCGGTGATAAGGAGTCACATAACCGTCAACAGGTTGCATTGCAACTTGAGCGGCCTGGATCTCAGGATCGATCGGTTCTGCACCAGCTTGAAGCGCAGCGAGCTCCATAGCAGCGGCCATTTCTTTACGTGCAGCTGCTTTGTCAACAGCTTTCTTTGCTTTCTTGGAATCCATCAGCGGCGTCCTTTTTTCTGAGGCATGGGAGGTTGGATACCCATCGGCAGTTGACCAACAGGAGGCATGAACTGAGACGCCATCATCTGCTCGTTCATCATGATCTGGTCTTGGACCATCTCAGCATTACGGAGATATTGAGGAGTCAGCAGACCATTGTGAGGCAGAGGCGAACCAGGGAGATTCAACTTCAGATAAGAAGCATCAAGGTCCTGGGGCATACGCGGTTGAGGAGCTCTGGGGTCTCCAACCTGAGTCTGTGCAGCCTGTGCACGGATGGCGCCATACTCATCGATATTGCCAGACTGAACCTGACGAGCTAGATCACCAGCACCAAAAGAAACAAGGCCAGGAGAACCAACCGGACCACCTGCCGTACCGATAGCCGCAAGGAACTCATCAGCTCTTTCTCTGGCGCTTGCTTTTTTGGAAGGCATAACAAAAGTTGTTAATAAAAAAGGGGCAGCCATTGCTACCCCTTATTTTACATTCAGTGTATTGAAGCTATCACTCCATCACGAGCATCTTCTGGCGGAAGACCTCGGGGTTAGCGGAGGCTTGGTTCAGATAGCGCCAAGCGTTAGCGGGATCACGGTCGGCCAGGTTGCCGAAGCTGTTCCAGAACTCAGAGGGGTTGCCCTGGGCCTGAGGCTGCGGGGGAGCAGGCATTTCAGGACGCTGGGGAGCAACGGGGCGCTGGAACTGCTGACCCACGGCCTGAGCCTGGGGCATAGCAGGAGCTGCTTGCTCTTCGGGGACGGGATAAGGACCGTTCTCACCGAAGAACTCACAGGTGTAGTCAGCGAGCACGTCGGGATCAGTCAGGATGGTCTCGTAAGCTTTGTGCTCAGCGGAGAGTTCCTGAAGCAGGTTGACGGCTTCGATCAGCTGCTGATTGGTTTGAATCAGAGCGTCTTCGATCTGACAAGCGTAGTCATTGAGGACCTTCGGAACATCGGGACCGAAGTGGTCAATGATTTCAAGACTTGCTTCGCTTACCCCGTTGGCGCGGAGCTGTTCCGGGCTGATTTCCTGCGAAGTTTGGGAAGAGTTGGGCGAGTAAGCCTGGCTGTTGTTGATCCCAGGCGTAGAGGTCTGCATCCCCAGGCTGTTGAACTGGGTTGCTTGTTGGGAACCGTAGTTGGCCTGCCCGAGATCCTGAGGGCTCTGAATCGATTGTTGACCCAGGGACGGGAATTGGACGGGCGAACTCAGGAGCCCGACCACCTTGTTGAACGCCTCCTTGTAGGGGTTCTCCGCTTGTGGAGCCGCCTGGGGTGCTTGGGGGTACGACGCTGTAGGGGTTGACTGGTACCCGGTCACCCCCATCTGGGCCTGCATTTGCGGGGCTGGGGCCGCCGTCTGTTGGTAAGGCGCCACCCATTGGGTATTGGTTGAAACCGCTGGAGCCTGAGCCGCCGTCTGAGCCGGAGCCGCGTAGCTGCTCGGCTGGGTCGGGGATACTTGGGGTGCCGATTGGGTCGGCATTGCGGTATCGGCCTGCATAGGTTACCTCTTTTTGTAGGCTTTCGAGAGTTCGGTAAAGGAAAGGTGTGAGGTCAAGCCTCGGATCCGCAGCCATCGGGAGATTCGGTTGCTGCGGATGTGGTGTCCGCATCTCTTGATTGACTAGATCAATAAATGCGGAGTAGGCCCTCTGTACTTCCCCAACCATTCGGAACGGGAAACCGGAGAGCATGCTCGCGATTTCGTCGTCCGTTTTCGAAGGGAATAAATACTTCAGTGCTTCAATGCTATCAACACCCAACTCTTGCAAGTTGCGTGTGAAGATTGACTGGTTGAGTTTATCCTGTGCAGTATCTTCGTAAACAGGCCCCATCCATCGCCAATCAACCTGGCGATCCCCATCGGGCGCTAATCCAAGAACACCATCAGGAATCTCTTTGGTCTCGATCGCCGTATCAATGGCCTTCTGTAGCTTTTTCTCATAGTTCGCTTTTTGTTTTTCGTATTTAGCGACAGCAGCTTCGTCTTCGAGGTCTTCGGGAGGAGCTGGATACTTGATTCCGGAAGCGTAGGCTAATGACTTGCGGAAGATCTGCTCCTCCTGGAAGATCATTAACTCGAAGCACTTACAGATACCGTAGGTATACAGTTGCAAGCACTTCTTCTTAGCAGTTGCACTTACCCGTCCATAGGCTGATTTAATCTCCGTAGCAGTTACATTTGTAATGCTAAGGTCGTCGATACCGCCTAGGGCAAGCCGGATCTCACTACGAAGTTGTTCGGCATACCGAGCCTGATCAGTACTTACAGCGTTCGGTGTAATAAAACCAACACGATCTGTGGGCTCCAGGTTGGCAATAACCCTAGGCACACGCATGCCTTGACCGGGTTTCCCGTTATATCCAGAGACCTGGCGGGTGATCGGATCTTGCTTGTAGGTAGAGCTGAAAAGATTTAAATCAGAACCAAAACCTGACTGGCTTGAGATACTCGGACGTTGCGCAGTATCTTGATCGCCGCTCTCAATGATGTCCTGCTTGGGACGGGAGGAAAGCAGTGTCGGGTTGCCGAAGAACGA
>Ga0181589_10000991_pt1 | contig 21599 bp, 15 predicted proteins | sample 071ome_25_FD_132444 | JGI IMG/M metagenome (GOLD analysis project Ga0181589, IMG submission 132444) | Coastal salt marsh microbial communities from the Groves Creek Marsh, Skidaway Island, Georgia - 071410BT metaG (megahit assembly) | ecosystem: Environmental > Aquatic > Marine > Intertidal...
GCCCGTCCCCATTGGAGCCCATTGTCCATAAACTCCCATCCTGTTTTAGTATCATACTGTGCCCCATTCCAGTTGCCACCTGGGATACTGGGCTGAGATCGGCAACATATAATTTGTCGGAAGGGACGCCTGAGTCAGTTCCACCTACTGCAAGATAAACTCTCTTCTCAATAACTACGGCATCACCTCCATAAACTGCAGATGGTAAATTGCCCACAATGTTCCAGGAATTACTAACAGGGTCATACCTTTCAATAGTATCATCCATAACACCAAAAGCAATTCCACCACCCGCTACATACAAAGTTCCATCGGCAACCCAAGCTACAGAGCGAAATCTTGGCTTGTTTAAGTCAGGGCCTGCTGACCAGGAATCAGTTATCGGATCATAAATTTCAACAGTATCAAAGAACTTTCCTCCCATAACCCAGATCTTACCACTGTAAAGTACGGCTACATGGCCATCTCGAGCTATGACCATAGGTGCTTTTTCTGTCCACACATCCGTGTTAGGGTCATATTCGTAAACCTTATTAATTTCTGAAGTTGTAAATCCCCCAAAAACTAAAATTTTACCGTTAACTGTTATTGCTCTAGCGTTTTCAAAAGAGATCGGAAGAGATGTGCCCGGACTCCATGTATCAAGAGTTGGATCGTAAATCTCTACTGAATCAATATTTCCAAATCCATCATTTCCACCTATCACATAATATTTGCCATTTAGAATACCTGCAAAGTGCTCTCTTCGAGCAGTACTAAGAGGTGCACCAGAAGACCATGAGTTTATTTCAGGATCATAAATTTCTAATGAATTAGTCTCGGTGCCAGTATAACCACCTGCAAAATATAATTTATTGTTGATGGTTTCAACCCCGTCATAGGCAGACCTCGGGAGTGAAAGACTTCCCTTTTCCTCCCAACTAAAGATCTGTACGGGAGATGAACGATCTGTTGTCGTACCATCTCCTAGTTGACCAGAATCATTTTTTCCAACAGCCCAAAGGCTGCCATCAGATTTAACATAAAGGGTATGTTCACCACCTGTAGAAACCTGCAAAACCCCACTTGATTCAATTTGCACGGGTGTATCCTTTGAATCGGTGGAATTGTCCCCTAGTTGACCAAAGCTATTGCCACCCATAGTCCATAAACTTTCATCCGTTTTGATGTATGCAATGTGATACCGCCCAGAAGAGGCTTTTTCAACCTCGCTTGCAACCAGTTGAAAAGGGGCATTTCTTTGAGAAACCGAGTCATCACCAAGCTGGCCAAAATTGTTTCTGCCCGTGCCCCATAAACTGCCATCACTTTTAATGAACAAACTTTGGTGAGCACTGAGTGAAATGCCCTGCCATGCAAGTACAATACATAACAAAACTTTAAATCCAGCACCAACTAACCAAGCGGCAAAACTAGATTGAAAAAAGTTTTTCTTCTTCTCTCTCATTGGAAAACTGCCCGAACTTACGGACTGATAACCTCCCCAGTCAGGTAGTCATAAAAGGAGCCATCCGGAAGAGCGGCCAAATGAAGAGAGTACAACCAGCGGGAATTTGCACTGTTTTCAGGGTCGGAAAAATAAACGAAAGGAAAGGTTTCCTGATTGGTCCAAAGCCAGCCCATGTTTGTTTGGTAGTGCCACTTCTCAACATGTGGAGGATATGCCTTTCGCAAACTATCAAGGTATCCAAGAGCAGACAAGCCATTGGTGATTTCCTCCCTGATGAAGGCAGTGGTAGATACCTGGTATTCAGATCGGGCGGAATTTACTTCTGTGAGCGTATACAGACTGTCATTGTTATCCTCCTGGTACTGGACGGCATGAGATAGACCGTCCGCATGACCATATTCATACTGTACTTCCGAGCTGTTGTTTAAGTCATAGGATTTACGGTCTGTATAAATTTCCTGCACTCCCTCGTCAAAAGTACTGTTATAGGCATCATTGGTGAGGCTATTGAAAAGATTGCGTAATAAAGTATCAGCCACATTTGGATCGAGTCCGGTGTTGTTTTCCTCCAAGTCGGAAAACCCATCCCCATCGGAATCAGTGCTGTTTGGATTGCTCCCAAAGATCACCGTCTCGTAATAATCGGTAAGTCCGTCCCCATCTCCATCGTACGGGCTGGGATCGAAACTGGCATTGGCCTCGATATCCCCACTGATTGTAAGCGATCCAGTGGAGGAGTAACCAGACAATGGTCCATTCCATGAGCTAAAAATATATCCAGAATTGGGGCTGGAAGAAAAAGAACCGGTTTGTCCATAGGCAAACTGCCCGCCACCCGAGGCGGTACCGTTGCCATCCGCCTCGACCCCGATCGTCATAACATATGCCTTTACCGCAGAGCGTGAATTCTTGTTGTTGACGGTGCCGTCCCCTAACTGTCCATTGTCATTCTTGCCCATCGCCCAGACACTACCGTCCGATTTGACATAAAGTGTATGGTGCTTTCCCGCAAAAACCGATGTTACCCCGCTTGATTCAATCGTGATTGGAGTATGATGGTTTGAAGTGGTTCCATCCCCAAGTTGCCCAAATCCATTGAAGCCCATTCCCCACAAACTGCCATCGGTTTTGAGGTATAGGGTATGCTCGTCCCCCGCAGTAACATAACTCACCCCAGATTCAACCACCATCACGGGAGAGGAGCGGTCAATCAAGGTACCGTCCCCCAACTGGCCGGAATTGTTTCTGCCCATCGCCCAAAGGCTGCCATCCGTCTTAATGAAAAGACTGTGGAATTGCCCAGCACTTACATCCGAGACTTCACTGGCTAAAACCTGAACCGAGTCGACGGGTTGTGTGGTGGTGCCATTCCCCAACTGGCCAAATAAATTGTTTCCCATGGTATGCAGGCTGCCGTCTGTCTTGACAAAAAGACTATGTGACTGACCGGCGGCAATTCTGCTGACTGGGCCTGCATCGGCTTCAACCGAAGTGTTTTGATTTGTGGTATTGCCATTCCCTAATTGACCGGATTCATTTGCACCCATCGCCCATAAAGTACCATCCCCTCTAATGAAAAGACTGTGTGACTGACCGGCGGCAATTCTGCTGACTGGACCGGCATCAGCTTGAACTGAGCTATCGCTTGGGTCTGTAGTACCATTCCCTAATTGACCGGATTCATTCGCACCCATCGCCCAAAGGCTGTTGTCGTCTGTCTTAATGTATAGCGAGTGGCCTTCACCTGCTGCCACCGATAAGACGCCTTCACCTTCAAGCTTTACAGGATTGGTGCGATCGGTGGTGGTGAAATCTCCCAACTGGCTGGAGCCATTGGCACCAAAACCCCAGAGACTGCCATCATTTTTAATAAAAAAGCTGTGCGAATTACCCGATGATGATGAGGTGGCATTAATTTCCCCAAAGGCAGAGGAAAAGGGAACCAATAAGATTAAAATTGCCCAAATCAAGGCGAGCGTGCAGAGACCACCAAATAAGAAACGGATAAACGAGTTGGCGAATAATTTATGACTAACCATCGGTTCGCTCATTACTGCTTGGACGATTTACCCTGCTCCTTGGCGGCCTTGAATTTCTTCATGTAGGCAGCAAAACTAGGCTTGGATGGTGGAAAGGTTTTCTTTTTGACCTCTCCCTTCTTGGTAGCGGCAAATGCCTGCCCATTAAACTCGGTGACGGCGTAAAAGGTACCGGTTGCTTCAGTCACGCCGGTCTTGGTGCGTATGGAAAATCTGGGGCCATTTACCTTGTCCCGGTTGGGGTCAAGCAAGGCGGTGACGGTGCCGTTACGAAGGTCCACTTCATATTGCCCATTGCTTTCGGGACTAATCACTGCACGGGTTCCCGAGCCGAGCATGGCGGCAATCTTTCCAGGGAATGAAACGACCAGTTCCCCACCCTCCGAAACCATAAAAAGAGTGGGCTCAGAAATGGAAAATCCAACTCTTAACGAGCGGAAAGAAGTGGAACCGCTGTCATAAACGGAAACATTGCCCCGGATTTGGGCAACCTGAGGAAGTCCATTCTCGACAAAATCCTTACTAGCTACTTCTTGTGTGGGAACCGATTGGCGGGGCAATGGTGCTGGTTTTGATAATTCACTAGGTACTGGCAACGGAAGCTTTTCTTCAGGAACATAAGGCGGCGGCTCGGGCTTACCCAAGACCCTAGCTTCCAGACGCCTTAAGCGGTCCCGCACAGAATCCATATTCCCGGATGTCTTTTTCAGACGACTGAGCAATTGACCCACTTCCTCGCTGGAGCTTGCCTGATCATTGGGCTGGCCCGTTACAGATCCCCCCAACTGGAGGATACCCGCAAGAAGCAGAGATGGAATGAGTCTTAATAGTTGCCCGTTCATCGGTTAATATATTGCTGGAGCGTCTTCTCCACTTCCGGTGAAAGAGCGGCTTCAAGCCGTGCAGCTGCTTGGGGAGAAAGAACGGGGCGGCCAATTGGGGCAAAGGGAATTGCTCCGAGCATACTGATGAAGCGGCCACCTTCTATGGAGGAATCAACCGGGCCACCGGAAGCAAGCCCGGAATCATCGCTCCCCTCGCCTTCCTCACTGTCCTCAGACGAATCATCCCCAGGCGAATCACCGGATCCATCAGAAACGACATCAAAACTACCACCAAACAATGCGGATGATCCCCCGGCATCGGAAAGCAAGTTATCAAAATCATTGGGATCCCTCCCTTTAAGGATATAAGAATAACCGGAGAAAAGACCCTGCTCCATGGCGGCAGTAAGTTGATCGACGGTAAACCCGGAGAGATCACTATCCAAAAATGAAGAGCCCTGCCAGGAAGGATCAGCAGGAGCAGTTCCCCCAGCGTTTGAGGGAGTGGAACCAGAAGGATTGGCAATATCAGGAACCTGTGGAGTACCAGGCACACTGCCCGAGCTATCCGTTGATATCGACTCCACATTGCCAACTTTGCCAGGATTCGAATTGGAAAATCCAGCAAACTCGGGGTTTTCATCCGCAAGTTTGAAAATTGTTGCCGCATCAACACCTGCGGAAAGATCATCCAATTTTACGGTGGCAGCATTTAAGGAATGCCAATTTTCAGACAACTTAGCATCTGATGAAAAAACCGTGTCGGCATTAGGAGCATAAACTACAGTTTGATCGAATTGAGTAAGGGCATCCGGGTTGCTGATTGAGAGGCTTTTATCTGATGCCGTCACGAGTTTGGTGGCCTCGGTACTGGTTTGAGTTAACTCCTTATAGTCATTCGGGGATAAAATGGTGGAAATTTTAAGCTCGCCGTTGGAAACCCTGAAGTTTCCAGAATGAAGGATTAAATATCCTGTCTTTAAGTAGGTGGGATCATTGGCAGTAGTATTGGAAACCAATTCAGTAGGCCCAGTAGAACGCAGGTTGAGCGATTTAAAAATTCCTTTCGCATTAATTGTTCCAAGTGAATTGGCAGAATCGGTAAGAGATGCATCAACTAGGGCAAAATCCGCAGCTTCAATTTCAGTTTCAGTGGTAGTAACTTTTCCATCCATCGCTTTAAGGTTAGAGAATTTGGCAAACTTCGCAGAGCTTGCATCCAATTCACCGGAATGTTCAAGCAACGACCCAACCAGTTGTACTTTTTCAGCCTTTAAAACACCGGATTGCAAAACTGCGTGACCGGCAAGGTCAGAAGCCACGACGCCACTAAATTCCTGATCGGAAGAAACCGAAACCGCAAGGGCTCCATCAAGAGATGAAATATGAGTAGAGGAACCGGCAACCAGAGCAATCTCACCCGAATCAGCACTGATATGGCCGGAATTAATGACCTGACTTCCTGCAAGCACAACTTCCCGGGCAACTAGTGTCCCTTTGTTTTCAATGCTACCGGTTAGCTGGTCATATGTATAATTTTGATTTAGGAAATTTTCATCTGAAATACTTCCACCAATCACATGAAGGAGGCCTACATTAACCACCGCATTCTCCCCAAAGATCATTCCCGCGGGCGAAGAGAAAAACACCTGGCCGTTTGCAGAAATTGACCCATTCACAATGGATGCTTCTACCGAGTTAATGCGGTTGAGCACCCGGGAGTCTGCACCTGGCTGGGAAAACCGAACAGATTCCCCCTTTGCAATGTTGAATGATTGGTGGTCAAAAATACTCCCATTGGGTGCATCAATTACCATTTCGCTTCCATTGACTGAGAAACTGCCACCTCCCGAGGAGGCAGTGGTTCCCTCAGGCAGACCGTAAGCATTTACCATCCCTAAGAGAGCAATCAATAATGTGTTATGAATTCGGGCAATCATGGCATTTAAAACTTCCATCCAAAGTTTCCATGAACCCGGTAGTCACCCGAGTCGGTTCCATCCAAAACGGATCCCCCAGCCTCAAGCCTGCGTAAGGGAGTGGCGAAATCTAAACTGGAATACATACCGTATGGGAGAGCAAGATGGATGGAGAGGCCAGTGGCAAGAAGTATGTGATCAGACTCCCAGGACATCGGGTCATTCACACTTGTTTTCCCCCAATCGATAAATGGAGCAATCGTCCAAAATAAATCGCCGGATCCATCCGATCCGTCAAGAGCATAGAAGGGGAAGCGATATTCAAATGAAAAAAGATAGCCACTATCACCCGCAACCAAAGATTCTGGATATCCCCTGACACTCCCAGTTCCCCCAGCAATGAATTGATGGTGAGGCAAGTGACGGTCTCCAGACAATGCCATGCTGGATTGAAAATTTACGGTGAACAAATGCCTGCTGGTAAATTTGTCCTTCGAACCAATCATCTTTCCAATCAGAAGGTTTTCGGAATGACTGACTACAAACCGAAAATAACGGTCAGTCACATTAATTCCACCAAGTGACTCCCGCTCATTTTCGTCGATTGCTAAAATGTTCCCGAAGAGCGAAAGGGCGGAATTAGCGATCCGGTATTTACCGGTATGTTCCAAGGATAACGCAACCCTTGGGGTCATCATTAAAACATCCGCCGCCGGCTTGGTCGAGAGAGAGTTGTATGCTTCAACATTTTCCAAACGCATACCAACTTCTACTCCACCTGAAAAACCATAATCAATGGGCTGCTGTGTCTTGGCCCGAAGGGATAGATCAGCAAAGAGAGTATTGCCACTGAAATTTATATGGGTAGCAGCAAAGCTTGAGCCATCATAAGAGGAATATCCTGCCCCAACCCCAATCCCCATAGAATCCTGAATATTGAAGGGTAAATAGTAGTTGCCAGTTAATGCATATCTTTCAGCGGTGTGGGAAACATCATACCCAAGTGACAACCCATCATCCAGACCACTTAGCTGACTGGTACTTCCCCGCGCTGATAAAATCCACTCACCCGTTGATTCCGTACCGGTATTCGAAGCAGAAAGAGAAAGGTGTTCTGATCTTTTCCGTTTGGCCTTAACCACCGCCTTAACCCGCCCAGGAGAATTAGCCGCAGATAATACTATATTGGAATGCCTTGATCTGTGGGAACTCAGTTGCTTGATGGAATCAAAGAATTCACCCTTGGCCGCCTGACCAATAACTCCTTCTTCGGAAGCCCTTCTAAGTACAGCTTTTTCCAGTCGCTTTTCTTCACTCTTCGAAAGCCCATCTGACTGAAATTCGACACTATCAATTACTGAAACCCAAACCACGATGACCATGCTCCGGTTAGATGAAGTGCGCAGATCCTTTCCGCTGACGGGATCAATCAAGGAAGGATCCGGAAATGCAACCACTCCCTCAAAGCCTTTTTCTTTGAGGAAATGCAAAGGCAACTCGCTAACCCGGAACAAATCTTCATCGGTTAGGAAGACGGGAGAGGAAAAGCCAGCAAGCAGCCGTTCTAAACGCACTTCCTGCTGAGGAGAACCAATGGCAACATAAGCATCTTTGAGTATCGAAAGATTAGGCAAATCCGCCGAAGGATTTCCATACACGATTTTAAGCTTGGATACAGGATAGGAAATAGGGGAACCTAAAAGAAAACTTTGGCAGGCAAGAAAAACAAAGACACACGCGGTAGCTCGAAATTTCATTCCGAAAATATCATACAAACATGCTGTTGAATGAGATTGCACGCTACTTCTTAAAAGATAGATTAACCTGTTTTTCAAGTTCTTCCACCGAACCGATAATTTCTTGGCTTATCTTTTTGAGCCCCTGAATTTCGAAGTTTACCGAAAACAATTCATCAATATACCAAGCAGATTCAGAACTTAAGTTGGTCGAGTTGCCTTCGTAAAAGGAATTTCCATCACCTGAAAATTGTTCGATTAAAGCCTGAGATTTTTCCGTAAATTGACTCAGTTTATTCTCCGCTTGAACACATTGCCCCACCAAATCAATCAACGAATCAAAGGATGGATTACTCCCCATGGTCACATCGCTTTCTTTTACCCAAAGAAGAATCCCTTGTAACTCTTCCATATTACCCCCGAAGATAAATTCATCCTGCTCAAAGACGAGAGGAACCGGTTGTTGCCCCTCGGAATATTCCAGTAAAAAAGGCATGGCGAATTCATTCTCAAAGGACACAGCAAACTGATCAACATTTTCGATAAGTATCCGTGAGAAGCCAATGATATCGGATAAATTTGGCAACTCCACCTCGGGTTCCTCTTCGGCAGCATTTTCACTTTCATCATAGGCGGTATCATCAATATTGGAATCATTGGAATCTGGAAGTGGGGAAATTCCTTCGGATTCTGGAACCACATCATCAGCCATGTCAGATTTTTTCTCCATGATTTCGACCAGGGAGCCTTCCTCCTTTATCTTGGCGAACTCTGCAAGAAGAAGATTCTTTGTGGTTACGGCCTCTTTGGACAAATCGCTCAAAAATAAATCAATGGTGTAGAGCATATTGACATGCCACTTGTATTTATCCCGCAATTCGATCCCGTTAGCTTCATAGAAATATTCTGCTTCGCGATCCATCTCTGGCATAATCATACGCTCAGACAAACGCTCCAACCTGGTGTAGATATCGAGCAAATCCTGAAGCTTTTTAAAAAAGCCCTGCACTCTTTGGATTAATTCAACTTCGAGTACCTCAATCCCACCGCTTTGTAGCATTGCTTCCCAAATTCCTGTGTTTACGCTTCCCATCGCACCAAAAGGGATCGGAGCAGGGAAAGGTTTTTCTCCACTTGAATATTTAGTGAAAAAAGGAACGCAATAATTCTCATGCAGGGAGTAACTTGCATTTCCCAGTTCAGTCTCATAATTTTCAAATTCGTCCACCAGTGCTTGAAGAATTTGTCTCTTTCGTAACAGATCAATCTCTTCATCCTGCATGCGCTCAAGAAGAAAAGCACCATACATTCCAAGGAATACGAAAACCAACTCAGCAAGTAACCAACCAAATCTTTTGGAAAAACCTTTGACTGATCTCGTGACCTTTAGGAAAAGCATTGTGTCCCTTTATGATATGAAATGACTCTTTTAGAAACGATAAAAATCTACTGCTTGTAACCCTCCTTATAATTTCGAAAAACTAAACAAATTACATCCTGCTTTTTTTGTTCTTACGCAACAATCTCTCGCTTACATTAAAAACATTACTACGATCGAATAATCATGAATGCCGAAAACTTAGGATATCGAGCCCTCAATGTCTCCCTCGGGAAACTTCTTATCGCTGCCGCTTGGGTCGATGGGGAAATTAATGAGGAGGAATCGGCATGCCTTAAAAACCTTATCCTTAAAATGCCTGGTATTTCATTTGCGGATTGGAGAAGATTAAAAATCTACCTCGCATACCCACTCAGCCAAAGAGAGCAAGAGTTTGTAGTAAACGAATTTAGTGAGAAAGTATTTGTGGAAGGTCACTCAAAACTGGCATGGGAGGCACTTATTGAGGTGCTAAAAGCCGATGGAAATATCAATGTTTTAGAAAAAGGTTTTGCCCGGGAACTGGAACAAGCTTTCAAAGAAAATTTACAGGGGTTTCTCCGAACCATTAAATTTTATCTCTTCAGGGATTCAATTGAAAGCCAGCAGGCATGGAAGTCTAAAACAATGGGGCGCGAAAAATTAATTCACGAATTCTTTGACAACCCCGTTTATTTTCTTTTTCGCAAGGCACTAATTCAGGAAAACCTTGCTGTTCCTCACTCCAAACCTGAACTCCAAAAAGTCTGCTTATTTGCCGCGATCCTTTCCTGGGTAGCGGCAGAGGATGGCAGAATATCATTGGACGAGGAGGAATTGATCTTAGGAATTTTAATCGATACGTGTGGAATTGTCCGGTCTGTCGCAGAGTGCATACTTAAGGTTGCAAAATCCCTGGAGGTTAATGAACTGCAACTTGAGGATCTCTCCTCATCTCTTGCGGACTCGACCGAACAAACCGAAAGAGAAGAATTATTCATCGCCCTTTCAAACTTGGTTATTTTGGATAAAGTATTAACCGTTCGCGAATGGGAATGCCTGAGGACTGTAGCCATTTACCTTGGAATTAGAAAAGTCGTGTGGCAAAAGACCATGGAAAGGATCAGGCTTAAAACCACCATAACTGAAGCTTAAGGGCGACCCCCATCCTGCATCGCATTCTTTTCTCCACTTGATTCATTAAGCTAAACCAATAGCTTTGTCCAAATGCTCATAATCCTATCACCAGCAAAGTCTCTGGACTTCGACTCCGAACCCGAAACTAATGTTTGTACCAAGCCTGATTTTCTCGAATTTTCTGAACAATTAATTCGCGGGCTCTCAAATTTATCCATTAAAGAAATTGGGACTTTAATGAGCCTAAGTCCAAAGCTTTCTCTTTTAAATCATGAAAGATTTCAGGCGTGGTCCAAGATGCACGATATTCAGAACTCCAAACAAGCTCTTTTGGCTTTTAAGGGAGATGTCTATGAAGGATTAAAGGCGTGGGAATTCAGTAAAGCTGATTTTGAATTTGCCCAAAATAAGTTGCGGATCCTTTCGGGACTGTATGGAGTTCTCAGACCACTGGACTTGATCCAACCCTACCGACTGGAGATGGGCACTGTCTACCCTAACCCGGCGGGAAAAGATTTGTATGCATTTTGGGGTAACGCACTTGTAACATCCTTAAACAAGGACTTGGCTCACTCTTCGAACAAGATACTGATTAATCTTGCTTCCGTTGAATACGCAAAGGCGGCAAAATTAAATAGTCTTGATGCGGATATAATATCCCCTGTCTTCAAAGATGAGTCGAAGGGGAAATTTAAAATTGTAAGCTATTATGCCAAAAGGGCACGGGGCATGATGGCCAAGTTTCTCATCAAGAACCGTGTGGAGAGCCCAAATGACATGAAGGATTTTAATGAAAGCGGGTATCAATTTTGTGAGCAGGAGTCCACTGACAATACCCCTGTTTTCAAACGGTCTGAGAAAAGGAAATTGGCCGCCTAAATTCATCAGGCATGCCAGCCTTTTGTATGCATCCTCTAAGAATTTTGTTGGGACAGCATATTCAGCAGTTTTTCCTTAAGTGCCGGCAATCCGTCTTCAAGAATGGCTGAAATTGGCAAGATCTGCGTATTTGGAAAACATTTCGAAAACTCCTTAAAATTTATCTGGGCATTTTCTTCGTCCATTTTATTACCAACGACAAGGTATGATTTTTCTGAGAGTTTGTAATCATACTCTTTCAATTCATTTTGTAAGTGTTCGAAATCCTCAACCGGGTGCCGGCCATCAGTTGCTGCCATATCCAAAAGAAAAAGAATCAAACGGCACCTCTCAATGTGCCTGAGAAACCGGTGACCAAGCCCCCGGTTCTCAGCGGCGCCTTCAATTAATCCGGGAACATCTGCCATAGTAATGTGCTTAAATTCCTCAGCATAGTCTATTACTCCAACCGTTGGAACAAGCGTGGTGAAAGGATAAGAGTCAATCTTGGGCTCAGCATTGGAAAGCACATTTAGCAAGGTTGATTTTCCGGCATTGGGAAATCCAACCAGTCCTACATCGGCAATTGTCTTCAGCGTAAAAACATACTCACCCTCCATCCCCGGCTTACCTTCTGTAAATTGACGTGGGGTTTGATTGGTTGAAGATTTAAAAGTTGCATTTCCACGCCCCCCTTTTCCGCCCTCCAGCAACAAGATCTCCTGTTCGTGCTCAAGCAACTCACAAACGATTTCTCCAGAATTGATTTCACGCACTTCCGTACCAAGAGGCACTTTTAAAATACACGGCTCCCCGCCTTTACCATTTTGATCACTCCCCCTGCCAGGTTCTCCATTTTTTGCTTTCCAATGTTTTTTAAAATGGAAGGTTCTAAGGTCAGAGACATTCTCATCCGCTAACAATATCACCTGACCACCTTTACCTCCGTTGCCACCATTAGGGCCACCCTTGGGCATGTATTTTTGACGGAGAAAGGACATGCACCCATCCCCACCATTCCCTGCTTTTAGGAATACTTTGGTTTCATCAAAAAACATAAATTTAGACTAATAAGATAGATACTTTGATAAATCAACCTGACACAGATAAAAATGGTACAAAAAAAGCCCCCGGTAAACGGGGGCTTTTGAAAATGGAATTAAAATCTAGGGGATTAGTAACGGTAATGCTCAGGTTTGTAAGGACCTTCTACTGGGACACCAATATAATCAGCCTGATCAGTAGAGAGCTTGGTTAATTTTGCACCGAGCTTATCGAGGTGTAATCTGGCAACTTCTTCATCAAGCTCCTTGCTCAAACGGGTTACACCAATCTTGCGGTCGGGGTTATTGCGGATGTCAATCTGAGCAATGGTTTGGTTGGTAAAGCTGTTAGACATTACAAAGCTTGGATGGCCAGTCGCACATCCGAGATTAATCAAACGACCTTCTGCCAAAAGGTAGATGCTTCTACCATCAGCAAATGTAAACCTACTGACAGGTCCGCCAGGAACATGATCTTCCTTGATGATTTCCTTCTTTACTCCAGGCATTTTTTCGAGTTCAGCAACCTGAATCTCGTTATCGAAGTGTCCAATGTTGCAGACAATTGCTTGGTCTTTCATCTTGCTCATGTGTTCAGCAGTTATGATATCCTTGTTACCCGTTGTGGTCACAAAGATATCTGCGGTCTCCAAGGCATCTTCTACCGTTGTAACCTGAAAACCAGCCATGCATGCCTGTAGCGCACAAATTGGATCGACTTCAGAAACCATCACGCGGGCTTTTTCATTAAACAAGGAATCGGCAGAACCCTTTCCGACATCTCCAAAACCACAAATCATCGCAACCTTACCGGAAATCATGACATCCATCGCACGCTTAATGCCATCCACGAGGGAGTGCCTGCATCCGTAGTTGTTATCAAACTTCGACTTTGTGACAGAGTCATTGACATTGATAGCTTGAAACAGAAGTTTGCCTTCTTCTTCCATCTGAATGAGACGGTGAACACCAGTGGTGGTTTCCTCAGAAACACCAACCACACCGTCAGCTACTTTTGCCCAATGCCCTGGCTTCGCCGAGAGAGTTTTCTTCAATAGGTCCTTGATTACCTGCTCCTCGTGGTTATCGGATGGTGTATTTACCCAGTCTGAACCGTTTTCCAGCTCAACGCCTTTGTGGATTAAAAGAGTGGCATCTCCGCCATCGTCAACAATTTGATCCGGACCCGATCCGTCAGGCCATGTTAGAGCATTCCAAGTGCAATCCCAGTAATCTTCAAGGGTTTCGCCTTTCCATGCAAATACTGGAATACCTGCTGCGGCAATGGCGGCAGCGGCATGGTCCTGAGTGGAGAAAATATTACAGGAACACCACCTCACATCCGCACCTAGCTCAACTAAAGTTTCAATGAGAACTGCAGTTTGGATAGTCATGTGAAGTGAGCCCATGATTTTAACACCTGCCAATGGTTTCGAAGGACCATACTTGGCACGGGTGGCCATCAATCCGGGCATTTCGTGCTCCGCAATGGAAATTTCTTTTCGGCCAAACTCCGCTAGAGTAATGTCCGCAACTTTATAATCGAGAGATGCAGGGGCGATTGTTTCTGTCATGGTTGTCATGGGTTAGATAACGATTGTCAGGGAAAGTTAGATGACTAAATGTTTTAAAATTATTGGAGAGCAGCTTTGAGGGAATCTGCTTTGGTGGTTGATTCCCAGGGTAACTCTGCTTTGCCAAAATGTCCGTAATGAGTGGTATCGCGATAAATTGGACGAAGAAGATCGAGTTGGGTTACAATTTGCGCAGGCTTAAAGGAGAAGACCTCATTGACCGCTCTTTCAATTTTACTCTCCTCTTCTTTCTCCGTACCAAAACAATCTAGAGTCACGCTGGTTGGCTCAGGATGCCCAATCGCATAAGCAACCTGAATTTCCACCCGATCTGCAAGACCTGCTGCAACAACATTCTTGGCAACCCACCGACACATATAAGCGGCAGAGCGATCTACCTTACTTGGGTCCTTTCCAGAAAAAGCACCCCCTCCATGCCGACCCCAACCACCGTAGGTATCAACGATGATCTTCCTGCCAGTTAATCCTGAGTCACCCTGCGGGCCACCGATTACAAACCTGCCTGTTGGATTTATTAAATATTCCGTGTCCGCCGATAAAAGATCCGCGGGCAGTGATGGCTTAATAATTTCGTCTGTAATAAAGGAACGAATAGTTGCATTGTCAGCATCAGCAGCATGCTGAGTGGACACCACTACATTCTTGATTGCTACCATCTTTCCGTCCTCGTATTGCAAAGCAACCTGAGATTTACAATCAGGACGTAACCAAGTGGCCAACTCGCCTGCATGGCGAATTTCGGCCATTTTGCGAAGGATACGGTGAGCAAACATCACCGGAGCTGGCATCAGCTCATCAGTTTCGTTGCAGGCGTATCCGAACATGATTCCCTGATCTCCCGCTCCCTGTTCAGCAGTACCCTTACCTTCAGCAGCAGCAGCATCAACACCTTGTCCGATATCCCGTGATTGTGCGGTTAACTGGTTAGTAACAAAAACTTGGTCTGCGTGAAATATATCATCGTCATTAACATATCCAATCGCACGGATAGCATCGCGAACCACTTTTTCATAATCAAACTTTGCAGCAGTGGTTATTTCTCCTGCAATGGTAACACAGTTGCTTTTGACGAGGGTTTCGCAAGCAACTCGGCTTTGTGGGTCCTGCTCCAAGCAAGCATCAAGAATACTGTCCGAAATGGAATCGGAGACCTTATCTGGGTGCCCTTCGCCTACAGATTCAGATGAAAAGATAAATGATTTTGACATTCATTTATTTCAACAAAGCACCCCTCCGCTTGCAAGTTTATTCATCAACGCATCATGATGCGTTGATATGTTATTTGTTATTTTGATTTTTTTGTATGCAAATCAGAGAGGTATTTTCCGTAGGAGGAGGAGCCGTGCATTTGAGCAGATTGTCCAAGCTTATCCAAACTCATCCAACCCTTATACAAACCGATCTCCTCTAAACAGGCGATCTTCAGCCCCTGTCTTCTTTCAATCACCTTCACAAAATCAGTAGCGGAAGCTAAGTTGTCGTGACTGCCGGTATCCAACCAGGCAGTTCCCCTTCCCATCACTTCCACAGAAAGTTCACCTTGATTTAGATATACCCTGTTCAAGTCGGTAATTTCCAATTCTCCTCGCGAGGATGGTTGGAGGGCCTTGGCACGGGCAGAGGCTTGCTCGTCATAAAAGTATAAACCAGGTACAGCATAATTTGATTTAGGCTCTGATGGCTTCTCTTCCAAAGAAATTGCTCTCCCTGACTGGTCAAACTCCACCACGCCATAACTCGTAGGATCAGATACATGGTAGCCAAAAATTGTGGCTCCATACTCACGGTTATCTGCCTCTGCCAGGATTTGCTCGAGCTCATTACTGTAAAAAATATTATCACCCAAGATAAGGGTTGATGGAGCACCATCCAAAAACTCTTCCGCGATAATCAGTGCCTGAGCCAGTCCATCTGGGCTTGGTTGCTCTGCATAGGAAAAAGATACCCCAAACCGGCTACCATCTCCCAGTAATTCCTTAAACATCGGAAGGTCCCGAGGTGTGGAAATAATCAAAATTTCCCGGATTCCAGCAAGCATCAGAATCGATATCGGATAATATACCATGGGCTTATCATAAACGGGCATGAGTTGTTTACTCACTGCCATGGTAAGGGGATAAAGACGGGTACCTGATCCGCCAGCTAATACAATTCCTTTTCGCTTTTTCATGCTGTTCCGAGCCTTTCCCGTTGGTACTTACCACTGGTTACATTCTCACACCATTCAGCATTGTCCAAATACCATTGGATCGTCGTTCTCATCCCATCATCAAAGCTGTATTTAGGATACCATCCAAGCTCGGCTTTTATCTTTGATCCATCAATCGCATACCTGCGGTCATGCCCAGGGCGGTCTTTAACAAAAGTCTTGAGGTTTTGATGAGGGGAATGGTTTGGCTTAAGCTCATCAAGCACACCGCAAATCGTATCCACCACTTCTAAATTCGTTTTTTCAGAGTTTCCCCCTACACAGTAGGTATCCCCTACCCGTCCGCGATTGAGAACTTCCCAAATTGCTGAGCAATGATCTTCCACATGTAACCAGTCGCGGATATTGGCACCGTCTCCATAGATTGGCAGACTTTTACCATCACAAGCGTTTAGAATCATCAGCGGAATTAACTTTTCGGGAAACTGGTAGGGTCCATAATTATTTGAGCAATTCGTGGCAAGTACAGGAAGGCCAAAGGTATGGTGATAAGCTCTGACCAAATGGTCAGCCCCTGCCTTCGAGGCTGAATATGGGCTGTTTGGAGAGTAAGGAGTGGATTCAGAAAATGCAGCATCATCTGCACCCAAAGATCCATAAACTTCATCCGTGGATACATGGAGAAAACGAATGGATAGTTGTCGGTCAATTGACAAATGCGAGTGGTATGCCTTAAAGGCTTCCAGTAATCGCAAGGTGCCCACCACATTCGTTTGCACAAAGGGTTCAGGGCCATCAATGGAACGGTCCACATGACTTTCGGCTGCAAAATTAACGATTGCATCAGGTTCATGCTCTGAAAGCAAAGTAGACACTAATTCAACGGCACAGATATCGCCTCTGCAAAATATGTACCTCGGATCACTCTCAAACTCTGCAAGATTCTCCGGATTACCCGCGTAAGTTTGTTTGTCTAAATTGATTACTTTTTCGCACCCGGTCTGCTCAAAAAGAAAACGAATAAAGTTAGACCCAATGAAACCGAGTCCTCCGGTGACGAGAATTACTTTCATGCCAAAACTCCCAGACCCATCTTATGAATGGAGTCCATCATCGCCTCTTCAACAGGCTTCATACCAATTCCAGCTTTTTCTGCTTTATTGGTATCAAGCACACAATTTGAACGGGGAGTCTTAGCCGCTTTTTCCATGAACTCTTCCTCGGTCCTGAAAAAGTTGAACTTCTTTTCCGTTAATCCTGCCTCCATCATCCACTCAGTAACCTGACGAGTAGTAATGGATCCGGAATTGGTCATGTTATAAACCCCTGGTTCAATCCCTTTGGAGAAACATTCAATGCATTTTTGACAAAATTCTTCCAAGTGAGAAACTGAGTTTTCGGCCTCGAGAAGACTTTCGTAATTAAGTACCTTTTGGATGTAGTTCCTGGGACTCGGTTCATGGTTAAAAGGAATTCTCAATCTCCAAACGAAGCAATTTTCTGCTCCATCCAAGACCTCTTCACCAAGGGCTTTTGTCCCGCTGTAAAAACTGCATGGTGGAGATCGGAATGAAAAATTTGGTTCATCTTCTTCCTTCCAGCCTCCACCGTTTGGACTTCTCCCTGAATAGATACATCCACTGGATACATGCCCCCATGGAATTTTTAAATCCTCACACACCTCACGGATTATGCCGGGCAAAACTGCATTGCCCTGCAAGCATTCATACTTTGCCATTTCACAGGCATCAACATTTGGCTTACCTGTAAAACCAGCGGCATTAATCAAAAAACTTGCATTTACTGCTCTCAATAAATTACGCAGTTCGGAGTGATTGTAATAATCCATCTCTTCTCTCGATATGCCAGAACTATCCAAACCCGCTTGATTCAAACTCTCGAGAATTTGGGAACCAATGAAGCCGGTTTTTCCAAGTAATATGATCATGTTGATTTTAGGTTTAATTTAATCGTGATGATTTAAGAGTTAATAATTTCAAGCAGTAGGATAAAAATACTCGTTTTGCGGGGTGTTTAGAAGTTAATATCTATGATAAATGATAAGCGTTCAATCCATTACTAAGGAATTTCGCACTCAGTCGGATTCACTCTCGACCGTAAAAAACTTCTTTCTTCCTGGTGAAAAAATTAAAGGATTTCGTGCACTTAACAACCTAAGCTTTCAAGTAAATTCTGGCGAAGTTGTGGGTATAATTGGTAAAAATGGTGCCGGTAAATCCACGCTCCTCCAATTAATTTGTGGAACTTTAAAACCAACAATGGGAGACATCATTGTGAGCGGAAAAATTGGTGCACTTTTAGAATTAGGAGCTGGCTTTCATCCTGAATTTACCGGAATAGAAAATATTTACCTAAGCGGTGCAACGATGGGCTTTTCAAAAGTCGAAATTCAACGGTCCGCTAGTGACATCATCGAATTTTCTGGCATTGGTAACTTCGTTGAAAAACCGGTTAAAACATACTCTTCAGGAATGTTAATGAGATTGGCATTTTCGATCGCAACATGCGTAAGACCAGAAATCCTGATCATCGATGAAGTTCTTTCAGTTGGTGATCAGGAGTTTTCGCGAAAATGCCTGAACCGAATTTTGGAATTAAAACATTCCGGCACGACCATTCTCTTTTGCTCGCATTCAATGTATCAAGTAGAAGCTCTCTGTGACCGGGCAATCTGGCTCGACCATGGAGAAATTAAAAAAATTGGGGAGACCAAGTCAGTAACCACCGCCTATAACGAAAATCTTCTAGTAAAAAATATTCAAACCGCTGATGCTTTCCCTAAAAACGCACAAAATAAAAATGCACTAATAAGAACACACTTTGGTGAAATAAATTTTTTAAAAAATGGAAAAAGCATTAAAAAGAATGCTGTATTCAAATCTCGGGTAGATGATTTATCGATCAGGGTTTGTTATATCACCAAAGACAGAAACCCAACCCTTGCGGTTTCAATCAGGAGAGCAAATGGTGAAATCGTTGCATCCGCTGGGTCCCTCAATGACGGTGCTCTTCCCATTTCTACAAATGATCGAGACCCATTTTTTGAAATTACATTTTTAAAGCTTCCTCTTTTATCTGGGATTTACTCAATTGATTTAAGTTTGTTCTGCGAACATGGGATTCAAACCTTGGATGCGATATCCAATGCCATAGCAATTGAAGTAACCCAAGAAGATCTTGAGCAGGGAATTGTTCACTTATCCCATCAATGGCTTGATCTGAACGAAAAGTAAAGTAATCGCAGAGTTTAATGTGCGGATTGGAATGTTTGGTGAATATCATGAAAGAACTGGTATTCACGACCTTTAATAATTTCTTCGATACTTTTTAGTACCTGACAGGATGCATTCACTACACTATTTACTTCAATCGGATTTCCCAAAAACAGCTCGTGTCTCCTTCTAATCGGGCAAAAAATAATTGTCATTGGGATTAAGGGCTTTCGAGCAATTTTGGCTATTCTCGCCGCACTAGTCTGCAAAAAAACAGTTTTTCCCAAAAACTCAAAACTGGTTCTTTTATTTCTTTTCCCCTGTTCATCAACATCCATGGCAACACCCAGGTATTTTCCCACTTTTACCCAGTCGATCATTGATTTTGGGTAATCAGAAGTAAAAAACAGTTTTCTTGAATAACATGTGGACGCATTTGCATGAACCATTTCCCAAAAAGCATGCTCTTCCTCAGTCATAAACTGCATATTAACTCTTGATGCTATTGCGGTATATTCAAGTCCTAGTTTCTCACATAGAGCAGCACCGGAGAGAAAAAAATTGCCAAAGTGCAAAAAGGCAAACACGCCACCATTAGCGGTTCCCTTTTGTAAGGAATCAGGTAATTCAATAATCGAAACATTCTCTCGGGCAAATACCCGGGTTAATCGCGTTAATTCATTCCGCAAATATTTTGTGTAATAAGAAGCGTTTTTCTTAAAAAAGAGCTGATAAAACTGATAGAGATAAAAATCCATGAATTATCCATATTTCTGATGATTACTTTCAAAAGAAATATCACGAAGTGAAAAGTCCTCACTTTCTTTTGTAAGATTGGGATTGTATCCGGGATCATGTGAAATAAATTTTGGCCACTTATTACGCAGATAGCTTACCTCACGATTATATCTATTTAAATTTTTGCCAGAAAGATCAGAACCCCTAGAAGCAGATTCTCGGTGGTAAAGTAATGCATGCGGCGTCCAAACATTCCAATAACCAAGCTCCTTAATCTTTAAGCATAAATCTACATCATTAAAAGCGACTTTAAGGTTTTCTTCATCAAAACCGGAGACAGAAACAAAAATGTCCTTCTTCACTAATAAACAGGCTGCAGTGACAGCGGAATAATTTTGAACAAGTTGTAATCTCGTCATGTATCCAGGTTGAGTCTTTGGATATCTCCTGAAACAATGGCCCGCGATTCCCCAAATACCCAAAATAACTCCTGCATGCTGGATAGTATTATCCTCATACAGCAACTTGGCACCCACACATCCCACTTCCCTGCGCAAAGCATGGGATACCATTTCTTCTAGCCAGCAATCATGAATTGGATAAACATCGTTGTTTAAAAAAAGTAATAAATCACCTTTCGCATGCTTAACTGCCTGATTATTAATTTTGGAATAATTAAAGGGACCATGTATGGAAATAATTCTAAATTTTTTGTCATTTTTAAGTTTATCCAGAAAAGATAAGGTCGATCGCTCGGTTGACCCGTTATCGATGATTAAAACTTCATAGTTTTCATAATTATTGCAGGTGTCTAGACCATCCAAGCACTTTTTCAGTAATTCTACCCTGTCTCTAATCGGAATTATAACAGAAACCAAAGGTTTTACTTTAGGTAAACTGTACTTGATTCGAACATAATTGTTTTTACCTATTTCAGGCATAACGTTTCCAATTATCCCTCTGCGATCAATAGCAGACTCAATTGTTTTTAGAGTATTTTCAAAAATATAAGGCTTTGATTTTAAAGTTGTAGATGTTGAGGACGGGCTTTTTCTCCAATGGTAGAGAATTTCAGGGATATGATAAATCTCCCCTTCAGTAAGTTTTTCTGTAGCTCGCAAAATTAAGTCCCAGTCCTGACAACCCTCATACTCAGATCTAAAGCCACCAATTTCACGAACTAAATTAGTACTTACACAGCAAAGATGACATATGTAATTTTGACTGAGTAAAAGGTCTGGATTCCAATCCGGCTTAAAATGTGGATCCATTCTTTTGCCTCGGTTATTAATTTTATCTTCATCAGAATAAACCAGTTTAACCGATGGCTTTTCCGCAATTACCTGAGCGAATCGAAGTAAAGAGTGCGGGCGGAGAAGATCATCGTGATCCAGAAATAGTAGGTATTCTCCAGTTGCATTGGATATTGCGATATTCGAGGTGGCAGAAATCCCAAGATTTTTTTTATTTTGGAAAACATTCAACCTTGGATCTGTCTTTTTATTTTTTAAGAAATAATAA
>Ga0181589_10001001_pt1 | contig 21527 bp, 19 predicted proteins | sample 071ome_25_FD_132444 | JGI IMG/M metagenome (GOLD analysis project Ga0181589, IMG submission 132444) | Coastal salt marsh microbial communities from the Groves Creek Marsh, Skidaway Island, Georgia - 071410BT metaG (megahit assembly) | ecosystem: Environmental > Aquatic > Marine > Intertidal...
CGAGTGCCGCGATGACCGGGTGGGCGGGGTTTATTTCCAGAACGCGCGGGACCTGTTCCTCAAGCTGGCGGTGCTGGCGCAACAGCCGTTCCAGGTTGATATCGATATCGCCCTCATCGGCGACAAGGCAAACCGGGCTGTCGGTCAGCCGGTTGGAGGCGCGCACGTCTTTTACCGTTTCGCCCAGCTCCAGCTTGATCATCGCGATCAGGCTGGCAACCTCCGCCGGGGTGTCCTCCGAACTGGTATCGGTCTTCTCCGTATCCTCGTCTGTCGATCCTTCAGCCTTGATGGCGGAAAAATCCGCGCCGCCCCGGGTCGTGGACTTGAACGGCTTTTCCTGCCAGTCGCCGACGGTGGGCAGCCAGAATTCGTCCACCGGGTCGGTCAGCAGCAAAACCTCGATCCCGCGCGACTGAAACCCTTCCAATTGCGGGCTGCGGCTCAGCGTCTCTTCGGAATCGCCGGTGATGTAATAGATCGCATCCTGACCGTCTTTCATGCGCGATACGTAGTCGTCCAGCGACACCAACCCGTCCTGTTCGGTTGAGCGGAAGCGCGCCAACTTCAGGATCGCGTCGCGGTTTTCCGGGTCCTCATAGATGCCTTCCTTCATGACCGGGCCGAAATTGGTCCAGAATTCATTGAAGGAGTCGGTTTCTTTTTCGGCCTTCTTCTCCAGCTCGCCCAGCACGCGGGAGACCAGCGCCTTGCGGATGCGGTTGACCATCGGATTGGTTTGCAGCAATTCGCGGCTGACATTCAGCGGAATATCCTCCGAGTCGATCAGCCCGCGCAGAAAGCGCAGCCAGGCGGGCACCAGCTCTTCGCACTTGTCGGTAATAAAGACGCGTTTGACGTAGAGCTTCACGCGATGGGTGCGTTCGGCGGTAAACAGATCGAACGGCCGCATGGTCGGAACAAACAGCAGGCCGGTATATTCCATCATGCCTTCGGCCCGCCAGTGCAACGTCAGCCAGGGATCGTCGAAGGCATGGCCGACATGGTGATAAAATTCCTTGTACTGATCCTCTGTGATTTCGTTGCGCGGTCGCGCCCAGAGCGCGGAGGCCTTGTTCAGTGTTTCCGCGCCCTCATCTCCCGCAAATTCGATCGGCAGGGATATATGATCGGAATAGGTGGTGACGATGGTGCGCAGCCGCGTCGGCTCCAGATATTCCCTGGCGTCCTCTTTCAGATGCAGTGCAATGCGGGTGCCGCGCGTTTCCTTATCGGCCTCCGACACCGTGTATTGTCCGGCGCCGTCCGATTTCCAGCGCCAGGCGGTGTCCTCTCCCGCCCGTCGGCTGGTCACCTCGACCTCGTCGGCCACCATGAATACCGAATAAAATCCAACGCCGAATTGGCCGATCAGCGCGACGTCTTTCTTGTCGTCGCCCGAAAGCTGCTCCAGAAAGCTGCCGGAGCCGGACCGCGCGATAGTGCCGAGGTCTTCTATCAGGGCCTCTCGGTTCATGCCGATGCCGTTATCCTCAATTACCAACACACCCTTTTCGGTATCGGTGGAGATGGTGACGCGGAAATCCGGATCGTCGGTGGTCAGCTCGGGGTTGGTGATTGCGGCATAGCGCAGCCGGTCGCACGCATCCGACGCGTTGGAGATCAATTCGCGCAGGAAAATCTCCTTGTTGCTGTAAAGCGAGTTCGCGACAATCTGCAGAACGCGCCCGACTTCGGTTTCAAAACTAAGTGTTTCCTCTGCCATTTCGGTCTTTTCCCTGATTTTGTTCTCCGCGTCCCTATATGCGATTCGGCGGCATTGAATTCAACCCGTCCAACATGATGAAAAACAGCGCCTTTTGGCCAGCCACCCGGTTGAAGTCCGGGGTTGAATCAGGGCCCGTCACGGGCGAGAGTCAGTCATGGCCCAGATGGAAACCCGGCCCGGCCTGACCGCCGTTCTCGGTCCCACCAATACCGGCAAGACCTATCTTGCGATAGAGCGCATGCTTACCTATCGCACGGGTATTATCGGCTTTCCGCTGCGGCTGCTCGCCCGGGAAAATTACGACAAGGTGTGCGGGCTGGTCGGGGCGCGTAACGTCGCGCTGCTGACCGGGGAAGAAAAGATCGTGCCGCCGACGGCGCGCTATTTCCTCTGCACGGTCGAATCGATGCCGCTTGACCGGCCATCCGAATTCGTCGCGATTGACGAAATCCAGCTCTGCGCCGATGGCGAACGCGGTTATGTGTTTTCCGACCGGCTGCTGCGCGCCCGTGGATTGCGGGAGACCATGTTCCTTGGCGCCGAAACCATGCGCCCGGTTCTGGAAAAGCTGACCCCCGACACGAAATTCGAGACACGGATACGTTTCTCGAAGCTCAGCTGGGCGGGAGTAAAAAAACTTACCCGTATCCCGCGCCGGTCGGCAGTGGTCGCCTTTTCGGCGAACGATGTCTATGCGCTGGCTGAGGGTATCAGGCGCAGCCGGGGCGGGGCCGCCGTGGTCCTGGGCGCGCTCAGCCCCCGCACTCGCAACGCGCAGGTGGCGATGTATCAGGCGGGTGAGGTTGATTACCTGGTGGCGACCGATGCTATCGGGATGGGGCTCAACATGGATATCGACCATGTGCTGTTCTCGTCCTTGCGCAAATTCGACGGCAACCGGTTCCGCCATCTCGATGTACAGGAAATCGCACAGATTGCCGGGCGCGCCGGACGCCACACCCGCGACGGCACATTCGGAACGCTGGCGGAAATCGGCCCGCTGGAGCCTGAAATCATCGACGCGATTGAAAGCCATAATTTTGATCCGGTGAAGAAGATCTGGTGGCGCAATGCGGCGCTGGAATTCCATTCCTTGCGCGATCTCCTCAAGAGTCTCGACGCCCTGCCGCCGAGCGGTCTGATGGCGCGCGCGCGCGAGGCGGAGGACCATATCGCGCTTCGCAAGCTGGCCCGGGATGAAGAGGTCCGCGCGCTGGCGTCGGGGCGCGACCGCATCCGGCTGTTATGGGAAGTCTGTCAGATTCCCGACTTCAGAAAGACCGTCGCGGACGCCCATATCCGGTTGCTTGGCCGGATATACCGTCATCTCTGCGCCCCGGGCGAATCGTTGCCGGTCGACTGGGTGGCGCGCCAGCACGATCATCTCGACCGGATGGATGGCGATATCGATACGTTGATGACGCGTATCGCCCATACCCGGACCTGGACCTATATCGCGCACCGGGCCGACTGGGTCGCCGATGCGGCGCATTGGCGCGACCGGGCGCGGGATATTGAGGACCGGCTGTCAGACGCCCTGCATGGCAAGCTCACGGAACGGTTCGTCGATCGGCGCACCGCCATGCTGGTGCAGGCGCGCAAGACCGATTCCCTGACGCTCAGCGTGGCGGATGACGGGGCGGTGCTGGCGGATGGCGAGCCGCTCGGCGAACTGCGCGGCTTGCGTTTCCGGCCCGAGCGCTCCGCCAAGGGCGAGATGCGCCGGCTCGCCATAGCTGCCGCGCGCCGCGGCCTTGCCGACGAAATCGGCCGCCGGGTGACCGCGATACAGGCGGCGGCGGATACGGATTTCAGCCTGTCCTGCGAGGGGTCGATCCTATGGTGCGGGCATCAAATCGCCGCGTTGGGCCCCGGTGCTGATATGCTTTCTCCGGTTTTGCGGATTGAGGCAAATGATTTTCTTGCGCCGCATCATCGCTGCGGTGTCGAGGACCGGCTTCACCTGTGGCTCGAAAACCATTTGCGTGCCGTTCTGAAGCCGCTCTTCGTCCTTCGGGAAAGCGATCTTGCGGGGGCGGTGCGGGGCCTTGCCTTTCAGTTGGGTGAGGCGCTGGGCGCGCTGCCCCGCCGCGCCGTTCTGGGACAGCTCAAGGCGCTCGGGCCCGAAGACAAGAAACGCCTTCGCGCCCTCGGGGTCAGGGTCGGGCTGCATTATGTCTATGTCCCCGCACTGCAAAAGGCCGGTCCGGTGGCGTTGCGGGCCATCCTCTGGGCCGCCCATCACGGGGTGCCGGTCGCCATGCCCCCCGATCCCGGGCTCGTGGCCCCCCAAGCGGCGCCGGAATTGTCGAAGGATTTCTATGCCGCGCTCGGTTTCTTCGCCGCGGGTCCGCGCATGATCCGGGTCGATGTGCTCGACAAGCTGGCGATCCGGTTATTGCGGCTGTCACGCGGCGGCTCTTTTTCGGTACCGCAGGACATGGCGTCGACATTGGGGCTCGGCAATGAGGAAACGGCGGAGGTGCTTCTGGCGCTCGGCTACCGCGCGCTGGCGGACGGTGACGGCTATGAACCGATCCCGCGCAAGAAACGGCCCCATAAGAAATCCGCCCGTAAAAAGCCCCGGCGCAAAGCGCGCGTTGATCCGTCATCGCCCTTCGCCGTGCTCCAGCAATTGAAGGTTTCGTGACGGTGGCGGAAACCATCCGGTTGGATAAATGGCTGTGGCAGGCGCGGTTTTTCAAAACCCGGTCGATCGCCGCGCGGTTCTGCGACAAGGGCGGGGTGCGGATCGACGGCGCCCGGACCGACAAATCGCATTTCGCGGTGCGCGTCGGGCAGGTGCTTACCTTCCGTCAGGCAAATCGCATCCGTGTTGTGCGGATCAGGGCGCTGGGCACTCGGCGCGGCCCGGCGTCGGAGGCCGCGGGTCTCTATGAAGATCTTTCCGATGAGGGGCGTTTGCCGTCTCTTGCCACACTTGGGAAACCAAACCCCCGCAATGGAGTATCACGATGATCGGCAGGTTAAAGGCACTGATAACTGGGCCCGCGGCGGAAGCGGCGGCGGAAAAATTCGATGAACGCACAATCGCTGCCGCCGCATTGCTGGTCGAGGTGGCCATGGTGGACAACGATTTTTCGGATGCCGAACGCGGCCGCATATTGACTTTGATCCGCGAGCGGTTGGTCGATGACCCCGCCCTTTCGGAAGAGTTGGTCGTCCGCGCCGAGGCGGAAATCGCCGGAACGGTCCAGCTCTTCGCTTTTACCAGCGTGGTTACGGACGGGTTCAGCTATGACGAACGCGTTGATCTGATGCGGTCACTCTGGGAGGTGGTGCTGGCCGACGGCGAGGTCGACCCGTTCGAGGACCAGCTCATGCGCCGGCTTGGCGGGTTGATCCACGTTTCAGACCGCGACCGGGCCGCCACCCGCAAACAGGCACAGGAGGCCCTTGCCGGGCGTGGAACGGGCCGCTGAACGCCGGACGTTTTCCGCGGTTGCGCGGCGGCCCGCGAAATAGTAGAGAATGCCGCTGATCCCGCCGAGAACGGGAGATACGGGGTACTGTCCAACGGGCAGCCAAGATAATCGGAGAATGAAATGACCTACGTCGTTACCGAAAACTGCATCAGGTGCAAATTCATGGATTGCGTTGAGGTATGTCCCGTGGACTGCTTCTACGAAGGGGAAAACATGCTTGTGATCCACCCCGACGAATGCATCGATTGCGGTGTTTGCGAACCGGAATGCCCGGCCGAAGCCATCCACCCGGATACCGACGACGAAGCGGAAAAGTTCCTCGAAGTGAACGCGAAATACGCCGAGGCTTGGCCGAACATTACCCGCAAGGGCGAACAGCCGGCGGATGCCGAGGACTGGAACGGCAAGGAAAACAAGTTCGAAGAGCATTTCAGCGAAAAACCCGCGGCGCAGGACTGATTTTCCCGAAAATCCGGCGGTTTGGGGATTTCGGTAAGAGCCCCTGTCCTTTTTCGATTATTTGGGTATATTTAAGTCTCTTGGCAGGCGATATTAGTCGCCTGCCAAGGCTTATCCGGGTCTTTTGCGGGAAAATTGGCTAAAACGCGCGGCGTTTTCGGCGAATTTTGTCCGGCTGGACCCGGTTCCCGGACCCTTGGGGGGTCTGGAAACCGGTTTGCATGAGGAGCAAGATGGCAAGAGCAAAAGCGAAGTCGAAAAAACTTCCCTTTTCTGTAAAGGATTATGTTGTTTATCCGACCCACGGCGTCGGGCAGGTCACGGAAATTTCTTCAGAGGAAATCGCCGGATTTTCACTTCAACTCTACGTAATCCATTTCGCCGCGGAAAAGATGACGCTGCGGGTTCCGGTGGAAAAAGCCGAGGAATCCGGTCTGCGCAAGATCAGTTCCAAGGACAATATGCAGAACGCCATTAAGGCTCTCAAGGGTAGGGCGCGCGCCAAGAGGACGATGTGGAGCCGCCGCGCCCAGGAATATGAGGCGAAAATCAATAGCGGCGATCCGGTCGCGATCGCTGAGGTGGTGCGTGATCTTTATCGCAAGCCCGACCAGCCCGACCAGTCCTATAGCGAACGGCAAATGTATGAATCCGCGCTTGGCCGCCTGGCGCTTGAAGTGGCTTTGGTCGAAAAGATCGAGCCCGATGCGGCGACGGAAAAGCTGGAATCGCTGTTATTGAAGGCGGCGTGACGCGCCTCGCTGGTCTTGGCGCCGGTCACGTGATTTCGAAGACATCCACTGTCTGATACCGGCCGCGGATTTCATGCGTGCCGGCGGGTACCGCCTGATAATTGCCGCTGAGCCGCGGGGCGACCTGCACGCTGATCAGAATTCTGGCCGGCCCGCCCGCACGTCCGACGGTTTTCGATAGTTCTTCAAGCCGTTGGGCGGTATTCACCGCGTCGCCCACAAGCGTGTAATTGATTCGTCCCGGTGCGCCGATATTGCCGGCGATCACCTTTCCGCAATGGATGCCGATTCCGATTTCAACCGGCGGTTGGCCCGCCGCCGTCCGCGCCACGTTGTCGCGCGCCAGCGCCTCTCTCATCGCAATGGCCGCCCGGCAGGCCCGTTCCGCGTGGTCTTCCGACGGGTGCGGTGCACCCCAGAACGCCATCACTGAATCACCGATATATTTGTCAATCGTGCCTTCCTCGGCCTCGATAAATTCCGCCAGCATGGTGAAATGGCGATTTAAAAACGAGGCCGTTTCATCCGCCGGCAGCGCTTCTGCCAGCCGTGTGAACCGCCTTATATCGGTGAACAAAACGGTCACGTCGCGTTCGCTCGACGCCGCCGCGGTCGCGCCGCCCGGTTTGACCAGATCGCGCACGATGCTTCGCGGGACATAGGTCTCGAACCAGCCGACGCCGGCGACCATCGCGTTAAAGGCCCCCGCCGCGTCATCGAGTTCGCGAAGACGGCTTGGCTCTATCGTCGGGGGCGGTTCCAGATCCATGACCCGGACACGCCCTGCCGCCGATGAGAGATGCCCGAGCGGCGCCGCCATCATCCGCCCGATAAAAAAGGCGGCGATCAGGGCCAGCAGCATCACGCCCACCTCCGCGACCCCCGCATAGACCAGTTTGTCAAAGACACCGAAACGGCCTTCGATCGTTCTGTAGCGCCCGACGATAAGGGGCTGTTCGCCATATCCGCTCAGGCTGCGGTACATCACCACATAGGACGTATTCAGCACGTCGATCACAAACGATCTGGTTTTGCCGTCGGGCATTTCTAGATGCCCGCGCGCAAGATCCGTCTGCCACAATTTGGACAGCACCAGATCGGCGACCTGATCCCGGTTCGGCAAGGGCTGTCCGGAATCGCGCGGGAAACGCCCCGATGACATGTTCGGATGGGCCAGAACCATATCCCGCCCATAAAGCAGAAAACTCTGATCCATCGCCGATTCACTGTCTATTTGCTCCAGATAGCCGGAGAGGTCCGCCACCCTGACGGCCGTAAAAAGAACACCGACAAATTCGCCCTTGCGGAACAGCGGTGCGCGCCGGTTCAGCAGGACCGCATTGAGCTCGTCGGACCAGATAAGCCGCCCCCAATAGGGTTCCCCCGCTTGCGGGCTTCATTCAGCGCCGCGCGCACTTCCGCATTGCCGCTCCAGTCGGATTTGCGCATGCCAAACCGGTCCTTGCCGCGCGCGAACCGCATACTGACACCGTTCGGGTCGATAAGCGCCATGGCGGAAATTTGCGGCGTCGCCGACATGGTGCCGCGCCAGAGCGTGATAATCCGGTTGGTGTCCTTTGGCGAAAGGGTGCCGGAATTGATCGCCTCCGCCATATCCCGGTTTGCTGCGATCACCGGCGCGACATGGGCGACAACCCGGTTTTCAAGCAAATCGACCGATATCTGGATTTGTTCCCGCAGGAGCTGGAGCGCGGTTTCCCACCCGCTCCATAAATTAAGGGCCAGCAGCGCCGAAATCGCGACAAAAATTAGGGTTCTGAAACTCAGCACCAGGGCATTGCGAATGCCGATCCGCGTATAACGACGCCGTTCCGGCGCCTCAGTCGATCCGGTGTCGCTTGCCAAGCCGATATACCCCGATAAGGCGGTTCCTTTCCGGTCCGCCGGTCGAAATGTTACCAATCGACCCTATGGACAATTCGGCGTTGGCGCAACGTGGAAGACGGGAGGACAGGCGGCGTGATTTCGAAGATCGTATCGGGTGGTCAGACCGGTGTTGACCGGGCCGCGCTCGATACCGCCATCGCGTTAGGGTTTGACTGCGGCGGCTGGTGTCCGGCGGGACGCCGCGCGGAAGACGGGCCAATAGACGCGGCCTATCCGCTGACGGAAACACCCGTCCCCAACTACGCGGTACGAACGAAATGGAATGTCCGCGATTCGGACGGCACGTTGGTTCTGTCCACTCTTCCCTTAACCGGCGGGACGCTGTTGACGGAGCGTGAAGCTGCCCGCTGTAACCGTCCCTGTCTGGTCGTCGATCTATTCGACGATACTGGTTTCGATGAGGCATTGATCGAAGCGGCGCGCTGGATTGCGCAAAACAGGATCGAAATTCTCAATGTCGCCGTTCCGCGCGAGAGTTCCCGCCCCGGTATCGGGGCGAAAGCCGCATTATTTCTTCGCGCGTTGCTGGCCGGTTCTATTCGGTGATCAGCTTGACCATTTCCCCCCGCCGCAATTTTTCCTGCGGGCCCATCCCGTTGATGGTCCGGAACCTTTCTTCCTTGAAGCGGCTATCGCCTTCCATCCTGGCCGCGAGGGATTTGACCGTATCGCCGGAACGTACTCGTACCGCCCGGACCCGCAGTGGCTTTAACGCTTCCGCCTCGGACCGGGTCAGGATGCGGAAGCTATAGGTCGTTCGCCGGAACGGTGTCGAATAGCGGCCTTGCTGTCCGGGTTTGGTAAAGAAGGCAAATCGGTAAATCGTCTGCAAATCCTTGCGGATCGCGACAAGCCGGACATCGCGTTGTCCGCCGCGCGTGCTGATCCGGGCTTGGGCGGTCGCGCCTTCCAGACCGTTCACATCAATTTTCTGAATGTTTTTCAGCGCCAGCCCGCGCGCCCAGACATTGGAAATATAATAGGACACGGGCCCATCCGCGGTTTTCTTCGCATTGTCGAAAATAATCGTCGCTTCATCCGGGCCCTTGGCGATGACGGCACTGGGTGAATTGAACAGGCTGAAATCCTTCGGCACCTCAAACCGGAACCGCAATTTCGGATGGGCGAACACACGGCCCCGGATAAAACCCTGCTCCGGATCGTCACCATAGAGCATGCCGTTAATCTTGCGCAGATAGACATCCCGGCTACGGTCGGGGTTCTTTACATTGAATTTGAGGGCCTCTTCCGTCGCGATGCGGACGCGTTCGATCGGGGCCGGGTGGGTCCCGAGATAGTTGAACTGATCCACCGCATCGGGCGATTGTCCCTGACGCTTCGCCTCAAGCCGGGCATCGGCGCGCATCTTGGCCAGGAAATCCGGCACCGCCTTGGGGTCGTACCCAGCCCGCGCGAGATAGCGTAGCCCGAGCAAGTCGGATTCAAGCTCATGTTCGCGCGACCAGGAACTCAGCACGCCGGAGGCCACGATATTGCCGAGATCGGCGGCTTCCCGGCCCGCCGCGATGCCGACCCCGGTCAACAAAACACCGGCGAGAACCTGCTGCCCCTGCCGCCGCGCATGATGGAGCGCGTTGACATGGCCCAACTCATGCGCCAGCACGGCCGCCATTTCCGCCTCATCTTCGGCCAGCGCCATCAGGCCGCGGCTGATATAGATATAGCCGCCGGGCAAGGCGAAGGCGTTGACGATGCCCGAATTCAGAACCGTAAACTTGTATTTGAAATTGCGGCGTTCCACCGTTCGGGCCAGAAGCTGGCCCACGGAATTTACATAGGCGGTAACGGTGGGGTTCTTATACTCGCCGCCGAACGACTTGATGATCTGTGGATGATTCTGACGGCCGATATTGATTTCGTCCTGCTCCGTCATGCCGCCGGTGAAAACCTGCTGATCGGTGGCCGGGTTTTTCGTCACACAACCCTGCAGCCCGCCAAGGGACAGGGCGGCAATGACGGAAAGGGGAATAAGGGTGCGCATTTTCATTTCAATACCTCAATCTGTTCCGGATGCGTCGCTTCGATCTGAGGGCCGTTAAATTCCTTCAACCAGCCGCGTACCCGCAACCGTTCTTTGCCGTACATCGCGACGATATCCTTGTCTCGCCAGAAACGCCGCGCATCGCGCGGTGAAATCGTGATGGTGAAATCCTTTCGCCAATTGTCTCCAAAATTGAAATAAGCGCGTCCACGGACAATCGCAACATTTTTGGGGCTGCCCTCTATAACCTGAAAACTGCCGAGATCGCGTTTCAGATTTTCCGGTGAGCGTATCCGGTAATAGGGATGCGCCCATATTCCCTTCTTTGCGCGGCGCGCCCTCTGTTCGGCCGCCAGCAATTCATCAACGCGGCTGCGATTGTCCGGGAAGGAATAGACCCGCGCCATGCCTGCTTTCAGAACTTCTTGTTGTACCCAGTGTCCGTCCTCCAGAAACAGATGGGCGAGCAGTCGCCGGTGCCTGTCAATCTTTGTGCCGCCATAGCGAAGCGTTGCGGATTTTCCCTTCGTCAACGCGGTCAGAAACTGCTTTGCCTGATCCGCCAGCGGCCAGGGTTTGAAGCCGCGCCGGCCCAGCGGCAGTTTCGGCGCCTGAATGCCGACCAGCCTGACTTCCGAGCCATTCTCTAGGATAACCGTATCGCCATCGATAATGGCCGCGATCATGCCTTCGGACACAGGGTCCGGCGCCTTGCGTGGGGCCGCGTTTCCCGGCAATCCCGCAAATGTAACGGCGATCAGCCCGATCAGGATAAAAATCCCGGCGGAATTGATCCGGTTTCGTCCTGTCATCGCGGGGTCAATGCCTTTGCCATCGAATCCATCGTTCTATATGGTCGGCGGGATCGCCAAGTATCGCTTTTTGTTGTTGCGCAGTAACCCCTGAATGGCCAGAGAACAGCTTTTTCCACCCATCGATCCTTTTGAGAGCGGACGGCTCGATCTTGATGCGCCGCATATCATGTATTGGGAACAATCGGGAAATCCCGACGGGATTCCCGCGCTTTTTCTGCATGGCGGGCCGGGCGCCGGGGCTACGCCGGTTCATCGGCGGTTTTTCGATCCGGACGCCTACCGGGTTGTCATATTCGATCAGCGCGGCGCGGGCAGATCCGAACCGCAAGGCTGTCTTGAAAACAATACGACTGATGATCTGGTTGCCGATATTGAAAGGCTGCGGATACATCTCGGGATAGATAAATGGCTGATCTTTGGCGGGTCATGGGGCAGCACGCTGGCGCTTGCCTATGGTCAGGCGCATCCGGAACGCTGCCTCGGGTTTGTGCTGCGCGGGATATTTCTCGGCACGGCGCGGGAACTCGACTGGTTCCTCTATGGCATGCGGACGGTCTATCCGGAGAACTGGCGGCGGCTGATCGCGCCTCTGACCGAGGATGAAAAGAGCGATATATTGATTGCCTATCACAGGCGGCTGCTTGATCCCGACGATGCGATCCGGTTACCCGCCGCGCGTGCCTGGAGCGCCTATGAAGGCGCCTGTTCGACATTGATGCCGTCGCCCGAAACCGTGGCTGCTTTCAGCAGTGACCGGCTGGCCTCCGCGCTGGCCAGTATCGAGGCGCATTATTTCGTGAACGACCTCTTCCTGGAGGAGGGCGCATTGCTTCGGAATATCGATCGCATCCGCGACATCCCCGGTATTATCATCCAGGGCCGGTTCGACATGGTGTGCCCGATCGTTACCGCCGATGCGCTGCACCGCGCCTGGCCCGAAGCGGAATATTTTATCGTTCCCGATGCCGGACATTCGGCGATGGAACCCGGTATTCGGGCGGCGCTGGTTCGCGCCACCGAACAATTCAAAAACCGTTAGGGGCGGAAAGCGGCATGTTGCGGTGGACCCGGCAAGCCGTATGATCGGGGACCGCAGGAATTAGATGAGCCGTAATTTGTTCATTCGCCGATTTGTTTTTTCGACCGCCGCCGTGCTGGTCGCATCATCCGCCGGGCGAGCCGAGGCCGGTACCCGGCATTACGACCTCTCGCTCTTGCTGAATCAGCCGCACCCGTTTGCCACTGCGCAGGCGCCCGCGCCCCTTTTGCCCGCCACCGCGCCGCAACGCCCGCCACCGCCCGTTCCCGCCGTAAAGACCTATGAACAACGGGTCGATGAATGGGTCGCGGGGCGCGGATCGACGCTTGGCCGGCTTGTCGGTGCCGCGCCGCCAAGAGGCAGCAAGCCACCGGCCGCGGTCTGGGCCGAACCCGAACCGCCGCGCCGCATCAGGCCGGACGATCACCGGCTGCAAATCGGGCTGGGCGTCTTCGATGTGACGGATAATGAAACCTCGGCGGAATTTCGTGTCGAATGGCAAGGCAAGAAGCTGCTTTGGATCGTCCGACCGCTGGCCGGGATGATGGGCACTTCGGACGGCGCCTATTACACCTATGCCGGGATCGCCTGGGATATCTTTTTCGGCACGCGCTGGGTGCTGACCACCTCATTCGCGCCCGGTGTCTATATCCAGAATGACGGCAAGAAGCTCGGTTCGTATGTCGAGTTCCGGTCGATGGGTGAAATCGCCTATAAATTCGACAGCGGCTCGCGTCTCGGCCTTGCGATCTATCATCTCTCCAATGCCGGGATCACCCAGTACAATCCGGGTGTGGAAGTGCTCTCGCTTTCCTACACCATCCCGTTTGAAAAGCTGTTCTAGAACAACCCTTCGATCTGCCCGTCGGCGTTTAGCCGGATCGAATCCGCCGACGGCACGCGCGGCAGGCCGGGCATGGTCATGATGTCGCCGCAGATCGCGACGATAAACCCGGCGCCGGCGGACAGCCGGACTTCGCGGATATTGACGTCGAACCCTTCCGGCGCGCCGAGCAGTTTCGGATCGGCGGAGAAGCTGAGCGGCGTTTTCGCCATGCAGACTGGGAAATTGCCATAGCCGCGCTTTTCGAACGTCTCCAGCTGGCGCCGTACCGCCACGGAGGCGCTGACGGAACCCGCGCGGTAGATCTTCTTGGCGACCGTCTCGATCTTTTCCCAGAGCGGCATATCGTCGGGATAGAGATAGTCGAAATCGTTCGGCTGCTCCGCCATCTCGACCACGGCGTGGGCCAGCTCTTCCGCCCCCGCGCCGCCATCGGCCCAATGGGTGCATTCCACCGCCTTCGATCCGGCCTCGGCGCAGACATCCTGCAACAGTTTGATTTCCGCGTCCGTGTCGGTCAGGAAACGGTTGATGCCGACGATCACCGGCACGCCGAAGCTCTTGATGTTTTCAATATGGCGCAGCATGTTCGCCGCGCCCGCGCGCAGCGCCTCGATATTTTCGGTCCCCAGATCGTCCTTGGCGACGCCGCCATGCATCTTGAGCGCCCGAACGGTGGCCACCAGCGTGACCGCGTCCGGCGTTAGCCCGGCGGACCGGCATTTGATGTCGAAGAATTTTTCCGCGCCGAGATCCGATCCGAACCCGGCTTCGGTTACCACGTAATCCGACAGGGCCAGCGCCGATCTGGTGGCGGAAACCGAATTGCAGCCATGGGCGATATTGGCGAACGGCCCGCCATGGACGAAAGCCGGGGTGTGTTCCAGCGTCTGCACCAGGTTGGGCAGGATCGCTTCCTTCAGCAGAACCGTCAGCGGCCCTTCCGCCTTCAGCGCATCGGCGGTGATGGGCTCCCGCCCGCGCGTTTCCGCAATGACGATGCGGGCGATGCGTTCCTGTAAATCCCGCAGGTTATTGGCCAGGCAGAAGATCGCCATGATTTCGGAGGCGACTGTGATGTCGAACCCGGTTTCGCGCGGGAAACCGTTCACCGCGCCGCCCAGAGAGGTGACGACGGAACGCAGCGCCCGGTCGTTGAGATCGACCACGCGCCGCCAGGCGACCCGGCGGGCGTCGATTTCCAGGCTGTTGCCCCAATAGATGTGGTTATCGATCAATGCCGACAGCAGATTGTGCGCTGACGTGATGGCGTGGAAATCGCCGGTAAAATGCAGGTTGATGTCTTCCATCGGCACGACCTGCGCATAGCCGCCGCCGGCCGCGCCGCCCTTGATGCCGAAGCAGGGTCCGAGGCTCGGTTCGCGCAGACAGATAGAGGCGTTCTTGCCGATCCGGTTCAGCGCGTCGCCCAGCCCGACCGTTGTCGTGCTCTTGCCTTCGCCGGCGGGCGTCGGGCTGATCCCGGTGACCAGCACCAGCTTGCCGCGCTTCGCCTCGTCGCCGAGAAAGCTGACATCGACCTTCGCCTTGGTGTGGCCATAGGGCTGCAGATGATCGGCGGGCACGCCGAGCTTTTCCGCGATCTCTCCGATCGGTTTGATCGTTGCCGCGCGCGCGATTTCCAGATCCGACTTTACGTCCGCCATGTGATTATTCCTTCGTTAGAACCGCGCCCTTGATAGCGGAAGCGCGGGCCGCCGCCAAGCGCGTATCCATCGAATTTCCGCCCTGCTCGACGCCGCATCGCGCCTCCGCTATCGTCGCTCGCAACGAATGAGGGGAGACATCATGGAACCGACCAACCTGCTGTTCATCATGGCGGATGAACACCGCCGCGACGCGATGGGCTGCGCCGGGCATAAGTTCGTCAAAACGCCGAATCTGGACGCGCTGGCCGCGCGCGGCACGCGTTTCACGGACGCCTATACCAACTGTCCGATCTGTGTGCCGTCCCGCGCCGCCTTCGCGACCGGCGATTACCCGCACAATACCCGTTACTGGGATAACGCCATCGCCTGGGACGGCAAGGTTCGGGGCTGGGGCCATGTGTTGCAGGATGCCGGGGTGCGGGTGGAGAGCATCGGCAAGCTGCATTACCGCTCCGCCGATGATCCGCTGGGTCTCGATGAGAAACAGGTGCCGATGTATATCAAGGACGGGGTCGGCTCCATCACCGGCGCGATCCGCGATCCGCTGCCGCCACTGCCAGAAGATGCCAATACCAAAGACGGCTTCCCCGCCAAGGCCGGGCCGGGCCTATCGACCTATAACCAGTACGATATGAAGGTCGCGGAACTGGCCGTCGACTGGCTGAATGATGCATCCGCGCAAGACGGGCCCTGGGTGCTGTTCGTCAGTTTCCTCGCCCCGCATTACCCGCTGACCGTACCGCAGGAATTTCTCGATCTCTACGATCCGGCCGCGCTCGATCTGCCGGCGACCGATCCGGCAAGCACGGGTTATACCCGCCACCCCTGGGCGGATGTGCTGGCCGGTTACCAGCCGCACGGCAACAACATGACCGAAGAACGCATCCGCCTTGCGCTCGCCGCCTATTACGGGCTGTGCAGCTTTATCGACCACCGCATCGGGATGGTGCTGGACGCGTTGGGCGATACCGGGCTGACCGAGACGACGCGGATCATCTATACCTCCGATCACGGGGAAAACGCGGGTGATCGCGGCATGTGGGGCAAATCCGTGCTCTATGAACATTCCACCGGCGTGCCGATGATCATCGCCGGGCCGGATGTGACGCCCGGCGAAATTTGTGAAACGCCGGTCTCGCTGGTCGATTGCCGCCCGTCAATCCTCGACGCCGCCGGGGTAACGGACGAAGCGCCGCCCGGCGCGCTGCCCGGCCGCTCGCTATTTGAGCTCGCGCGGAAAATCCCGGATCCGGGCCGCCCGGTCTTTTCGGAATATCACGCCGCCTATTCGCCGTCCGGCGGCTTCATGCTGCGGCGCGGGCGGTGGAAATTGCATGTTTATGCGGGAGACTACCCGGCGGAGCTGTTCGATCTGGAGACCGACCCGAACGAGGTCAATGATCTTTCCGGCGACCCGAAATTTGCCGATGTGATGCAATCGCTGGAGGCCGATCTCCGCCGCATCGTCGATCCCGAAGCCGCCGACCGCCAGGCCAAGGACGACCAGAACGCGCAGCTCGCCAAATTCGGCGGGGCGGAAAAGGTGCTGGCGGACAAGATGGGCACGGCGGGCTATACCGAAGTGCCGGACTCAATCGCGAAGGGGCTGTAGAAAATGACCATAACCGCCGATGACCCGCGCATCGTCGACCTCAAGAAAGCCGGGCGTTTCCGGCTCGCTTTGTTTCTGCCGCAATATGCCGACGCGCCCGATGGCGGGTTGCGCCCGATCGGCGCCGGGGTGGTGGCGAAGGCGCTGGGAACCGAATTCGCGTCCCGGCTCGGCATTGAATTTGAGCTTGTGCGCCAGCCGACCCCGCATGGCGCGGTGGAGGCTTTGAACGCCGGGGCATTCGACGCGATTATCCTCGGCGTCAACGCGGAACGCCGGCGGGTGATCGACTTCACCCCGACGGTCTTTCAGTTCGATTTCGCCTATATGGTGCCGCCGGGCTCATCCATTACCGACAAATCGCAGGTCGACCGGGCGGGGGTGAAGATTTCCGTGCCGGTCGGGCACGCCTCCTGGATGGAGCTCAGGAACATCATCCGCAATGCGGAGATCATCGGCGGCGAGCTGCCGGACGATAGCTTTGCCATGGTGCGGGACGGTACCGCGGATGTGTTCGCCTTGCCGCGCGAACAGCTGATGGATTTCGCCGGTCAACTGCCCGGCGCGCAGATCCTGAAGGACGGGTTCGGCTATAACGATGTCGGGCTCGCCGTAGCCAGGGGGCGGGCGGATCTCTGCGCGGCCCTCGGCGCGTTTACGGAGGAAGCGAAGGCCTCCGGCCTGGTGCAGAAAATCCTCGATGAGGGCGGGCTCAACGAACGCGGATTTACGGTCGCGGGTTAAGTTTGCGGACGCTGGTGTGTCCGGCGGGGGCGTGGGTTGGTGCGATAACACGCTTTAGAGCAAACCGGTCTTTGTGTTATGAAGCGGTTGGTCAGCGCCCGTAGCTCAGCAGGATAGAGCACAGGATTCCTAATCCTGGGGTCAGAGGTTCGAATCCTCTCGGGCGCACCATATATTCTGCGGGTCCGGGTTAGTAAGTTTTCTTTGAAAAATAGGCTAGCAACTTTTTAGCAACGATGACTCTGCTGTTTTCGTGCCTCTCGCAGCGAAAACAGGGGGTCGAGTCCTTAAGGGGTGTTAGGATAAACCTCCGATAACTCTCCATTATCAGACCCAAGCCATAAACGTGCGCAATGTCACTTTCTGCCATTAATCGATGAACCGTCGAGACGAGAGCGAAAAAAGGCCATGGATATGGCTAGCGCCGTTCAACTAATTTTCTCCAGTTAGATAGCGCTCTATCGCAAGCGATAAGGTCACCCTGTTTGACCTTATCAGCCCCAAGTTTAATGGCACTTAAAACTTCCATCGCTGCTACGTTTAGTTTGCCATCTTTGTTCAATGCAAATTGAACGTGAGGATGTTTTTTAATTAATAGAGAATTGGCTGCCGCAATTGTCTCTTCCCTTTTTTGGCCGCATTCAATCGCCCGCCAAGAAGCGATGCCAATGTTGACAGCATAGGGCCATTTGGAAATTAGGCGTTTATTACTTCGGGCTGTTGCCTCATTTTTATTTCTCAATTCCAAGACAGCGGCAGTAGGATTTTCTATCCGGGATACCTGAAATCCTTGTCGGTACGCATTTGCAACTTCCAAACTGTGCCCTTGCGACTCTAGCTGCAGGTACCACAGTTCCTCCTTTCTGCACCTCGTCAACGCCATAGCGCCGACCGCTCGAGCACTACTCTTGCCATCATCTAGCTTAGGTATGGCCCGATAAATGCAGTTTCCAAGACTCGTATAAGCGCGCTGTATTGCTTCCTTGGACGCAGTTTGATTCGTTTGGCACGCAGAAATTGGGATAACGGCGGCACAAATTGCAAATAGATAAAATCCGACTTTGCTTAATGACCCTCCCCCACTGAATTGATCCTCCGTTGCCTATCATAAGCGGTGGACCAATTCAGTGGGGGAGGATCACTGTCTCGATAAAGTGGAAATAATGTATTCCTTTTTAGAGCCGAGCCGATGTTTGAACGGGGAGCAAGCCCGATCCGTGGGTTCGGGGCGATACAGTTCGGAACGATATTCCCATGATGGAACCTGGCAACCGCGCGCTCAAGGGTTTCAGCGTTCGGGCCACCCCGGTCTTCAATCCTTCCGCAATATTTCTCCGCTATGGCGTCATGAAGTGCTGGACCCGACGGGGTGAGTCGGCGGACAATGTCCTGCGTGGTCTAAGTGCGAAAACGTGGCGAGGTACGCATGAGCGACGATAGAAGAGAACCCGGCCCGGTGCAGAGCCATAATCCCGACGAACGCGTCTGGGAATATGACGGTGACGGCCAGAAAATCTATAAGTTGAGTGAGGGGTACGACAAAAAGACCCCTTATACCGCGCCACATTTCTACGGCACGCATTTCTGGAAAAACCGGGGCTAGGCGCTGGTTTCCCTGCCCGCCGGATCCCGCATGACACGTTTTTTCGCCCTGTCGTTACTGGCCGCGATGCTGGCTCTCGCGCCGCCTGTTCAGGCCGGTGGTGAAATGGCGGCGGATGCGGGCGCATCGCTGGCGGAAACCCATTGCGGGCGGTGTCACGCCATCGGGGGCGACGGGGTGAGTGCTCACGGGGACGCGCCCACATTCCGGGAACTAGCGCGGCGATGGCCGCCGGAATCGATTGCCGAGGCGCTGGCCGAAGGCATCGTCACCGGCCATCCGGACATGCCGCCCTTCAAATTCCAGCCCCGGGAAATCGATCAACTGCTTGATACGCTGCGCGCCTTGCGCCGGCGATAGAACCCGCCGTTACAGCACGCGCCAGGCCTCGAACCCGATCAGCGCCAGCGAGGCGATTATCCCAAGCGCGGGCAGGATCGCCGGCACGATTGTTGGCCCCGGTTCCGGCGGCGGCCCGCTCCATTTGAGCCGCAGCAGCGCGGCATTCACCAGGGTGAAAATGCACAGCGCGACGATGGAGGTCGCGCCCGCCAGCCGCACGATATCGAGGCTTAACGTCAACACCATCACCGTTCCGGCGCTGATCAGGATCGCGGGACCCGGCGTCTGTACGCGCGGCAGCACCGTCCCCAACCAGCCGGGCAGCAGCCCCCGGCGCGACAGCCCGTAAAGCACGCGGGACGCCATGATAATCTGGACCAGCGCGCCGTTGAGAACCGAGATAACAGCGATCGCGCTTATGATGCGCCCCGATCCGGCGGAAAGCTCCTCGAATATCAGGGCCAGCGGCGCCGGGCTGGCGGCCAGTTTTTCGGCGTCCACCGTGCCGATACCGACGATGGCGGCCAGCATATAAAGCACGGCGGTACAGATCAGGGTCAGCAATATGGCGGCGGGCAGGGCACGCCTCGGGTTGCGGGTTTCCTCGGCCAGATTGACGATATCCTCAAATCCGATGAAGGCGTAAAAGGCCAGCACCGCCCCCGCCATGATGCCGTAAAACGCGGCGCCGTCCGCCGGTATCGCCAGCACCGCTCCCGTGTGTTCCGCGCCCGCCAGTTCCGGCACGCCGAGCACGGCCAGCGCGACCAGCACGCCGACCTCCAGCAATGTGACGATGGCCGCCGCCATCACCGAAACGCCGACCCCGGCCGCCACCAGTACCGCCAGCAATATGACGATCCCGGCTTGAGAGACCGGCGCGGGCAGGGCGGTCAGCTCCCCCAGATAGCCCGCGAATCCGATGATAATGGCGGAGGTCGAAATCAGCCCCGCCGCGACCACCAGCAGCCCGACGATCAGCCCCAGCGTTCGCGAACCGAAAGATTCGGTGACATAGGCGGCCTCGCCGGCCGCCTCCGGATAGCGGGACGACATCTCCATAAAGGAAAAAGCCGACAGACCGGCGATCAGCGAGGCGGTGAGAAAAGCCAGCGGGGCGTATATGCCGCTGACCGCCGCGATCTTGCCGATCAGAACGAAAATGCCCGCCCCGATGGTGGTGCCGAGCCCGTAAAGCGTCAGCAGCGGCAGTGAGACGCCGCGTTTCAGCCCCTGGCGTGTTCCCGCCGGTCCCGTCATATCGCCATCACTCGCCATCGCCCCTTCTCAATTCCCCGCGCGATCCTGACAGTGGCCCAATCGCCGCCCGCCGCATTTGATCTGGGTTAATTCGGGTAAGGATTTTTACAAGACGAGGTTAGCCGCAGCCTTGCCGCTGGGCCACCGCGCGTTTAGCGTTGCGCCTCAACCCGAAAAACAAGGCGGAGGCACAGATGGACTGGACGGCGCGGCGCGATTCCTATCGCGCGATATTGGAGGGCGATAGATGCGTCCATCCGGGTTCGGTATTCGATCCCATCTCCGCCCGCATCGCGGAGGAGCTCGGCTTTGAGACAGGCATGTTCGCGGGCTCGGTCGCCTCGCAGGCGGTGCTTGGCGGGCCGGACATTATCCTAGTCACGCTGACTGAATTCGCCGAACAGGCCTATCGCATCAACCGCGCGGCGCGGACCATTCCGCTGATGGTCGATGCCGATCACGGCTATGGCAACGCGCTGAATGTCCGCCGCACGGTGGAGGAGCTGGAGACCGCCGGCATCTCCGGTCTGACGATCGAGGATACCGAACTGCCCCAGGCCTATGGCACGCTTGGTTCGACCAGCCTGATTCCGATTGAGGAAGGCGTTGCCAAGATCAAGGCGGCGCTGGATGCGCGGCAGGATTCGCGCCTCGTGGTCATCGCCCGAACCGGGGCGGCGCAGATCACCGATATAAATGACGCGGTGGCGCGCGCGAAGGCGTATGAGGCGGCCGGGGCCGACGCGATGTTCTTTTCCGGCATCAAGACCAAAGAGGAAGTGGAAGCGGCGGCCGGATCGGTTTCCATCCCCACCATGCTGGGCGGCAGCGGCTCCGCGCCGGTCAGCACGGAAGAACTCGGCCGGCTCGGCGTGCGGGTTTCCCTGCAGGGGCATTACCCGTTCATGGCGGCGGTTCAGGCCACCTACAACACGTTGAAGGCGCTGCGCGACGGCACCGCGCCGGAGGAGCTTACCGGCTATGCCGATGGCGCGACCATGAAGCGGCTGATGCGCGACGCCGATTACAAGAGCTGGATGAAGGACGGGCTCGGCGGTTAGGGAGCGCGGGCCGGTACCGCAACAAGAATTTTAATCGATCCGCCGCAACGGGTTGGCGGCACCAGTCCCGGATAAGAATTTCCGCCGTTTCGGGCAGGGCGCTGACGGGTTTGCGGTCGATGGCGAACATCTGACGCACGGCGGCGTTTTCAAACCTGCCGCAGCTTCGAGACAATCTCTTCCGGTTTATGTCGTTTCGTTGCCATCCTTGATCCTCCGTTGCCTATCATAAGCGGTGGAC
>Ga0181589_10001011_pt1 | contig 21457 bp, 36 predicted proteins | sample 071ome_25_FD_132444 | JGI IMG/M metagenome (GOLD analysis project Ga0181589, IMG submission 132444) | Coastal salt marsh microbial communities from the Groves Creek Marsh, Skidaway Island, Georgia - 071410BT metaG (megahit assembly) | ecosystem: Environmental > Aquatic > Marine > Intertidal...
CAAAAAATTACATACTCCAATATGTCTCGGAACTTGGTGATAGAAAGTGTGGAGTGTTCACACTCTGCTTGATAGGATTCTTTCTATCATGATCGTGTATGCTGTACACAATCTCGGTCGCTTCAATGTCCTTTCTATAAGTTTCAAGATCCACAATCTTCATCTCAACCAACTCGCCCGTTAGTTCACCTTCAGCACCTCTGCCGGTCTTGCCATTCTCGTGTAGACCCAGTCCTTCAAATCTAAAAGTTGAGTACGGCTTTCGGTTGGCAAAGCCTTCCGCGAACTTCTTTTTAATACGTGTGAGTGATGCCTTTGCATGACCCTCCGTCTTGTGAATTTGTCCCGAGTAAGCATATCTCTTCTCGCTTACGATTTCTGTAGTATCTGTTCTATAAATTACAAACATATCCGCTCCTTTTTTTAATTGTTATATATAGTATAAGGTCACCCCGTCAAAAAGTCAACCGGTTTTTTCGGTAATATTTCTGTTGACACAATCCAAAATGATGTTATTATAATAGTATAAAGCGTCGAGCGAGGGCACCCGAAGAGACAAGTAGGGCGAGGGCGAGTGCAAGATGGAGAGTGCTACAGGCCCGCCGAACCCTGACTTTTTTATATATAAGGCCCCGCCACGATTCCCACTATAACAAGTATAGCACCATTAGCCAAATTGTCAACCGGTAATTTCGGAATTAGTGGTAAAAGAACAACGAACCCTAACGGCAGAGGCCGGAGGTATCCCCCCTGCACCACATCTCATATTCTCCATCCAAATTGGGAAATCTCGCCCCCATGTCCCCACTTCGATCGTCCTGAAGCGGTCGGCTGACTCCCTCTCGCAATTGAGCACAATCCGCTGATAGTACTAGTATTGATACTATTGATACTATTGATAACAGCCTATTGAAACCCCTCATTGAACTCCTCCATTGATGTGTGCGTCATTGATACGTGTCATTGATGTCATTGACGGTGTGTTGATACTCTTATGCATTGATACTAGTATAGCATATATAGAGCGTGTGTCAACCGGTTTTTCCTAGCGTGATGCTCATCCTGGCTATACGCTGTATACGCTGTACGACTCACAGATGCTATGCACACTATAAGAGGGTAGCACACATAGCCAGAAGAGTGGGGCCCCGGAGGGGCCAACGTGGTAGAACCGTGAAAACCCTGACCTTGCGGCCCCTAGAACCATGGTGGTATTAGTGGTAAAAGTGGTAAAACTGGTAATACGGCTCGGTTTCACGGGATCTGGCAGGGTGATAAGGGTGTTTTGGCACGGTTTGGTGACAGCGATGGGAGATATGCCAAAAATGGTCCCCACGCTCGCACACCCCTTACACGCAGTATTCCTTACAGCGGGGTCATGCAGAACCTTACAGCGGGGTCTGGGATCACACTTGCTCTGCAAGGTGTTCTCTACGCTCGTAGCACATATAGGATAACAACGTGCGAAGCGGAGCGAAGCACGAGTCCACGTTGGACTCCCACACTTATCCACACACTATTCAGTTTGGTCGTATCGCTCTTTGACACACACCCTAAACTAGTGTATAGTGTAAACATGATGGATGTACTGCTTGCCGTGTTATATGTAATACTTGCACTAGGATCTGTATCCTTGCTACTAGTGTTATGGAATGTAGAGTCGCCTCCAGAGAGGGTGGACGAGGGTAAGCACTATACGGAACACAAGGACTCATACACGCACACGCTGAAACCGTTTGATAACACAGAAGTCATCACGGGACCACAGCAACGAACGCTACGTCAAGGACTCAAGGATGACTAATTGGGACCGCATCATGCTCGCCGTTGCCGTTGTTGTTGTGTTGGCCATACTGGAACTGCTGGGACTCGACGTTGTGGGCATGTTTGAAAATCCACTGCTACCATAATCGCTACCGCTACCGCTTCGCGGCTGTAGGCCTATAAAATTTTTTGCGCCGCACTTCGTGGGAAAAGGCCACATCTACCGCGGCACTTCGTGCAGTTAGGGCCTATCGTTTGATGTATTTCTGTCTGTACCAGCGTTGAAATTCAGGATTGCGGCTCATTACCTCATACACTTCTCGTGCTGATAGTTGATCCATTCTTATGCAGTCCGCTAGGCTTTGCCATTCCGATCTGTCATAACGCTGTTTCTTTTTGGCTTGTTGCTGTGTCATACACACATAATTATTCAGTATGCAGGAAGGTAGATTCGTTTATGAGTTTTACATGGATGATGTGGATGATCCCAATCTCATGGCCAAACTACGCATAGGTGAATGGGTTCATGATACCGAGCAGGGGCAGACCCTCAAACGCTATCGTGCTTCATTCAGTTACAGCCTGGATCATGATGGTAGCATGGATGGGGGTTGGCAGGTGCGTGTAATCGCCAGAATACCCGATGAGCAGGATGCCATGCTCTACGATATAACCTATGGTTGACACACATCGTTTTTAGTGTATAATAGAGTAAATATTATTTTCATTAACATCATTGGAGAACACTATGGAAAAATGGCATTTTGGCCTGATCTTTCTGGTAGTACTGCTCATAACCTTTTACTGCATAGGATAACACATGGCGCACGAAGAACATTTTGTATATGAAGCAAACAACGAAGAAGAAGCGGAAGTAGCACAGATCGCCGCCCTGTTTGAAGCGGAGGCCGCGGTGCGTAAGCACAGGATGGCCCAGGAACAGGAACGTAGCAGACCCTCGGCACAGGAATGTGTGGAATGTGGCGAGACCATTTCGGAAGCACGCCGCAAGGCCGTGCCAGGTGTGCAATTCTGCATCTACTGCAAGGAAAGGAGTGAACGCAATGTCTAAAGCACCGCAACCCTCACCGTGGGGATTGATCAGTGTTGTGGCCCTGCTTGGTTTTCTCATATGGCATGGTCCCTGGGACGAACGTTGGGGATCCAGTGCGGATCTCGTTCTACCCACCATAGAAGTTGAGGGAGTCTACTGCGACCGGGACACGCTTACGGAAGTGCAACAGGATCTCTGCGATCAAATGAAACTGCGAACCTAGAGTTCGTAGTGTTCTTCACCCGGATAAAAACTGCGTGTTTTACCCCACACACCCCTCTGCGGATGCACACTTGGAGTGTGAAGAATTAGAGTGGTGCTCCACGAAGCCATTGACTCAAGATGTCGCAACACCCTGCTGTCATAGACCCATAGTATGTCAGGACGCAGGCTACGTATTTTCACAAGATTGTCCAGATGCAGGTGGCTGTAAAAGGTCTGCACACCCGTGGTGCTGATGCCCGGTTCCAACGCAAAGTTTCTGCTCCACACATTGCCGTGCAACCATAGATATCTATGATGGCCATGCAACACAACGTCGTGTGCGTGGCGATGGTGTTTGCAGGCTATGCCCTCACGCTCAAGATAAGCACCGTTGCCCACAACTATTGCTTCGCGAATGCGATCCAGTTGATCCTCACGACCGCGCCAGTGTTCCCATGCATTTCTGCTGGTCACTATTAGGTGCGTGAATCCACCCGCATCAACATAATCGTGCAGATGTGGTTCAATTATGAGTCCGGGAAGGTGTTCCACCACGTCAGTGTTGGGTTTGTGCGTTTGTGTGGTGATTTTCTTCATAAAATTATTTACATCATTATCAGATCGGTTAACCAAAACTTGACTTCCTGTAAATATTAATATAGTATATTATATTAAGGACAATTTATTAACAATGACAAACGTTATATCAAAAGAACAATTTTTATTAGCCAAGCGAGAGCAACTGATACAGATGTACTATGATGGCAAACTACCAGCACGAGAACTCATAGACTGGATGCTGATCATGGGCGATGACAGGGATATAGAATGGCTACAAAAGAATTTTGATCCCAACTTTGATGACGATTGTGGAAACTAAATATTATTATGGTAATGGAAACGATTAGCGTTGAGGAACTTTTTCTAGAGGAACTTGACGCACTAGAGCATCAAAGACAGCAACTTTCCGGATTAAAAACACCCCAAGCAAAACGTGCGGTCAAGGAACTGGGTGTGGTAATCAAGTATTTTAAGGCCCGACTGGACCACGAAGATGGAGGCGAATCCATGGGAATTTCAGTAGGTAATAAAACTATACACTAGCAAGGAGGGATGCTATGAGCAGTACAAAAAGTGTCACTATCAATCTTGAAGTGGGGCAGGAGATACTGGTAGGTAAATTCCGCAACTCACGTGCAAAAATCACAAAGATAGAAATAGAAAAGGACGGTAGCGTTGTTCTTGGAACCACCCAGGGCACACGCAAAGCATTAACCTTTAGACTGATACCAGAAGAGTTTGAAGATTCAAGAAAGCCATCCGCAGACAAATACCGATAAAATAAATAGTACGTCTAATAAACACCAAAGGAACGTATGAAAAAGGTATGGCTGATTGCACAAAAGCGTAGCAGTGAAACCAAATACGAAATACAACGTTTACTAGAAGCCTGCAATAAAAAGTGTGAAGTTGATTTGATATTTCACCCTACCGTTGACATAATAGTAAGCCGTGAGGGTCGACGCAGTATAAGGGTAAAAAACAAGTTGGTCGACATACCGGATGTTATGATTCCAAGAACAGGCAGTGGAACGGGATATTTTGGATTTGCTATTTTACGCCATTTAGAAAAACTTGGAGTCAAGTCGGTGAACCCCTCTTGGTCAATAGAAGCAACCAAGGACAAATTATACGCTCATCAAATATTTGCAGAGAAAGGAATACCCACTCCTAAAACCATGCTGGTGAAACATCCTGTAAATGCTAACCTTGTACAAAAAGAAATAGGGTTTCCTGCTGTGGTAAAAATCATGGCTGGGTCATATGGAAAGGGTGTTTATCAAGTAACATCAAAAAGTCGTTTTCAAGACTTTATAGATTTTGCACACGGTATTAACACTGACGAAGCAATCATAGTTCAAGAATACATAGACGGCCGACCCGGCGAAGATGTTCGTGTTCTTGTTGTTGGCGGAAAGATATTGGGTGCCATGAGACGTAGTGCCAAAGACGGAAGTTTCAAAGCAAACATCACAAGAGGTGGAGTAGGAGAAGCATTTCCTCTTACACCTGAAATTGAAAAAATAGCACTCAATGTAACACGCTCACTTGAATTGGATGTGTGTGGTGTTGATTTGCTGTTTGGTAAGGATGGCTTTTTGGTGTGTGAAGCAAACTCCGCACCCGGCTTTGAAGGATTTGAAAAAGCCACAGGCGTTGATGTTGCAAAAGCAATTATAGATTTCGCACTTTCAAAATAATTTTAAAGTAACATTATATCGTCCATTGCTTGAACGATTTCTTTTGTGCTGTATTGACCTAGTTGCCGAGGAGTTTCAATAGGAATATCCTTGATCATGTATTCTCTATCGATATATTTGTGATCTATTTTAATAGGATTATAATTTTCTTCAATCCAATCAAAAACAATTCTAGGATCAAATGGACCGCAGGTGTAAACATCAAGTTGTACAACAGCAGGATCACATTCGTCCCATGTGTGCATTACAATATGTGAAGTTTCTATAATTGCCGCTACGGTAAGTCCTCTATTGCCTGGCATGGTTACATACTTTGCATATGGCCCCATAAGCAGTTTCATCCCTATGCGTTCAATCAGAGTTTTTACCTGTTCGCTCGCTATGTTTTCATCCATCGGGGGATTGAGCACTTCCGATCTTATGATGATGTGCTTGTGTACAAGCGGAGTCATCGATGATCTATTTATGATCTTGATATTAAAATAACATAAATATGTTTATGAGAGCAATAGAAATTTTATCCGAAGTGAAGCAGACTCGTAACAGAGGAAAAACTTCAAGAAAAACATGCCTAAGCACAAAGAAATTAGGCAATTCTGACCAAAGCAGTTGTGTGGCACAAGGCCTACGTGCTAGAAATTCTGGCAAGACATACAAGGGAAAGAAACTTAAAGGTAAAAGGGTAAAATCAGCCAAGTACGGAGGTCCACTAAAGGATTACTCATAAGTGCGTTATAAAATAACATTCAAACGCACCATGGATCCGTCACAACAAAATCAACTCAACAGAATGATTTATAGTGAAATGGATAAACTGCCTGTAATAACCTATACAGCAGAACCAGGTCCAGAAAGAGAAATACACCTAACATTCAAAAGCGATGAAGAATATACCCTATTCTGTTTGCAATGGAACCCAGGTGATCAAGAACATCTTCAATTTATACCTCTAGGTAGGGTTCGATAGTTTAAATAGTTGCATGGAACAACAATTCAAAATAGAATGCGAACATGACCAATTCATAGGTATCTATGATAATGTGTTTGGTCCGGACTATTGTAAAAATGTTATTGAACACTTTCAATATGTTAAGGCAATGGGACATACCATAAGCAGAGAAAATCATCAAGCACAAACACACGAAATTGATGACCTGCAATATTACACACATGAAGAATTTGATGTCGGCATTAGGGTTAGAAACTCTGAAGTAAACAATACATTCTTCGCAGGAATGGATGCTTGTCTAAAAGAATATGCCAAAAAATATTCGGCAATTAGAATTGGACAAGAACTTAGAATGTTTGCAAACAAGATTCAAGAAACAAAAATTGGAGGCGGGTTCCATGCATGGCATGCCGAACGTACAAGATCAGATAATGATCATAGGGTACTTGCGGTAATGATGTATTTGAATGATGTCAAGCACGGAGGAGAGACAGAGTTCCTCTATCAACACAAAAGAGTACAAGCCAAACAGGGACGAGCATTAATTTGGCCTGCAGGTTTCACACACACCCATAGAGGTAATCCACCTTTATCAAATACCAAATACATAATGACAAGTTGGTTTGAGTTTGTCGGCTAATTTGGTTAACTAATCAATTCACTTTTATTGTAATGCACTAAATGAGTGCATAATTAATGCGTAGGCACATGAGTGCCTATTTTTATCGATAAAGGAAAAAGAATGAAAATAAATCACACTAAAATTGCACTTGGCGGATTGGTTGTTGTAATAATCGGATTTGTATTATTAATGCTATCATCAAAAGCAGGTGCACAAGATCTAACTTTGGAACAGAGGATTGAGAAGTTAGAAAAAACAACACCAAATCTACCACAAGGATTTTTTGTAAACGGAGAACTTGAAGGACGTTATAACGACAAGACGTATGACTCAGGTTGGGACTCACGTGGTGAATTACAATTTGGTATCAGCACAGAAGTTGATACTCCTATTGCAGTTGACTGGGTAGGTGTTTCAGCAAACTATGATTCCTATTATGAATTAGATCATACACAGGATAATACCCTTGTTGAAAAACAATTAGGATTTGGTAATGATGTTTCAAGAATTTACATAGGTGAAACAGATGCACAGAGAATGGGTTTCGCAAAGACTCCTAAGATTAGTGTACCACTTATTTTTACTGAAACAAATTACAGAATTGATCACAGAGAAAAAACCGTATTAACATTTGGTGGCTGGGAGTACGACAACGAGTTTGACTTTGATAGTTACAGACTAAAAAGAGAAACTCCTTGGGGTATTGCACTAGGTTGGGACAATGACGGTAATGTAGGATATGCAACAGGTACAATTAGTCTAATGGGTTATGCTGACTTATCATATATGCGTATTGAAGGTCCTGAGGAAACAACCAAAGGTGATCAAGAAGGTTGGGCAATCGGTGGAAGTCTACACAGATTTGGCGTACCATTATTATGGGGTGCTGAAGTTTGGGATGACAAGAACACTGGTCTAGCATCTAAAGATAGATATGACTATGGTGTCATGTACAATGTGAACAAGGATTTATATGTTACCGCTCACAGAACCGAAAACGATGATTTAGGTTATGACGGAAACTATTATGGAGTTGTTTATAATGTACCAACAAGTTATGATCCAAACAAGCGTCCTGATAAACAAGACGGATTGGAATTGGGTTTATACTTGCATGATAAAGAACAAACATCTGTGTACACAGGTGCGTTTACAGATCATGGACAACAGGTTCTAGCATCAGTTAGATATAAGTTTTAACCAAACCACATTTAAGGCCCCGTAAACGCATGGGGCCTAAATACTAATACTTTTAAACAAAGGAGATAAAATGGCAACACATGAAGACATCGTAGCCGCATACGAAAAATACATTGCGGAATCAGAAGCATTTGAAACCAAAGGTGTAAAAGCCGCGGCAACAAGAGCAAGAGGCGCCCTAAACGATCTTGGAAAACTTACAAAAGTAAGACGTAAAGAAATCCAAGAAAAAAAGAACTCTATGTAAGGTTTAACAACCAATGATAGTAACTGGTTGGCCGACCCATGTATATCTTGATAATATTCAAAATGACGAGTACATACTTGAACTTTATCAATACCTGATTACAGAATACTCTGGTAGAGATTGGCCAACCAGTTTTTCACAAAAGAATCTCTACACAAACAACGATCCAATATTCCAAAAAGCAAAAGATTATATTGCTCAACAAATTGATTACTTTGCCAAAGAAGTTTTCAAAGTAGAAAATCCACAACTACACACAAGATTATTTTGTACCAATCATCACACGATTGGAATGCACCAACATTCAGGAAGTATCATTAGCGGAGTGTTTTATGTTGCAGTTAATGAACAAAGCAAAAGTGTTCTAAGACTACACGATCCGAGAACAAATGCTGTAAGAGCATATCCGCCAGATTACCAAAGTTATTTTGAACCCAAAGTGATGCAACCTAAAATTGGAGACATCATAATCTTTCCTAGTTTTTTACAACACGAGGTTCCTTTCAATCAAAATCCAAATGAACCCAGAATTATTATGCCTTTTGACGTTTTTGCTGACTATCCTGACCAGGATTAGTTGTCCAAAATGAATATTTTTCGCTTGACAAACTAGGTAATACCATGTATAGTAATACTATATTTGTTAGAATACTAACATAAAATTTAGGCAATAGGAGGCACACATTATGGGATTAGAAACTAGAACACTTAACAACATTGACGTTAAATTTGCACAGGCAGACATTCAAAAGCCAAACGTTTGGTGGGAATATGGTACACTTTGGGCAGACACTAACGATAAAAAAGACGTTGAACTTATCGTTGAAGGTCTTGAAGAAATGATCAGTAGCGATCATGAAGTTAAAGTTTCTAAACTAGATGCCACTGATAGTGAGCCTTGGGATCAATATGCATTTGACATTGTTCCTAAACCGTTTTACAGAGACAACACATTTCAACCAAAGGTAGTAGCATAATGTTTTGGTTAAAAGGTGCAAAAGAGTTTATTAATGCTGAAGAGATTGAACTTGAAAGTAGACTTCAGTTTTTAGAATCTAAAGAATTAAGCGAGGGATCATGTGCGTACATCAACAACCTATCCGATGAACGTGTTATGATTCATTGGTACAGCAAATACGATACAAGAAAACTAGTTCAAACAGCAGAACTTAAAGGACCTATGTTTATTAACACAGCACATCCTGTTACATTGGTTAATCACGGTGACAAGAGTGCAGTTGTTGATTATATTGATTTGAATACCGTAATAGAACACTACAAAGGAATATGATGAGAAAAAGAAAAAGAAACGCACTAGAAAGAAAATTGGATGAGTACAATCACACTATGGAATTGATCAGAACAATCGTTCCTATTGCGGTACTTGCATTACAAATCTTTATCTTAGTGAAATTAATATGAGAACACAACCACAAGACATTATTGCTAAACTTGAAGCAGACAATTCAAGACTAGCAAAGGAAGACATTCTTGCTGATGCAATGAATGAAGGACTAAACGAGTTCTTTGAAGGTGTAACTATGGCACTTGATAAATTGTACACATTTGGTGTTCAGCAAGTTCCTGTAAGTAAAAACGAAGATGGCCAAGGGTTGGCTTGGAGTAACTTTGTAGAACTTGCAACAGCACTTCATAGACGAGAACTAACAGGTCATGCGGCACGTGATGCTATTGAATTAGCAATGGGTGTTGCAACAGCAGATCAATGGAATGGATTTTACAGACGAATCCTAATTAAAGATTTACGTTGTGGTGTAAGTGAAAAGACCGTAAACAATGTAGCAAAGAAACTAAAAAAAGACGAATACCGAGTTCCTGTGTTTGAGTGTATGCTCGCACACGACTCGGCAAAGCATCAAAAGAAAGTGAGTGGAAAAGTATGTCTGGATAAAAAACTAGATGGCGTAAGAGTTCTCACCGTCATAGACGGTGCTAATGGAATGGATGCCGTGTCGCAGTATTCTAGAAATGGCAAGGCCTTAAAGAACTTCAGCCACATAACAAACTTTATATCTTCGATACCCGAAGCAATTCAACGACCCATGGTGTTAGACGGTGAAATAGTTAGCAATTCTTTTCAAGACTTGATGAAACAAGTTCATAGAAAAGATAATGTTAACGCAGACGATGCCGTACTGCAACTTTTTGATATAATACCGTTAAGTGAATTCAAAAAGGGCAAGTCTATCCTTAACCAACGTCAACGCCATGTGTACCTAAAGGAGTTCTGCAAAGTATTTGGTGACTTTCCGAACATCCAAGTTATTGATCAGTTTGAAGTTGATCTTGACACTGAAGAAGGTCAAAAGCAATTCAAGGAGTTTAATAACAAGGCGGTTGCTGATGGGTACGAGGGAATAATGATTAAAGATCCAACAGCCAAGTACGAATGTAAACGTTCGACCGCTTGGTTAAAACAGAAACCATTTATTGAAGTTACACTAGAGGTAAAAGCATATGAAGAAGGTACTGGTAGGAATGAAGGAAGGCTTGGCGCTTTGGTTTGCTCCGGAGTTGATGACGAAAGAGAGATTATGGTCAATGTTGGTAGTGGCTTTAGCGACGATAATCGAACTGAGTTTTGGACTAGCCGCGATGTTCTTATTGGCAAGTTGGTTGAAGTCCGTGCTGATGCTATAACACAAAACCAAGACGGGACTTGGAGTTTACGTTTTCCAAGGTTTAAAACATTTAGAGGTTTTGAAATAGGGGAAAAAATATAATGACAGCAGGTGCAGGTATAGGATTATTTGTACTAGGTATGTTTGTTACGATCCTAGTAATGTATATTCTAATTAAAGCAAGAAAAGATGACTAAAGTAGTTGGCTACGAATATATAGATTTAAGTCCGTGGAAAGGTCCACCGTACTCATATGACGTGTGGGTTGACAGCAAGAAGATTAAAATGAGCGGATTTAGTGTGCAACACATTTATGATCAACTAGGAAAAAAGAAACCTACAAAGATAAAGAAGGTACGGGATTAATGAGAGATCAATTAGATAATTTTTTAACAAAAGGTTATGCTCGTTTTAATGAGAAAAATCTGTTAGATTTATCTAAATTTGTTATGACTAATGTTGAAGTACAGGATAAACTAATCGAAGATACTGATCCTGAACAGCAACAAGAGATAAGAGATTTTGTAAAATATATTAGTGACAACTATGTTAAACCCATTTGGCCAAACGCACAAGTAACCTACTATGGTGTGTGGGATGGAGTTGATGAAGGATCAACAACATGGCACAATGATGCTGTAGAAGGGTTTGACTTTAACGTTCTTTATTATTATGACAACACTGACGAAAATGTTGGAGGAAGTGTTGAGTTTAAGTACGATGGTGGCGAGGATATAATCTATCCTATTGCTGGCGACATTGTTTTTATAAATCAAAACGGAAAGTTTTATCATAAAGCAAACCGTTCTGAAAAACAAAGACGTGTTGCAACCATTGAATATAAAACAAACACTAACAAGTCATAATATAAAGCAAATGAAAAGGAGGTATATATGTCATACTTAGAAAAAATGTTTCATGTTTGTGTTCTTACATGGGGTATAGCATTTTTTAGTGCTATTGCTTATGCGGATACAAACAAAACGTTACCACAAAAGAAGCCGTTGGGTCTAGAACTGCAAACTAAAATTAATAGTATTGGAGAATGGACTAAGGAGAGACCAGAAGTTGTTTCACAATGGTCGAAGAATGAGTGGGAAGAAATAAAAGAGTTTCAGAAGAAAAACTGGGAACAGGGCAAAGAGCAGAATGCTAAGAACTTTGCTAAACTGAAATCTTTTTTTGTATCGTTGGTTGATAACAAGGAGTAAAAAATGTTACACAAAATCAGTCAATTGTGTGATAAGATTGATTCGATCAAAGCAGATGCTGATCGTTTACGTAAAATGAAATATGGCGAAACGAAAGCAACTAATCATGAGATTGATAATCTAATTGCACAAATACAATCAGATTGTTATCTTGTTTCGCAGGATCGCGGAAAGTATCAGAGAATAGATAAAGATGACTAAAAAAGTAATAGTAGTAGGTGGAGGAAGTGCCGGATGGATGACAGCAACAACATTGTGCAAAGTCTTTCCGCACTTCCAAGTTACACTCGTTGAATCTCCTAACATTGCAATTAGTGGTGTTGGTGAAAGCACAATCGCAGGTATTAATGAGTGGATGAATCTTGTTGGACTTCAAGATAAAGATTTTATGAAGGCAACGGATGCCGTTTACAAGTTAAGCATAAAGTTTGAAAACTTTTATAAGAACAATGATGGTGGGTTTCACTATCCGTTCTCACATCCATATACAGAAGGAACCGTGTATGGAATTAACGACTGGCACTATAAAAAAATGTATAAGCCAGATACACACAATAGTGATTATGCTAATAGTTATTATAGCATAATGTCACTGGTTAATAACAATAAATTTGATAAAAATACTTCAGGCACATTACCAAACTTTGAATACGGTGAACACACAGCATATCACTTTGATGCAACTAAATTTGGTATTTGGTTGCGTGACAATGTTTGTAAACCAAACGGTGTGGAACACATCCTAAGCGAAGTTAAAAAAGTTCATACTAAACATGATGGTGCTATCAATGGATTAGAACTAGACGACTCGGTTATTGTTAGAGGAGATCTGTATATTGATTGTACAGGGTTTAGATCAATCTTATTAGACAAAACCCTTAAAGAACCTTTTGAAAGTTATAGATATATGTTACCCAACGATAGTGCTTGGGCAACACGCATTCCATATAATAATAAAAAAGAACAGATGGAACCATACACAAGTTCTACAGCATTAGGTAATGGATGGGTATGGAATATTCCGTTGTGGAGCAGAATAGGTACAGGCTATGTTTATAGCAGTGACCATGTCAGCGACGAAAAGGCATTAGAAGAATTTAAAGCACACTTATCAAACAACGGTGTTGATACAAAAGAATTAGAATTTAAAAACATAAAAATGCGTGTAGGAATACACGAACGTTTATGGGTAAAGAATTGTGTAGCCATAGGACTCAGTGCCGGATTCATAGAACCCCTAGAGTCTAATGGTTTATTCACGGTCCATAAGTTCCTGGTAGAACTTTGTAGAACTTTATTAAGATCAGAAGGGACACCAGGAGTTGCGGCAAGTCAGTTTGATATTGATGCATATAATTTAACTTGTAGAAAACTTTTTAAGGAGTTTGCAGTATTTGTATCAATGCACTATGCTCTAACACAACGACAGGACACGCAATATTGGAAGGACTGCTATAACAGAAACTATGATTTGAAGATGCTAGACGATCAGTTAAACATCACGTATGGTGCTAAAAACTTTGGGTTAGACAGAATGGTTCAAAAATACCTACATCCTGCTGGCGGGTTTCCATGTATAGCAAGTGGAATGGGATATAATCCTGTTGATAGGATTACAGAAAACGTTGAGTTTCATAAATTAACTGAACAACAATTAGAAAAAATCTGCAAGAATTTGGATGATAATAAAGAACGCTGGGACCAAGCCGTAAGATATCTACCACTTATGTATGATTACTTAAATAACACCATATACAAGGAGTAAGAATGCAAGTTGATATTCAAAAAGTAGAGGCAGATGAAACAACCTTTATTCGTTTAGATGAAGTTGTTCATAAAGATGATGTAGAAAAGATCCATGACACCTTTATGGATTGTCAGTTTCCTTGGCACTATAATGATGTTACAGCAAAAGATTCAGAACTAGGATTAGACTTTGTAAAAGATACTCCGCAATTCACACATACACTAATTGATAGTATTAGCAATCCAGGCGTTCCACTCAGCATGTATGCATCAATGGCAGAGGTAGTTGTTGATAGTCTTAAACAAAATACGCAAACACCTATTATAGGAGTTGAACGTGTAAAAGCAAATATGTTACTTCCGCAATATGGATGGAATCGTTCATGGTGTAATATGCCACACGTTGATAAAAATGATGACAGAAAAAGTGATTGTAATTTTGTTAGTGTTGTTTATTATGTAAATGATAGTGACGGAGATACCGTATTCTTTAATAAGTGGTATGGGCAAGAAGGAACAGACGACGAGTTTCCATTAAGAATCGTTACGCAGGTAAGACCTAGAAAAGGTTCTTTAATAATGTTTAACAGCAATAGATATCATGCAAGTTCTCCTCCGGTAGACTTTCAAAGAAGAGTAGTACTTAATATGGTATTAAAGGTAGGACACTAATGAGTATGCAACCAGCATGGCCTACTTGGTTTTATGTAGGCAAAGTAAAAGATCATAACAAGGTAGTTGAGGCATTCATGCCTTACATTCTTAAGGAAAAAGAATATTTCCACGAGCCTTGGACACTAGCAAGTTGTCTAAGCAGTTGTCAACATGAGAAGAATGGTGATATGCCTTGGCACGTTTGGGCAGATGCTATCAAGCCAAACTTTGAGGAATACCTAAATGGATTACAACCTTTTTCAAATTACTCTATTGATATTATTGAATCATGGGTAAACATTTATAAAAGAGGTGGTTATCAAGAGATTCACGATCATATGTTTCCTGGAAGATGTTTCAGTTGCTCATACTTTTTTGAAAAGCCTGCAGGTGAAGATGCAAGAGGCGAATTAGTATTTGAAAACATAGACTACAATAGAATTAGTGCTACCGGACTAGATAGAATATTTCAACAAATGAAAACAAAGTTATTTGTTCCTGAAATAGAAACAGGAGATGTTGTTTTCTTTCCTAGTTGGGTCAAACACTTTACACATCCTAATAACAGCAATCAAAGACGAACAACATTCAGTGCTAACTTTGCTGTAACAGAAGCAACTAATGTTGAGAACCAGCCATTCAATCCAGAATTGCATGAGCATATAAAGTTAAAATGATTGAGAATGTTACACCATGGGCACCAATAATTCATAAAGTTCATTTTAAAGGTGAACTAGAGCCTGCCATTAAAAAAATTAGAGCCAATGCAATTCTAATTGATCCTAATAGAGGAGTGATGAAAGGCGGAGGTAAAACATCCGCGGGCGATATTGATATGCCACATCTTTGGCCAGAGTTTGATGAATTCATGACATGGCTAAAACCACACGTAGAAGATCTATGGAGCAACGTTTACAAATTAAATCCAGCAGAGTTAAATGTTTATAAAAGTTGGACAAATATAACAAGCAATAATGCTTATGTTGAAGAACACGATCATGGTGGATCTCATTTTGCAGTTAGTTTTTATATTAAGAAACCCAAAGACTCTGGCAATATAGAATTTAGAAACTTCAATAGAGAACTATGGAGTGCCTATCCTAAACAGAACGTTACTTGTAACAGATTCTTTACAGAAGTCGAAGCAGAAGAACGAGATTGTTTAATTTTTCCAGGTTGGTTAGGGCATAAAGTACAACCGAATACAACAAACCAGGAGAGGATAGTTTTCAGTATGAATATACACGGTACTACTGGAAATAGTCCTGTGTTGATATGATTACAAAAATAGACTTTGAAAATATTTTAACAAGCCATTACTTTTTTGAAAATAGGCTTATCTATTTTATACGTGATGGAAAAGACTCTGTTGTTAATGATTTGTTTCCTACGTTTGATGCGTATGTAAAGTCGTTAGTAACTGAAAGAGATCAAAGTACAACAATTAAAGTACAAGGTATTGAAACATATAACAAACAAATTCTAGATCATTGTTATAAGTTAACACAAATATGGAACAAACCTGTCGATTGTCATGCTTACTTTGGCTATGGTGGATTTGGAAGTTTTGATATACACACAGACCCTTGCGAAGTTTGCATTTACATCTGCGAAGGATCTAAACAACTAACTATTGATGGTGAGGAACGTTTATTAAATACAGGTGAACACATCTATATTAAAAAAGATACACCACATAAAGCATTTAATACAGAGGATTGTTTAAGTCTAAGTTTTGGATCTTACGATTTTTCTAAAACAAAAATAATGGACATAGGATTTAAGTTATGAAAGACATATTGGTTTATCTTAAAACCACAGAGACATGCAACTTAAATTGTTCTCATTGTTTTACCAGTGGTATTAATGGACGTAAAATATACTTTGATCCTGACAAAACAATTAAATGGCTCAAAGGACTTAACGAAAACTTTACTAACTTAGAAACATTACACGTAGAGTTCCATGGCGGTGAACCATTCCTAGCACCTATTGCTAATATGCAACGAGTATATGATGAAGTCAATCCTATACACAATAATATTACGTGGGGAGCAACTACTAATCTAGTTTTTAAAATAGATGATGAAAAATTAAACTTTATGCGTACGGTGTTAAGCAAACGCATAGGTACTAGTTGGGATCCTAAAATACGTTTTGCAAATGAAAAGCAAAGAGCGTTATGGGAATCAAACGTTCGTATGTTAATCAAGGACGGATTTACAATTAAATTGTTTGTAAGCATGAGTCGTGATGTAACACAGATGGATCCTAAAGAAATTATCGACTATGCAATTAGTTTAGGAATACAAGAAATAGACTTTGAACGTATTACCATGAACGGTAATGCTAAAAAGAATCTTGCATTGTGGCCTAGCAATAAAGAATTAGATGCATGGTTTGTAAGATATCATGAGCAAATAGAAAAGCACAATTTACGTGATAAAATATATCACACGTTCATGGAAAATATCTATGCTAAATTTGAACTAAACTTTCCTGATGCAGGAACATGGTGTAGAAATTGTGAGCAAAAGTTGTTTACACTAAATGCCGATGGTACAATAGCAGGTTGTCCTAATTCAGCACCCGAAGATCACTATGGACATATTGATATGCCTGTCTTTGAACTATTGTTTAGTCCAAAAAGAAAACATATTATAGCCTGCGAAGCCGCACGTGATCCTAGATGTTTTGAGTGTCCTGTATTTGATGTTTGTGGTAGTGATTGTCATCAACTGGAGTGGGAAGATGATATTTGTGCCAGTCCTAAGACATTAATGCAACAATTAAAAGCAGAAAAGGGCAAAAAAAGCATACCTATTAGATCTATTGACCCTAGAATGCTTAAAATTCACTCCTAAAACGCTGATAGTGAATTAAACTATCGTATAAATACATTTGATTATTAGGAGTTTTATATATAAATGGCTACACTAACTAACCCGATTACACCACAGAATATTGTCGATCGCTTTAAAGACTATGCGTTAGCAACAGCGAATGCTGGTATTGGTTATGGAACAAATGCTAAACCATTCACTGAAATGGCTACCGCTTGTTTTGCAGGAACAACATCAGGAACAACAGCGACAGCAACAGGTGCAAGTATCGGAACCGCAGGTGGGCCGATTACTGCGGCAACTATTGTTAGTGCCCTAAGAACAGAAACTGCTTTATACACAAATATTAGAAATATGCAAGCCTTGTTAAATGTAACAGGTGGCGGTGGTAACACAGGGACAAGACCAACAGCAGGTATTGTTTTCAATTGTACAAAAGTAAGCCATTTACGAACAGGATTTAGACAAACACTTGCCGCAACAAATAACGGTGGTGTTGCATCTGGAAACACAATTTCAGTAACTAATTTACAAACGTTTTTTGCTAATTTACGAACAGCATATAATACAGCAAGAAGCACAACAACAACAATACAAGTAAATGTATGCCATGCAAGTTGTCACTCAAGTTGCCATGGTTCGAGAGGTAGAAGATAATGCAAGTTATTACAACAAAAGTACCAATGGCAGTAGAAGATCTTAAAAAGCATTTTACCGATGATGATGTGTTTTATCTAATAGATCAAAAAAATAGCGATCTTGATAAAGCAAAAGTATTAACGTACCTTAGCAATCTTGACATTGAAGCAGACATACAAGAACTTGATAACGATTTTTTAAAAGCATATCTTCATAGCACAAATATTGTTGACCTTCCATCAGTAGAAGGTGCTGTAATTGATATTCTTTTAGATTGTAAATGTGAACACGGCGGCACAGGAAAATATACGCAGTTTATAAATGATAACAAAGACATCTTACAAAAATGGATTGACCGTTTAGATAGTCTTATATTGTTTAATGCATACATTGTTAAGCATGAAGAAATGCAACAATATGCACAAAGTTTCCCACATGACGAAACGAATGATGCTGAAGGGATCAACTTTGTAAGCATTTTAAGACACGAACGTTTCTTTAGTTACTATTCTAGTGTAAATACAGATAGAATGAAGTTTTATACCAAGTACTTTAATGATTATATGTTTAAAGGTAAAAACTTATTTGAATACTGGGCAAACAAAAACAATCCTATGTTTTTATTAACATGGGGAATTGCTGAAGGTCATGGACCAGACATGATCGAAGCAAAAAAACGTGATGAGGAATTAGCAAAAAATGTTACATATTTTTAATAAAACATATTTAGATATTGACAGCAGAATTGATATTAACACAGATCGTGTTGTCATTTCAAAAGAAAACGGAGTTCAAGTAGGTTCGGGATTAGACGGATATGTTTCTGGTAACTTGATTGCATTTCATGAGTCATTTGAAGATACTAGCCTAGTAGAAGTTATTACAAAGATTGTTAATACTAAATCAGATAAAAAAGTTATTGTATATTGTGATATAGAAAATTATAAAAAGTTTGTAACTGCATGGTTCAAAACAATCATGCCAAACCTAGACGCAACTACATTTAAAAATTTAATGGCAATGTCTCTTTACAAAGAAAGAGCAATGTCTAATGCACAAGTATTAGAAAACTCAAATGCTATTATTGCTGACTTGCGTACAGGCTTCGGTGATTTCGATGATGTATGGGCATCAACAAATGTTTCAGAAAGCGACAGAACAGCAATTAAAAACTTAGAGTTACCGTTATCATATGAATTTATGTTAGCAGATTACTTTAGTGGATCAGTTAACTATCTATCTAAGTTAATTAAAGTTGTTGGAATGTTTGCTAACAGATGGTTTGTCGAAGCATTAAATGATTTAAGAGAGTCAGCAGTATTAAATGTTTACAACAAGAACTTTCAAACAGCACTTGGATTTACAAATGCAGATGTAAAACTTGATAGTTTAAATCCTTTGAAAAATATTTCATCTCTTACTATTTTCGGTGACACAACTATTTGGCAACAGAATGATAAGAAAGGTATCTTTGGATATCCTGTATTAAAAGATTTAACAGCAGAACAACTTTCTAGCATTAAAACTACTGCTAAGAAGATCTATGACACAGAAGGCATGAGTGACGGTCAACGTTACTTTGAAATCTTTGATCTATTAGATACAGCAGTTAAGAGCGGACAATCAAAAGACGACATGGATAAAATTTTAGACTTCGTTGTTGCTAAACCATATGACACTTGTTTAATCCCAGATGGTGATACAGACAACGTAAACTATGTATTGTTCCACGATATCCTTAACAAAAAACGTGCTGGCGATACAGCATCGTTATCTAAACTAGCATTATTATAAATTTTTTGGGCGTAGTGCAAAGCCATAAATATCACTACGAGTGATATTATGACTTATATTCAACAACTACTAAAAGACAAAATACCGGATTCAGGCGAATTAGAAATATTCTTTTTTGAAGAATGTAATCTAAGATGTGTACATTGTTTCCAAAATCATCTATCAAAGGTAGGACAATCTCGTGAGGAGATATTATCTAAACTGAATGTGATTAAGGATTTCTTTATTATGAATCCAAAAAAGCATTTCATAATGAACATAATGGGAGGTGAATTATTTCAAGATCATTTGCTTGATGAGTTTCTTCCTGTGTATTCAGAGTTTATCGACGGTGTGAACAAATTATGTGATGAGTTTGATAAAGGTGTAACATTTAATTTTGTAACTAGTTTGGTATTTAAAAGAACACAATTGGTATTAGATTGGGTCAAACATCACGATTTGAAATTTAGCGTTAGTTACGACCTTACAGGTAGATTCAATCAACCCGATTTTGAAACATACAAACAAAACATTGAATTGTTTGATGACTATGTAGGATTAATTTGTCTAGTTGCAACAAAACAAAACATGGCAAAACTAATAGAAACAGGTGACAAGTATTATGATTATCTGTATTCCAAGTATCCGTGTTATTGGGATCAACTTACTCCGGGACCTACCGTACCAAGTATGCTAGTTCCAACAGAAAGCGAATTATACAAATTTAACATATTTTTGATAGACAATTATCCAAAATGCACTAACCTAGATGCGTTCACTAACGGCAAATCACATAACAAGATGAGTTGTCCTAGCATTAATAAATTATTAATAGAAGCAAACAATAGAACAGCAAGTTGTAGAATACATCAACACGAGGATTCAAAGGACTTTATTACAATAGTAACTCCTGAAACAAACGATCCTATTATACAAAAGTTCCTTGATGATCATGACTGCATGAGTTGTGAATATTTTCAACGCTGTCCATTTAGTTGCTTTGTTAGAAACGATTGGTTAAGACTTGGAAGAGATTTTGACGGATGCGTTTATAAAGAAACTTTTAGATATATCGATAGTAAAGATGGAACTGATAATAAAACCAACTGAACAATGTAACTTTAAATGCACGTTTTGTTCTAGCACAAAAATTGCTAACAAGAAAACAGATGTGTTGTCACATGATTACATTTTTAAGTTTTTAGAAAGATATCCCGACACTAATACAATTATTGTTAACGGTGGTGATCCATTGATGATGGATCCAGATTACTATTGGCGTATTATTGATTACTTGGATGAACACGAAATGTCCACAAGCATTGCATTAACTACTAACCTGTGGCCTTTTTATGTTAAACCAAACAAGTGGAAGGACCTGTTTAACAACGAACGTGTGGGAGTTACAACAAGTTTTAACTACGGAGAAGGCAGACTCAAAGGTGACTTTAGTTTGTTTACCGTGGAAGACTTTTGGAAATGTTCAGATGCTATGCTAGAACATTGCGGATATCGTCCTGACTTTATTAGTGTAATCACTGATATGAACGATTATGCGGCAATGAAAAATGTAGAACTTGCTATGGAAATGAGTAATGGAGTTGAACCAGGGGGTACATTACACAACTTCACACGTAATGATAAG
>Ga0181589_10001016_pt1 | contig 21432 bp, 19 predicted proteins | sample 071ome_25_FD_132444 | JGI IMG/M metagenome (GOLD analysis project Ga0181589, IMG submission 132444) | Coastal salt marsh microbial communities from the Groves Creek Marsh, Skidaway Island, Georgia - 071410BT metaG (megahit assembly) | ecosystem: Environmental > Aquatic > Marine > Intertidal...
ACGACGCGGTACTGGGGTGCGTGGACCTTGCCCACGCGCTTCAACTTGATCTTGACGGCCACGGGTGGCTTATCTCCTGGTCTGTAGTCGATCCGGGCAGCGCTTCACGTGGGGCATGAGCGCCATTCGAACCTAGTGACTGCCGGTCCGAGGGGTAGAGGGCCCTCGAGCGACAAGTGCCCGCGTAGTTTGCCAGAGGGGGTCGATACGCAGCCACGCGGGGGCACGACTGCGAGAGCCTGGGGGATCTGCTTCGTCTGGCGTCAGGAGAGGAGTTTCTTCAGGTCCTCGGGGAGGTCGGAGAGGTCCGGGGGCGGTCCTTGATCTCCACCGACCTGGCCGCCGGAGTTCACGCCGAGGAGACCTCCCGGCTGGCCGCCTGTCGACCCTGCTGGCTGACCGGCTGGCTGACCGGCTTCCTGGGCGGCCCGCTTGGCGGGATTGCCGCTGCGGCGCTTGCCCTTGGCGGACTTGCCGGACTTGGGCATCTTGCCCTTGGACTTCTTTCCGCCGCCGCCCGGCATCCCGGGCGCTCCCGGCATCCCCGGCATGCCCGGCATGCCCCCGCCCTTGCCCATTTGCTTCATCATTTTCTGGGCTTCGCCGAAGCGTTCGATGAGGGAGTTCACATCGCTGACCTGGGTACCGGAGCCCTTGGCGATCCGAGCGCGGCGCGAGCCGTTGAGGATCTTGGGATCCACACGCTCGGCCGGCGTCATCGACTGGATGATCGCCGAGACGCGATCGAGTTCGCGATCGTCGACCTGGTCGAGTTGGGCCTTCATATCGCCCATGCCCGGGAGCATCCCGAGGATCTTGCCCAGCGAGCCCATTTTCTTGATGGACTGCATCTGCTCCAAGAAGTCCTCGAGGGTGAAGTCCTCACCGGAGCTGACCTTGCGCGCCATCTTCTCGGCTTGGTCAGCGTCGAACGCCTTCTCCGCCTGCTCGATCAAGGTGAGGACGTCGCCCATGTCCAGGATGCGATTGGCCATCCGGTCGGGATGGAAAGCCTCGAAGTCCGAGAGTTGCTCGCCCACCGAAGCGAACATGATCGGCTTACCGGTGACGGTGACGATCGAGAGCGCGGCGCCGCCGCGGGCATCGCCATCGAGCTTGGTCAGGACGACTCCGTCGAAGCCGACCTGCTCACCGAACTGCTCGGCGGTGGCAACGGCGTCCTGCCCGATCATGGCGTCCACCACGAGCAGGACGTTCTCGGGTTGCACGGCTTCGCGGACCTGGCGCAACTGATCCATGAGCTCGGCATCGATCGCCAACCGGCCGGCGGTATCGACGATCACGACGTCGTGCAGAGCCGCCTCGGCATGCTTGCGGGATTCGCGGGCAACCTGGACCGGATCGCCCACGCCGTTGCCTGGCTCGGGGGCGAACACCGGGACCTCGGCGCGCTCGCCCATGACCTTGAGTTGATCGACGGCGTTGGGGCGCTGCAGATCGGCCGCTACGAGCAACGGGGTGTGACCGTCGGCCTTGAGGTGCGAGGCCAACTTCCCCGCGAGCGTCGTCTTGCCCGCACCCTGAAGACCGGTGAGAAGGATGAACGTCGGACCGGTCTTGGCGAACTGCAGCGGACGCGTCTGGCCACCGAGGATGTCGATGAGTTCCTCGTGAACGATCTTGACGACCTGCTGGCCGGGATTCAGCGCACCGGAAACCTCGGCCGATAGCGCCCGCTCCTTGATCCGGGCTGCGAATGCCCGGACAACGGGAAGGGCTACGTCGGCTTCGAGAAGCGCGGTGCGAATTTCCTTGACTGTGGCGTCGATGTCCGCCTCGGAGAGTCGACCTTTGCCCCGCAGACCCTTGAAGGTCTCGGACAATCGGTCCGACAGCGACCCGAACACACCGGCTCCTCAAACGACGACGACACCAAGAACGCTGCACGAGCGTCCCGTCAGACTAACGCGCCTCCAAGGTTGCCTGCACCGTGGTGCGGACGGCGTCAGCGTGGTCGGCAGTGAGTGGGGAGCCGAGGCGGTCGGTCACGAAGAATGCATCGACCACCTCTGAGCCGAGGGTGTCGATCTTGGCTCCGGTTACCAAGCTGTCGGAGGCCACGAGCGCGGACGTGATCCGATGCAAGAGTGCGGGTTCATCATGGGCTCGCACCTCGATGACGGTGTGGTTTGCAGCCGACGTGTCGACCAGCACTTTCGGTGCCGCACCCGATGGGAGCGAACGGTTGCCTTCCGAACGCTTGCCGAGCCGTTCGGCTACATCCAAATCCCCGGCGATCGCCGCACGGACATCGGAAGCCATCGCCCGCTCATCCGGCGGCTCGCCGAAAAGAGGGCGCACGTACCACTCCTGGGCTGCACGTCCATTGCTGGTTCGAATGCGCGCACCCCGAACCTGCAACCGATGCAACGAGAGAACGCCGGCAACCGTTGCTAGGAGTCCGAATCGGTCGGGCGCCGACACCACGATCAAGCAACCGTCGTCCGCGGGCATCAAGCGCAACGTGGCGTCGCCGGTTTCCGCAAGCGCCTCGACGACGCCGGTCGGCTCCACGGGCTCCGGGCGCTCGTCTGATTCGTCCGCTCGCATCCGAGCCTTGCACTCGTTCACCAAATCGAAGATCAAGCGACGACGCCACGACGTTCTCACCGAGGGTCCCGTTGCTTGCGCATCGGCCCAGGTCAGGGCGTGCAGCAATTCCAACGTCGAAATGTCCGGCACCTTGTCGAGTACCGCGTCGATAGTCGCCGGATCCTCAAGATCACGCCGAGTCGCGATGTCCGGCAACAACAGGTGCTGACGAACCAGGATTTCCAAAACCGCGATGTCGTCATCGCTGAAACCCAGTCGCTGTCCGATGTCGCGCGTCATGTCCGCGCCGACGATGCTGTGGTCTCCCGGATACCCCTTCCCGATGTCGTGCAAAAACGCACCGACGAGAAGGAGATCCGGACGTGATACATCTCGAGCGCGTTCCCCGGCGTGGACCGTGGTTTCCACGAGATGCCGGTCCACAGTGAATTCGTGCATCGGATTTCGCTGCGGCAGCGAACGCACCGCCTCCCATTCGGGTATCAGCGCGGAAATGATGCCCGCCTGGTCCATGGCCTCCAGGACCGGCACCGACGACCTTCCAGCACCCAGGAGCGACACCCACGATTGCCGAAGGTCGTTGTTCCAAGGCTCATTCACCGGCGTGCAGGCCGACAAACGCTCGACCGTCGCCGGAGCCAACATCACCGAAGCCTGAGCCGCCGCAGCCGCGGCGCGTAGTACCAGCCCTTGATCCTCCGCAGGCTTGGCACCGCGCGCCAAGGACACCTCACCCTCGACGAGTACCACTCCCTCAGCTAGTGGCACGCGCTCGGGGCCGTTGCTGCTCCCTGACGAACGCCGCGTCAATCGACGCAGCACCCGGGGGGCGAGGCTTGCGGGCTTCTTTGTTGCCCGCAAGGCCCGATACCAGGCGACATCGCTTACGTAGGCGATGTCGCGAGCGGCGAGGTAGACCGTTCGCAGCAGGTCGTCTGCGCTTGCGTCGTCACCCAGCAGATCCGACAGGTCCGATGCGATCTCGTCTTGTTCCTGCATCGATAACCGATCACGCAAGCCGCGGACGTGCAGCGCATCGCGTACGTCGAGAAGGGTCGCAACCGACGCAGCCCAACTGGTTCGGGGTACTTCCACCGTCCATGATGCAGCGAGTGCACGCAGCAGTACGACGTCGCGCAAGCCGCCGTAGGCCTCTTTGAGGTCCGGTTCGAGAAGCTGCGCCAGGTCTCCCACTCGGGATCGGCGTTCCATGGCCGTTGCGTGAAGCTCAGCGAGCCGGTCCCCCGCGCTTGCCCGCCAATCACCCAAAATGCCCGATCGAAGCGACTCCCCTAGTTCGGTGCTCCCCGCCACCACACGCGCATCGATAAGCCCCAAGACCACCTTGAAGTCATCGCCTGCGAGGGTTCGCGCCTGCGCAATGGTTCGCACCGAGTGATCCAGGGCAATCTTGGAGTCCCACACCGGGTACCAGATCGAAGAGGCAACTTCCTCGACCCGCAACGCAGACGGCTCGTGCACAAGAACGACGTCGATGTCACTGCCAAGCGACATCTCCCGACGTCCGTAGCCACCGACCGCGACCAGTGAGAACTGCGACGCATCGGCCTTCGCCGACTCGACGGCATCGACGAACAGACCCCGCAGCCACACATCCGTGGCGTCGGACAGCAGCGCTCGGCGCTCGGACCCCGTGAGGTCCGAGCGCCGAGCGATGATCTGCCGTTCGTCGGCTTGTTGGTTCATCGAGCTAGAGCGCCTCCGCACCCGTCTCACCGGTGCGAACTCGAACCACCGAATCGACCGGAACCGCCCAGACCTTGCCGTCGCCGATCTTGCCCGTTTGGGCGGCGCCGACAATCGCATCGATCACGTCCCCGGCGCGATCGTCGTCGATCACGATCTCGATGCGCACCTTAGGCACCAACTCGACCGTGTACTCGGCTCCTCGGTATACCTCGGTGTGTCCGCGCTGCCGACCGAAGCCGGAGGCCTCCGACACCGTCATGCCGTGAACATCGAGCGCCTCGACAGCCGTCTTGACGTCGTCCAACTTGAACGGCTTGATGATTGCGGTAACCAACTTCATGACTACTCCACCTCCTTGGCGCGGGCGGAGTGCCCGACACCTGCGAACGCACCACCGCTGCCGGAGTCACCCAACTCATAGGCGGTCTCCGCATGCTCAGCGAGGACGATTCCGTTGACCTCGTCGAATTCGTCCATGCGAATGCCCGTGGTGGCTTTCAGCACGAGGGCAATGATGCCGGCCAGGATGAACGAGTAGATCATCACACCGACCGCAGCGATGAGCTGGACCAGGAAGAGGTTGAAGCTGCCGCCGTACAGCAGCCCGTTCTGGCCCCCCTCGGCTGCGAGATCGGAGGCAAGGAAGCCCAGAGCAAGGGTGCCCACGAGGCCACCGACCATGTGGATACCCACAACGTCGAAGGAATCGTCGAATCCGAGCTTGTACTTGAGCGTGACCGCCCAGGCACAGATCGCACCGGCGATGAGACCCAGCAGGATCGCTCCCAGCGGTGTCACGTTGGCGCAGGCCGGGGTTATCGCCACAAGTCCCGCGACGATGCCGGATGCCGCACCGAGCGAGGTGGCCTTGCCATCGCGGATCTTCTCCACGATCAGCCATGCCAGACCCGCGGCGCACGTTGCGAGCAGCGTGTTGGTGGCGGCGATAGCGGCCGTGTTGTCCGCGGCGTATGCCGAACCAGCGTTGAAGCCGAACCAGCCGAACCACAGCAGACCGGCGCCGAGCATCACCATCGTCAGGTTGTGCGGACGCATCGGCGTCTTCGGCCACCCCAGGCGCTTGCCCAAGATGATGCAGACGGCGAGTGCTGCCGCTCCAGCGTTGATGTGCACCGCAGTTCCACCGGCAAAGTCGATGACCTCAGCACCACCGATGTTGAGCTGACCGATCCAGCCACCGCCCCACACCCAGTGGGCGACGGGGAAGTAGACCAGCGACGCCCACACGGCAGCGAAGATGATCCACGCACCGAACTTCATGCGATCGGCGAGCGCACCGGCGATGAGGCCGACGGTCAAGCACGCGAACATCGCCTGGAACACGACGTCGACCATGACCGGGAACGCGTCACCCTCGGCAGGCGGCGCAAGCGCGGCCTCAAGTCCGAAGTAGTCGGTGAAACTCCCGACGAAGTAGCCGGCGGTGGATCCATAGGCCATCGAGTAGCCGTAGATCGCCCAGAGAATGCCGACGATGAACAACGCGCCCACGACCATCATGAGCATGTTGAGCACCGATTTCGACCTATTCATTCCTCCGTAGAAGAACGCGAGGCCGGGAATCATTAAGAACACCAACGCGGCTGAAGTCAGCAACCACGCGGTTACGCCCGAATCCATATGAGGTACCTCCTGTTGTGTGGCCCTAGTGGCGTCAACAGTGGAGGTTCGGGGTTTCAGAAAGTAACGCCCGACGTTTCACGACGGTGACGAAAGCGCCCATTGTGTTTCGGGGGCGTTACATCTTCGGATTAGGTCAGCAGGGCGTCGACGAATTCCGCTGGTTCGAAGGGGGCGAGATCATCGGGACCCTCCCCTAGGCCCACCAACTTCACCGGCACCCCGAGTTCCCGCTGGACCGAGACGACAATCCCGCCCTTGGCGGTCCCATCCAGCTTGGTCAGCACAATGCCCGTGACGTCTACTACTTCGGCGAACACGCGGGCTTGGACCAGTCCGTTCTGTCCGGTGGTGGCGTCCAACACCAGGAGAACTTCGTCGACCTCGCTGTTTTTCTCCACGACCCGCTTAACTTTGCCGAGTTCATCCATCAGCCCGGTCTTGGTATGCAGGCGACCGGCGGTGTCGATGACGACGGCATCCACGCCAGCTTTGGCTGCCACGTCCACCGCTTCAAAAGCAACCGACGCCGGATCTCCCCCCTCGGGCCCACGAACGACGACGGCGCCGACACGATCTCCCCAGGTTTGGAGTTGCTCGGCGGCCGCAGCACGGAAAGTATCTGCCGCGCCCAAGAGGACGGTTCGGTCGTCGGCGACGAGCACCCGCGCCAACTTGCCGCTCGTGGTCGTCTTCCCGGTTCCGTTGACACCGACCACCAGGAGAACCGCGGGGCGGCCACTGGCCTTCGTCTTCAGGGAACGATCCATGTCAGGACCGACGAGAGCCAATAACTCACTGCGAAGGAGATTGCGCACCGTCTCGGTGTCTCGGGCTCCTTCGACCTGAATTCGAGTGCGGAGTCGATCCATTAGTTCGGTCGTGGCGGCAACACCGAGGTCCGCGGTCAGCAGGACTTCTTCGACTTCATCCCAAGTGTCGTCGTCGATGTCGTCTCGTGAAAGCAGAGACAGCAGTCCCTTGCCAAAAGTGTTGTTCGAACGCGCAAGGCGTTCGCGTAGTCGATGCAGGCGGCCTTTGGTTGGTTCGGGGACTTCGACTTCCCATATTCCAGGCTCTTCGAGCACCTCGGGAGCCGGCGCTTCAACTGCTTCGGCAGGTGCATCCAGAAGGCTCGTTCCGACATCGGCTACCCCGCGCCGCTCGGTGTCTCGGGGAACGGAGTCGTCGTCACCAACGCCCGGGGCGTAGTCGATGCCCGGACGCGGCTTCGACGGTGGCGCCGTTTTGCCACCCCGGCCGCGGGTGAGTGCGATGCCCGCACCGATGACGAAGCCCAACAGGACGACGGCAATGACGAGATACCAGGTCACAGACTCCATGGAGTCATCCTCTCAGGCCCGAGATGGGCTACACATGACGCGTTGTTACGCGCTGACGGCTTCCCGGATGCGCTGGCCGATTACCTGAGTCACACCATCGCCACGCATCGAGACGCCGTAGAGCGCATCGGCGATCTCCATCGTGCGCTTTTGGTGAGTGATGACGATGAGTTGGGAACTGTCGCGCAATTCCTCGATCATGTCGATCAACCGGCCGAGGTTGACGTCATCCAGCGCGGCCTCAACCTCGTCCAGGACGTAGAACGGGCTTGGCCGGGACTTGAACAGGGCGACCAGGAACGCCACCGCCGTCAGGCTGCGTTCACCACCGGAGAGAAGCGATAGGCGCTTGACCCGCTTGCCCGGGGGCCGGGCCTCGACGTCGATGCCTGTGGTGAGCATGTTGCTCGGATCGGTGAGCACCAATCGGCCTTCACCACCGGGGAATAGTCGAGCAAATACTTGCTCGAATTCCCGCTCCACATCCCGGTACGCCTCGGTGAAGACCTGCTCCACGCGTTCATCGACTTCTTTGACGATGTCGAGCAGGTCGTCTCGAGAACGCTTGAGATCGTCGAGCTGCTCGGTTAGGAAGCGATGACGCTCCTCCATGGCAGCGAATTCCTCGAGCGCGAGTGGGTTGACCTTGCCCAGCAAGGCGAGCCCGCGTTCGGCTTCCTTCAGCCGCTTTTCCTGCTCGGCGCGGACGTAGGGGTACGGCTCGGGTTCAGGCTCACCCTCGGGGATCTCATCACCGGGAGCGCGAGGCGACGGCGGCACGAGTTGATCGGGACCGTATTCGGCGATGAGGACATCGGCCTCGACGCCGTACTCCTCGAGGCCCTTGGTCTCGAGTTGCTCGATTCGCATGCGTTGCTCGGCGCGCGCGAGTTCATCGCGATGGACGCTGTCGCGTAGACCCTCTGCTTCGGTCGCGAGCTTGCGAAGTTGCTCGCGGATAACCGAGAGTTCCTCGCTGCGTTCGCGGGCGGCGCGCTGGTACTCGTTGCGCCGATGCTGCGCGTGCGCCACCGAGGCCTCAACATGGGATCGGACCACGCCGGCAGCCTTGACGATGGCTTCGGCGACCAGCAGATCACGGGCACGGCGTTCGCGCCGCTCTTGGGCGGCACGGCGCGCCTGACGCTCGGCTTCGGCATCGGCCTCGAGCGATGAGGCCCGTTCGGTGACCGCGGCTTTGCGTTCTTCCGCAGTACGCATGGCAAGTCGAGCGTCGACTTCCGCTTGACGCGCGACCTCGGCCGCGGTCTGGAGTTCCGGCCGTCGATCCAAGCCCGGGTCCTCTTGCGGCTGTTCCTGCATCACTCGAAGTCGTTGCTCGAGTTCGCGGAGTTGGGCTTCGTCCTGCGCGAGGGCTTCGGTCGCAGCGGTCAGCGCTTGATCGAGGCGCTCGGCCTCTGCCGTCGCCGCCCGCGAGGTTTGCCCCAACTGACCCAACTGCTCGGCCACGGCAGCCATCTGAGCATCGGATTCGTGCAAGCGTCCGAGTGTTCCTTCGACTCCAGTGGATGCAGCCGACTGGCGATCTCGTGCAGCTGCGAGGTCGAAGCGCAAGCGCTCTGCCTGCTGCGTGAGTGTCTGCAGTTGTGTGGTGGCCTGCTCGTAGGCAGCCTGAATTTCGACGAGGGAATCGCTGACGCTCGAACCACCACGCACCGTCCCCCGCGCCACGACATCTCCCGCACGGGTGACCCAAGTCAGTTGCGACGCGGCACTGTGCCCGGCGACCGCAGAGTCAAGGTCGTCTACAAGGACGGCATCGGACAGCAGGGCGTCCACAACCGGACGCAATAGTTCCTCGCTGCGGACGTGGTCACGGAGCCAGCGGGCACCCATCGGTGGAGGCGTCGAGGAAGTGGACGCGGACGTTGGTGCGTCGACGATCACCAGCGCGGCGCGACCACCATCGCTGTCCTTCAGAACGGCTAGGGCATCAACGGCGGTCGATCGTCCGCGCACCACGATGGCGTCGGCAAGGTCGCCGAGCACTGCTGCAACCGCGTGTTCGGCTCCCCCGTCGATGTGAATCTGCTCAGCGAGTGCTCCAACCACGCCCGGAAGGGACGCACCCATCACAACCGAACCCGCATCGCTGCGCTTAAGGCTCAGTTCCAGGGCCTGACAGGTCGCCTCTGCCGCGGCGCGCTCTCGCTCGATGCGGGCTTCTTCTTGCCGAAGCCGCTCGACTTCGGCGTCTGCCGCCTCAAGCGCAGCCTCGGCGCGCTCGTGGGCCTCGTCGAGCCCGACCTCGCCTTGATCCAAGCCGACGATGTCGACCTCGACGCGGGCGAACTCGCGTTGCGCCGTAGCCGCACGGTCTCGGGCCTCACCAATTTGCCCCTCGAGTCGAGCGATCTCCGCCGCACGCGCATCCCTGCGCGACGTTGCGGCGTTGACCTTGCCTTCGGTTGTGGCCAATCCCTCGCGACGGTCGGCGATCGCGGCTTCAATTGCTTGGATCCTGCGCTGCTCGGAGGACAGTTCCCCTTCCGAGCGATGCCGGTTGGATTCGGCAGAGGCAAGTGCATCGCGCAGCGCTTCCACTTCGCGGCCCAATTCGAATTCCTGGGCACGAAGTGACCGCGCCTCAGCATCAAGCTGCTCGGGGTCGCGTCCAGCGACTGCCGGATCTTCATCCTCAGGCTGTAGGTGGCGCACGGTGGCCCGGGCCAATTGATCAAGACCGTGGAACCGTTCCTGTGCTGCAGAGAGGGCGAACCACGTGTCTTGCGACTGGCTCAGCAACGGCGCCTCTTCGCGTTCCTTCTCATCAGCGGCCTTTTCACGGGCTTGCAACTCGGCGATGGCCGACTCGACCGACGCCTGGCGCTCGCGCAGGGCGGTCTCGTCGGCAACCTCGGCTTCCAGAGTGTGCCGAGCCTGGACGAGATCGTCCGCCAGGATCCGCAGTCGCGAGTCTCGAACATCGGTCTGGATCACCACAGCGCGGCGAGCAACCTCTGCCTGCTTGCCCAGGGGTTTCAACTGGCGTCGTAGTTCGGTTGTTAAGTCCTGCAGACGCGTGAGGTTGCCCTCCATCGCGTCCAGCTTCCGCAGTGCCTTTTCCTTGCGCTTGCGATGCTTCAGCACACCGGCGGCTTCCTCGACGAATCCACGTCGATCCTCGGGCGTCGCGTGCAGAATCGAATCGAGTTGACCCTGACCGACGATCACGTGCATCTCGCGACCGATTCCCGAATCAGAGAGCAACTCTTGAATGTCGAGCAGTCGGCACGTTGCACCGTTGATCGCGTACTCAGATCCACCGTTGCGGAACAGCGTGCGGGAGATCGTCACCTCGGAGTAGTCGATCGGCAGTGCACCGTCGGTGTTGTCGATCGTCAGCGAAACCTCGGCTCGACCCAGGGGTGCGCGACCGGAGGTACCAGAGAAGATGACGTCTTCCATCTTGCCGCCGCGCAGGCTCTTGGCACCCTGCTCACCCATCACCCACGCGAGTGCGTCGACGACGTTGGACTTACCCGACCCGTTGGGGCCGACGACGCACGTGACCCCGGGCTCGAATTCGAGTGAGGTGGAGGAAGCAAAGGACTTGAAGCCCTTGAGGGTGAGCGACTTCAGGTGCACGGGCCGAGCATCTCCATTCGAGTGCGTTCCCGCGGGAGGCGGGAATCGGGTGCGGGGAAGGCGCCTTCGAATGCTACCCGCGGGTTCGTGCCCGCCGGCGCACCCACGCGGCGTGGCAGAACCCTCGCGGCGTGGCAGAACCCTCGCGGCGTGGCAGGACCCAGGCACGTGCCTCGTGACCCACCCCTCCCCGTTTCCCCCGGAATCCGGGGGATGTGGCCAGTTTCGAGCCGGTAGCGGGGGAATCAACGCGAATCCGCCGGATTCCGGGGGAAACGGGGGTTAGGTGCGGGGGGCGCGAGGTGAACGCTGGCAGCGCGGGCAGCGGTACCTCGAGCGGGTCATGAAAGCCTCGCGGCCGAGCGGCGCACCGCAACGCCGGCACGTTTCGGCCTCGCGGCCGTAGGCATCCAGGGAACGCTCGAAGTACCCGGACTCACCGTTGACGTTCACATACAGCGAGTCGAAACTGGTGCCACCTTGGGCGAGCGCCTCGCGCATCACCACCGTGGCGTGGTCGAGGACCTCCCCCACCTTGGACGCCGGCAACGATCCAGTAGATCGGCGCCCATTGACCTTCGATCGCCACAGGGCTTCATCGGCGTAGATGTTGCCGATCCCCGAGATCACCGACTGATCGAGCAGCACCCGCTTGATCTCGGTGTCCTTGCGCCGGATCGCCCGAATCGTGGCCGCCCGATCGAACTGCGGGTCGAGCGGATCGCGCGCGATGTGGGCGATGGTCGATGGCACACCATCGAGGACGTCGTCGATGTACACGCCACCGAACGTGCGTTGGTCCACGAATCGCATCTCGCGATCGTCATCATCGAAACGAACTCGCACGCGCAGATGCTTCTCATCATCCGACTCAACCGGCTGCATCAGCACCTGACCACTCATGCCCAGATGCACCACGAGCGCCCGATCATCACCGTCGGCCAACGGCAGCCACAGGTACTTCCCGCGCCGGCTCGCGCATCTAAAGCAGTCCCCCACCAACGCTGAACGGATCGCGCCCGCACCGCCTGGACTTCGACGAACCGAGCGTGGGTAGAGCACATCAACGCCGGCGATAGCACGACCGGTGGCCCATCTGTCCACCCCGCGGCGAACGACCTCGACCTCGGGCAGTTCAGGCATCGGTGGTGCCGCCGAGGGCGGCGTATGCCTGCGCGGCCGCCTCCTGTTCGGCGACCTTCTTGCTGCGGCCGTGCCCCACACCCAGCACATCGCCACTGATGACGGCTTCGGCCGTGAATTCCTTGGCGTGATCGGGACCGGTGTCGGTGACCCGATATTCCGGAACCCCTTTGTCGAGCTCAGCCGATCGCTCCTGCAGGGAGGTCTTCCAGTCCAGGCCGGCACCGAGTTGCGCGGACTCGGCGATCAGCGGTCCGAAGACGCGTTCGATGAATTCCCGCGTGGTTTCCAGATCGGTGGACATGTACATAGCACCGAGAACCGCCTCCATGGCATCGGCCAGGATCGACGACTTGTCCTGGCCTCCGGTGCTCTCCTCACCCTTGCCCAGCAGCAGATAGGAGCCCAGATCCAGTGCGCGGGCCACTTCGGCCAACGCGGTCGCATTCACGACCGCGGCGCGCAACTTCGCGAGCTGACCTTCGGGCTCGTCGGGGAAATCCCGGAACAACCGCTCGGTGATCACCACCCCGAGTACCGAGTCACCCAAAAACTCCAAGCGCTCGTTGGTGGGCAGCCCACCGTGCTCGTAGGCGTAGGAGCGATGGGTCACCGCTTGCTTGAGCAGCACCGGATCCATGCGTTGCCCGAGGGTCTGCATGAGCGCTTCCAGCGACTCGAGAGTTCCCTGCACCGCTACCTGCGTCGACCCCTGCACATCGCCGGCCACCGCCGCACGCTCCCTTCCAGACTCAACCCGTCAATCGGTTGCCCTGACGATAGCGAGGACATCACCAATCGTCTCGACCTTCTCGGGCTCTCGCGGATCCGACGTCAACTCGACCCCGAGGTGATCGGCGACAAGCAGCCAGTCGGTGGCCGATCCTCGCCAGCCAATGACCTCCAGCGGTGTGTCCGGCCGCACGTTGCGCGGATCTAGGTCGAACGCCGCGGCAAACGCCGCGACATCGGCGGCCGCCTGCTCATCCTGACCCGACATCACGCCGACTCTCCCAGCGAATTCAGTGGTGCGAAGCCATCGACGGCTGCGCGCACCAGATCCACGAGTGAACCGTCGTGCAACATCGCGGCTCGTCGAATGCAGGCCTCGACTTCGTCAGCGCTCGAGGCGCCGTGTCCGACGATGATGTTCCCCGCTACGCCCAGCAGGGATCCGCCGGACAAAAAGTGCGCGTTGCGCAGGACTTCCTTCGCGGGATCGACGGAGCCATAGGCCAGACCCATCGCGCCCACCGACCAGCGCAGCGCTCCTTCCATCGACTTCAGCGCGATGTTCCCGGTAAACCCATCGACGACGACGACATCGGCGGTGCGCTCGGCGAGGAGGTCGTGTCCCTCGACGGGCCCTGCGTAATCGTCGGTGAATTCCTCGGCGAGTCGAACGTCGGTTTGCTTACGAAGGTGGTCGCCCTTGCCGCGTTCGCCGCCGATGCTCAGCAATCCGATGCGAGGAGAGGCGATACCGATGATGCGTGCGTAGGCAGAGCCCACGGCCGCGAAGCGAACGAGGTCCTCCGCGGTTGCATGCGGAGCAGCTCCGCAATCGACCAACACCACCGGTCCGTGGGCTCCGGGGAGTTCGACGGCCAGACCGGGACGACCCATGCCACGAACGCGACCTAAGCCCAAGACGCTCGCTCCCACCGTGGCTCCGGTGTGACCGATGGAAACGAACGCATCCGCTCGTCCATCACGAACGGCTTCCACCCCGACCACACTCGATAGGTCACTGCGCTCGCGCAACAACGAAAGGGTGTCGTGGCTCGAAGATGACATCGGCACGCAGTCCTCGGCGTGCGCGAGAGTGGCGTGCTCGTGGTCGTCGATATCCACGCCGCGCTCGGCGAGAAGTTCGCGCGCGAGATCTGCGGGGCCGACGATGCAGACCGTCAGGTGTGACGGGGAACTGTGATTGTCGGAGACGTTGGCGCCGGACAAAATCGACGCGATCGCGTCAACGACGACGCCCGGGCCGGTATCGCCTCCGAGCAGGTCGACGGCAATACGTGCCATGAAGGTGCGAAAGGCCCGACTAGACGTCCAGCACGCGGCGCTTGGCGTATGTGCCGCATGTGGGGCACGCCGTGTGCGCGGGACGCTTCTCCTTGCAACGTGCGCAGGTCACGAGGGTCGGTGCACTGGTTTTCCACTGCGAACGACGACTACGCGTGTTGGAGCGGGACATCTTGCGCTTGGGGACAGCCACGGTTCTTCCTTATCTCGGGTGCGCAGAGCGTAACGGAACGCCCTCGACGCTGACCTAACGGCGTCGATTCTCCCCTACCGGTCTTCTTCGGACTCCGGGGGGCTTTCGGTCAGCAGGTCTTGCAGGGCCGACCAGCGAGGATCGGTCACCGGGTGGTCGTGCGGGCCTTCCTCGGGGGAAAGCCGTTCACCGCAGGTGGCGCAGATGCCCTGGCAGTCCGGCGAGCACAGCGGAGCTATCGGCAGCGCCAAGACCACGGCATCTCGAAGCGGACCTTCGATGTCGATGACATCGTCGATGACCTCGGGGGTTTCGTCATCGGAATCCTCGTCGGTCTCGATCAGTGCACCACGGGCATCGGTGGCCGGGTACCGGTACATCTGCTCGAGGTTCACTGTCTCGGACCACTCAGTGGGGTCCAGGCAGCGCGAGCACTCCGCGGATACCTCGACGTCAGCGGTACCGCTGACCCAGATTCCTTCGACAACCGATTCCAGCGTGAGGTCGAGGTCTATCGGAGAACCTTCACCAACGCGGGCCATGGCAACCGAGAGATCCGCGGGTGCCGGGATCTCCCTGCTGATTTCGAGCATCGAGCCCGGTTGCCGGTGCAACCGTGAGACGTCGATTCGCGTGGGTGCCGCACCGGGTGATTCCTGGACCGAGGACCGGGAACCACTCACTGTCAGTATTCCTCGCGTTCCGGTTCGAGCGTCGCGTCGAAGAAGTCGTCGCCCTCGACCGGCGCGAGGTCCTCGTACATCTGGCTGCGGATGCGTTCACGACCGCGATCGACGGTTTGCAGCGTCTTTTGCAAAGTGATTTCGAAACTGGCCAGCTTGGCGTCGATGAAGTCATCGGTTTCTTGCCGCATTCTCGCTGTCTCGCCCAAGGTGTCCTTGCGCAGCGCCTCCGCTTCCGCCACTGCAGCGAGGTAGACCTCGTGCTCGGAAACCATCTTGTCGGCTTCGGTCCGGGCGCGCTCGAGGATGCGATCGGCTTCGCGTCGACCGTCTTGCACGACGGCCTCGCGATCGGCCAGCAACTCATCGGCCCGGTGGACCGATTCCGGTAGCAGCTGACGGATCTCATCGATGAGGTCGAGCACCTGCGAACGGTTGACCACGCACGACGCTGACAGCGGCATGGACTTGGCATCCTCGACGAGAACGGTCAACTCGTCGAGTCGTTCCTGGACGTCCACTCCTGGCTCCTTCGGTTAACGCACTGGCGTGCCCTGCTCCCCCGCCACGACGGGGCCTTTCACATTGTGTCGGAGAACTTCCCCGGTAAGCGGTCCAACACGGCCTCCGGCACCAAACCGGACACATCTCCGCCGTACCGCGCCACTTCCTTGATCAGGCTCGAGGACAGGAAGCTGTATTGGGGATTGGTGGATACGAACAACGTCTCGATTTCCGCCAGCCGGTGGTTCATCTGGGCCATCTGTAGTTCGTAGTCGAAATCGCTGATCGCCCGCAGACCCTTGACGATCGCCTGGATGTCGTTGTCCCTGCAGTAGTCCACGAGCAACCCGTGGAAGGAGTCGATGCGAACGTTCGGCAGATCCGCGGTGACCTCGCTCAAGATCTCGATGCGCTCTTCGACGCTGAACATCCCGGCCTTGTTGCGGTTGACCAGGACGGCGACGACGACCTCGTCGGCGATGCGAGCCGCCCGGGTGAAGACGTCGAGGTGGCCGTTGGTGACGGGGTCGAAGGATCCCGGGCAGATCGCCTTCACGCCACCTCCAACGCTTCTCTACCCACCTCTAGCGGCGGGCTCATTCTCCGCTCGCGAGACCGTACCAAAGCACGCTATCCCCGTAAGCGCGACGATCGATCACATCTACGCCCGACGGCATCGGATCGGTCGACCCACTTCCTCGACCGTGGCCGCGTGGCGAGCCGCGCTCGACGACGATCACCGCTTCCCTGGCGAACCAGCCCGATGCTCGGGCCTTGTCCAGGTCCGCCCGCAGGGATTCGTCGTCGTAGTCGTACGGCGCATCGGCCACGACTATCTGGAAGGGGCCACCCGGCGGCGGAGAAGCAACCAGCGACGAGACATCGGCCCGTTGCACTTCCACGACGCCACCGGCACCGAGGTCGGTGATGTTTCCGGCGATCACGGCGACCGCTGCCTTTGCCTTCTCGACCGCGAGAACCCGAGCCGCACCTCGACTCCACGCCTCCAAACCAATCGCCCCAGATCCGGCCCAGAGGTCGCATAGGGCGATCTCGCCCCAGTTCCGGCCCTCGGACAGCAGCCGGGCATCCAGACTCGCGAACAAGGATTCGCGGATCCGATCGGACGTGGGCCGGGTCCCCGATCCGGGAACCTTCAAGCGCCTGCCACGCGCGCTTCCGGCGATGATGCGCGTCACGACTTCTCCAGGAATTCGGCTTGCTCTTCATCGAGTCGGGTCATCGCCTCGCGTAACGCAGAGTGGGACGCCAGATCCGGGTCGTCCTCGATGATGGCCTCGGCCGCGGCTCGGGCCGCAGTGATGACATCGGCGTCTTCGACCACGCGCAACAGTCGCAGGGACGAACGCACCCCCGATTGCGATCCTCCGAGCACATCGCCCTCGCGACGAATTTCTAAATCGCGCTGGGCGAGTTCGAATCCATTGCGGGTCGCGGCCACCGCATCGAGTCGCTCACGGGTGGGTGTCCCGGCTTCGGCGGCGCTGACGAGCAAGCAGACGCCGGGCAGTTCGCCGCGACCGATACGCCCGCGAAGCTGATGCAGTTGGGAGATACCGAATCGATCTGCGTCGAACACGACCATCATCGTCGCGTCGGGAACATCGACGCCGACTTCGATAACCGTGGTGGAGACGACGACGTCGATCGCTCCCGTGGCCAGGCCAGACATGACCGCTTCCTTGTCCTCCGATGACATGCGGCCGTGGAGCGCAGCCACCTTCGCATCGGGCAGACGTCTCACCGCCTCGCGGTAGGTGTCCTCCACGGTGGAGACAACGGACCCCGCATCCGAATCATCGCCCGTCGCCTGCCCTTCCTCGGCATTCGCGGCGTCGATTCGTGGACACACGATGAATACGCGGTGACCTGCTGCTGCCTCTTCGCCCGCCCTTTCCTATAGCCGGTCCACATGCCGCGGTTGCGTCATTGGATCGACCACGTGGGTGGTGACCTCGGCCCGACCGGTCGGTACCTGATCCAGCGTCGAGACATCGAGATCACCGAAAACCGTCATCGCCACGGTCCGCGGAATCGGCGTGGCCGTCATAACGAGTACGTGCGGATGCGTGTCATCGGGAGCCCGCTGAGCCAAAGCCGCACGCTGCTCCACCCCGAACCTGTGCTGCTCGTCGATGACCACGAGCCCGAGCCGCGCGAAGTGCACGGACTCCTCGAGCAGCGCATGGGTTCCCACAATGAGTCCCGCCGTCCCCGACTCGATGGCTTCCAACGCTGCTCGACGTTGCGCAGATTTCGCCGATCCGGTCAACAACACCAACGACGTCCCTTCGATGGACGCATCGGACCCCAGCAGGGAATCGGCTTCTGCCAGAGGTCCCAGCAGGCGACGAATCCCAGCAGCGTGCTGGGCGGCGAGCACCTCGGTCGGAGCTAAGAGCACCGCCTGACCGCCGGAGGCGACGACGTCGAGCATGGCTCGCACCGCCACCACGGTCTTGCCGCTTCCGACATCGCCCTGCAACAAACGCTGCATCGGCACCTCGCGCGCCAGGTCCGCCGAGATTTCCTCACCCACCACGCGCTGGCCGTCGGTGAGCGCGAAGGGCAGGGCCGAGTCGAATGCACCCCGAAGCGCCGATCCCGGGCTTGGTTGGACCGAGGACCGATACGCCCGGGCAGCATGTCGGCGCTCGACCAAACTCGCCTGCAACACCAAGGCCTCTTCGAACACCAGACGCTGCCGACCCTTGTCGATGTCGGACCAACTCGCTGGCCGATGGACGCCCTCGAGCGCGGTGCCGAGGTCCGGCAGTTCGAGTTCATCTCGAAGGGCGCGGGGTATCGGATCTGCGTCGTCGTTGTCGGTCAGATCCGCTGCGAGCGAATCCAACACAACGCCCACCGACGATTGGATCTGCCAACTCGTGACCGACTTGGATGATCGATACACCGGGATGATCGCACCCGCGAAGCTCTCGACCTTCTGGTCGTCGGATTCATCACCGAGTAATACGTACTGCGGATGAGCCAGTTGTCGTTTGTCCCGGTAGCTGCTGATCGTCCCAGCGAACAGGCCACGTTGACCGACGCGAAGTTCGCGCTCGCGCCACGGTTGGTTGAAGAAGGTGATGACCAGCGAGTCCGTACCGTCGGTGACCAGCACCTCAAGCAGCGATCCACGCTTGCTGCGCATCCGCCGGGACGTAACCGAGGCGATGTCGGCGACGATGGTGACGTGATCTCCGTCCGCGAGGCCGCTGATGGCCGTCAATTCCCCGCGTTCGGCGTAGCGCCGGGGGTAGTGCCGCAGAAGATCCCCGACCGTGAGCAGGCCCAAACCGCGCTCCAAGGCGCCCGCAGTGCGCCCGCCGAGCACCCCACGGAGCTTGGTCTCGAGCCCGATGTCGCCGGCCACGGGGCGACGCTACCGGGGGCTGCCCCTGCAGCCGGGGAATGCGTCGGCTACCCTTATGCGGCTTGAGTTCATCCCGGCAAAACGCCGGACCGTGTCAACGGATCATTACAAGGAGTGCACCGTGGCTGCCAACTGTGACGTCTGCGGCAAGGGACCCGGCTTCGGCCACAACATCTCGCACTCCCACCGTCGCACCAAGCGCCGCTGGAACCCCAACATCCAGCGCGTGCGCGCCGTGGTGGGCTCCACCCCCAAGCGGCTGAACGTGTGCACCTCGTGCATCAAGGCCGGCAAGGTCACCCGCGCCTAGGGCGTTACCTGTCATCGGTCACGCGAAGTGCGTGAACCCTCCGGGACCTTCGGGTTCTGCTCCATCCACGGTCACCTGCGCTGAACCCTCGCCGACGCGTCCGATTTCCAGAAAGCCGTCGGGCACGTCAACGTCTGCGGGCAAGCACGCCACCAGCGCGTGATCGTCACCCCCGGTGAGCATCCAGACCTTCGGATCCACGTTGTAGGCCGCCGCGGCCGCCTGCAGCGGCTCCGCTACGTCCAAAGCGGCCGAATCAACATCGATCGCGACACCCGAAGCGTCGGCAATGTGGCCGAGGTCGGCGAGCAGACCGTCACTGACATCGATCATTGCCGTGGCACCGGCAACAGCGGCACGTGGCCCAGCGGTGTAGTCGATGACCGGAAACCGGTGCGCGTCGACAAGGACCTTCGGTGAACGAAATCCTCGGCCGAGTACGGCCAGCCCGGCTGCCGCCCAACCCAGTCGGCCGGAGACCACCACTCGGTCACCGGGCTTGGCTCCACCGCGGGTGACTGGCGAGCGCCCCTCGAGGGACCCCAGGGCGGTAACGGACAACACGATCGCATCACCTTCGGTGGTGTCACCGCCGACCAGAATCGCGCCTGCGCTCGCCGCTTCTTCCTTCAATCCCGCTGCCGCTTCCATGATCCACGCCCCGGGAAGATCGCCCGGCGCGGCCAGGCCCACCAGCAGCGCAGTGGAGATTGCTCCCATCGCATTCACATCGGACAAACTCGCGGCGGCTGCGCGTCGCCCGATATCAATGGCATTGGACCAATCGCGACGAAAGTGCTTTCCCTCCACCAGCACATCGACGCACGCAACGACGCGACCATCCGAGCAGGCAACTACCGCGGCATCATCGCCCGGACCGACCTCGATCACCTCCGACGCCGGAGTGTCCGCCACCAGTCGATCGATGAGAGCGAACTCCCCGATGTCACTCAGTGTCCGATCGCCTCGCTCGGTTTGCCCGTCGGCCATAACCCCACCTTCGAAGTACCCTCAACGCGTGATCGCGTCAGCCTACGTCGTTAAACGCCGATGGACGCGGATCACAACACTCGCCGCATCCGGCGCACTCGCACTCGCGGTCCTAACCGCGTGCTCCACAGCGGTCCAAGTCCGCGCCCCCGACATCACCCCGGCGTGTGAACCTGTCCTGGCAAGTGCGCCCATCAACCTGCTCGGTGAACTGCAGCGAGAAACGTCGCCCAGCCGGGTGGCAGCCATCGCCTGGGGCGATCCCGCGATCGTCCTGGCGTGCGGTGTCGATCCCGCATCAACGATCAACGCGCAGGTGATCGTCGTGGACGGCATCGAATGGGTAGCCGAACCCGCGGGCGTTGACGGTGCCGATGGAACCGTGTTCACAACCTTCGACTCCGAACCCGTCCTCCAACTCCGAGTTCCCGCGAACTACCGCCCGGAGATCGACGCGGTCGCCGAACTCAGCGCTGCGCTGTCCTAACCCGCCGTGCCCTGGGCTGCACCATCGTCGAACGGCATCCCACCGGGCCCTGTGACATGATCCCCAGATGCCCAAGATCGATGCTCCCACCGTTGCCGAGCACCGAGATCAACGCCGAGCTGATCTGCTGGCCGCGGGACACGATCTAGTCCAGGCCGGCGGGCCCAGTGCTGTGACCATGACCGCCGTTGCCGCGCGTACCGGCCTATCTCGCACCGCGGTCTATGAATACTTCGCCTCCACACAGGATCTGCTCGCAGCCGTGCTCGGCGAACGGATGGCCGCGTGGACCGTGGAAGTAGAGCAGGCACTCGCCAACGTCGACGACCCCGAGGCCAAACTCACCATCTATGTTCAGGTGTCCTTAGGCCTCATCACCGACGGCAGCCACACCCTCCTTGCACTGCTCAGCGCCGAAACCCTTCCCGCTGACGTCCGGCGGCAGTTGACCGGCGTTCACGCAACGTTGGCGGCCCCATTGAGTTCAGCGGTCGCCCAGCTCGGCGTCGCCGACGTCGACCAGGCCACGCGGTACGTCCAGGGTGTAGTCGAAGCCGCAGCTCGACGCATCGAACCGGGTCAGGACGCACGTAGCGAGGTGGCGGCGGTGACCGCCTTCGCCATCGCGGGCGTCAAGGCCCTGGCAGCCACCGGCTCCTAACGCAAACCGGCCGGGCGAGCGAGCGCCTCACGCACCAGCGAGTCGACCAACTCGGTATATGCCACCCCGCTGGCTTCCCACATCCGCGGGTACATCGAGATCGGCGTGAACCCCGGCATCGTGTTGACCTCGTTGACGACGATGTCGTCA